>Ga0265293_10008037_pt1 | contig 15877 bp, 15 predicted proteins | sample Munlanlewell138R_FD_192505 | JGI IMG/M metagenome (GOLD analysis project Ga0265293, IMG submission 192505) | Leachate microbial communities from a municipal landfill in Southern Ontario, Canada - Leachate well 138R | ecosystem: Engineered > Solid waste > Landfill > Unclassified | place: Canada...
CGGCGTATTTTTTTCTACAATAAAAGCAGATATTCCTTTAGTCCCTTGGCTTTTATCAGTCATTGCTATAATTATATACACATCAGCATATCCTGCATTGGTAATAAAAATCTTAGAACCATTTAATACCCATTTGTCTTCCTTCTCAATAGCAATGGTTTGTTGCATTGCAGCATCAGTTCCTGCATTGGGTTCAGTAAGTCCAAAGGCTCCTATCCATTCCCCTGAGCATAGTTTAGGCAAGTATTTAAGCTTTTGTTCCTCTGTTCCGTTCTCTAATATTGGGGCAACGCAGAGAGAGGTATGTGCTGAAACAATTACTCCCGTAGTTGCACAATATCTTGAAAGTTCCTCAACTGCCATTGAGTAAATCTGATTTGTGCCTCCCTGACCACCATACTTACTTGGTACAGGAATACCCATTAAGCCAATCTTTCCCATCTTTTCTACTGTTTCAACAGGAAATCTCTCTTGCTCATCTACTTCTGCAGCAAGTGGCTTTACTTCTTTTTCTGCAAACTCTCTAATCATTTGAAGAAAGAGTTTTTCTTGTTCTGTTATATTAAAATTCATACTAATTATTGGTTTGACATTAAAAAAGGTGAGAAGCAATAACCCACCCTTTAATTTTATAAATAACTATACAGTCATACCCCCATCCACACTCAGAGTGTGGCCGTTGATATAAGCAGCCTCATCGGAGGCAAGGAAGCAATATACATTAGCAATTTCACCAGGCTCTCCAAGTCTTCCAATTGGAACCTTTGCCTTCATAGTTTCGATTACATTTTCAGGCATAGCGGAAACCATCTCTGTAGCAATAAAGCCAGGAGCTACTGAATTAACAGTAATTCCCTTTCTTCCTAATTCCCTTGCGAGGGTCTTAGTCATACCAATTAATCCAGCCTTTGTAGCTACATAATTAGTTTGACCGAAGTTTCCGTAAATACCTACAACAGATGAAGCGTTTATAATCCTTCCATAATTATTAGTAAGCATATACTCACTAATTATCTTTGTACAATAAAATACCCCAGTAAGATTAACATCAATAACTTGTTGCCATTGTTCTGGAGTCATCTTCTTTAGGGTAGAATCTCTTGTTATTCCTGCATTATTAATAAGGATATCAATTCTATTATATTTATCATTAACTGCCTTTGCTGCAGCTTCTATCTCTGAATAATTAGCAGTATTAACTTTTAAAAAGTCTCCACCAATCTCATTTGCCAAGGCATTCCCTTTTTCTTGGTCAAGGTCCCATATAATTACCTTTGCACCTTCTAAGGCAAACTTTCTGGATGTTGCAGCACCAATTCCAGATGCTCCACCAGTTATAATTGCTATTCTATTTTCTAATCTTTTCATATACTTTATGTTTTAAAATCTTTCAATATGCATTAATTTCGCTTGTCCACTTATGGCAATCTTACCATCCTTGGTTTCAAGTGTTGTTTTAATTAATCCTCTATGTTTTTCTTCGTTTACTTCAATTACCTCAAATTTTGCAATATAATCTTCTTCCACAAAGATAGGAGCGAGGAAAGCCATTTCCTGGAACATATATATAGTACCTTCTCCAGGCCACTGAGTACCGAACACCTTTGAGAATACTGACCCAGCAAAGAATCCATGAACTATAGGTTTCTTAAATGGAGTCTTCTCTGCATATTCCTTGTCAAGGTGAATAGGGTTATTATCTCCTGTACATTCTGCAAATAGCTTTACCCTTTCTTGAGTGAATCTAATATTCTCAACAAAGGTTTCTCCTAATTTAATCTTTTCCATAATCTTTTTCCTATCTTTTAATTATAATAGCAGTTCCCATTCCTCCTCCAATACATAATGAAGCTAATCCATATTTATTATTTGAGCGTTTCATCTCGTGAATTAAACTTACTAATATACGTGTTCCCGAGGCTCCAACAGGATGTCCAAGTGCAATAGCTCCTCCGTTCTTATTAGTTCTTTCGTTTAACCATTCTTTACTTACTCCGTGATTAGCTATTAATTCTCTTTGTACTCCAAGCGATTGTGAGGCGAAAGCTTCATTTAACTCTAAAACTTCTATATCGCTTAGCTTTAGATTTGTCTTACTAAGTGCATTTCCTATAGCTGGAACTGGTCCCATACCCATAATAGAAGGTTCAACACCTCCTTGTCCTACTGCTTCTATTTCGCATAAAGGTGTAAGGTTATATTCTTTAAGTGCTTTTTCAGAAACTAAAAGAACAAAGGCTGCTCCGTCATTTATTCCTGATGCATTACCTGCTGTTACTGTTCCATCTTTCTTAAATGCAGGTCTTAACGAATTTAGTTTCTCAAGAGAAGTATTTCTATTTACAAACTCATCTTGATTGAAAACTATTGTATTCTTCTTTGTAATAATCTCAAAAGGAACTATCTCATCATTAAATCTTCCATTATCAATAGCAGATATTGCTTTATTTTGAGAGTTAATTGCAAATTCATCCTGTTCTTCTCTTGTGATATTATATTTCTCTGCAATGTTTTCAGCAGTAATTCCCATATGTACTCCAGTGAAAGCATCGGTTAAGCTATCATTAATCATATGGTCAATCATTTTAAAATCTCCCATCTTTAATCCATTACGGCTTCTCGAAGGAAGAATAAAACCCGCACCACTCATCGACTCAGCTCCTCCTGCAATTATCATATTTGCTTCTCCTGCTCTAATAGAATTATAAGCATTCATTACGGATTTTAAACCACTACCACAAATCATATTAATTCCATAAGCAGGGACTTCAACAGGAATATTAGAATTAACAGAAATCTGTCTCGCTATTCCCTGACCTTGTCCAGCCATTAGGATATTTCCAACAATTACTTCATCTATCTTTGCTGGATTAATTTTGGTTTCTTCAATAATGTTTTTTACTACTGCTACTCCAAGATTAGCAACTGGAACATCAGCAAGACTTCCAAGAAATTTACCAATAGCAGTTCTCTTGGCTGATACTATAAATACTCTTTCCATTTTATTTTAATTTATTGGGTTAATGATTATAATTGCATAGGGATTAAATCCTTAGAAACTATTAATTTTGCTTCAGTTGCATTTTGAATATCTTCTAAGCTAAACTCTGGATGTAATTCTATTAGTACTATTCCTTCTTCTGTTATCTCCATAACTCCCATTTCAGTAATAATTAAATCAACTTCTTCCTTTGCAGTAAGTGGGAGAGTACATTCCTTTAGTATTTTTGGAGAACCTTTGGCAGTATGTTCCATTGCTAAGATAACCTTCTTAGCTCCAACAACCAAATCCATAGCTCCACCCATTCCAGGTACTTTCTTCCCAGGTATCATCCAATTTGCAAGATTTCCTTTCTCATCTACCTGCATTGCTCCAAGGATAGTAGCATCCACATGTCCTCCTCTAATAATTGAAAAGCTCATAGAACTATCAAAAGTAGCTCCTCCTTCAACACAAGAAGTAAATTGACCTCCTGCATTTACAAACTCAGGGTTTTCTTCTCCCGAAATAGGAGTAGAGCCCATACCAATAAGTCCGTTTTCTGATTGAAGCAAAACCTTTACTCCTGGGTCAAGAAAATTAGGTACTAAGGTTGGGAGACCAATCCCAAGATTAACAATATAACCGTCTTTTAGTTCTAATGCAGCTCTCCTTGCAATCGTATCTCTTATTGTATTCTTATCCATTTCTTATTGTTATTATTTATTTTTTTCTATTTACCATTTCATGAGCAATATAAGAGGCTACATCATCTGCATAAGAATTCATGCTAAACCCTGCATCATAGCCCAATTCCTTAGCAAGCTCATGAGATATTCTTGGTCCTCCACAACAAAGTATAACTTTATCTCTTAATCCTTCTGCTTCTAACATTTCCACAAGCTCAACAAGGTTTTTAATATGCACATCTTTTTGAGTAACTGTTTGAGAAACTAATAGAGCATCAGCATTTAATTCTATTGCCTTTGCAATAAATTCTTCGTTAGGAACTTGGCTACCCATATTTAGGGCTTCTATCATTTCGTATCTTTCCAATCCGTAATGTCCTGCGTAACCCTTCATATTCATAATTGCATCAATTCCTACAGTATGTGCATCTGTTCCAGTGCTTGCTCCAATTACTACTAATTTTCTTCCTATATTATCTTTTATAAACTCATCTGTTTCGTGCATATCCATAACTGTTGATTCTACTTTAGGGACATGTATTGTTGAGTAGTCAACACTATGTTGGCAATTGCCATAACAATTAAAGAAGGTAAAACCTTTAGTAAGCTCTTTGTAAAAAACCACTTGAGGATTCTCAAATCCCATTTTCTTCATCAATTGTTTTGCTGCTTCTATCGATTCATCGCAGCAAGGAACAGGCAAAGTAAAACTCACTTGAGTCTTACCGTCGTTCATAGTATCGCCATAAGGCTTTATTTCTTTAAGATTTAGTTCTGTACTAAATTCTTTCTTATCCATTGAATATAATCCGCCACTCATATAATTATTCTCCTTTCATTAATTTGATAAATGGGTTATAGTAGTTTGATTCTTTTTCAAACACTCCCGCTAATCCTTTTCCTCCGTTCTTTGGTCTTTTAATATCAGCAAAAATTCCCTTCTCTAAAGCATCGAAAAGACTTTCCTTATCTATTCTTTCAAGCAATTCAATTGAATCTTCAAGAACTTTTTGTGCTCTTTTTTGAATTAAACCGTCTTTCTTGTACTCTACTTCTTCACCAATATTCTTCATATTATTAAAGACGTATTTTGCATTTTCAATAGCAATGAATCTATCGCTCATAAAAGGAGTGTGGATAGCTTCAGTCATCATTCCAAGCAATTGAAGACCTTGGTTAGTCCAAATACTAATTGCATTGAATAGAGTGTTTTGAATTTGTCCCTTAAATATATTCCCAGTCATAAACTTTGTAGGAGGCATATATTTCAATGGAGCGTTAGGGAATATCTCTCTTGTCATTTGAGCTTGAGCTAACTCATAAAGGAACCCATTTTCAAGCTCTGGGTTCATTTCAAAAGCATGTCCAAGTCCCATTTGTTCTTCAGGAAGCCCTGCTGCAAAAGCTAATTGTTCGTTTATAAGGTCTGAGGCAAGAACTGTATGAGCCTCTTCGAAAGCATCAGCAGTAGTAAGGTAATTATCCTCACCGGTATTGATTATTACACCTGCATAACCATTGATTATCCTTGAGAAATATTGGTCTACAAGTGTTCTTTGCATATTTATATCGCGGAATAATATACCATAAAGAGCATCATTTAGCATTACATCTAAACCTTCTAAAGCTCCCATAGCTGCAATCTCAGGCATACAAAGTCCTGAACAATAATTACAAAGTCTAATATATCTTCCTACTTCTTCACCTACTTCGTCCAATGCTTTACGCATAATTCTAAAATTCTCTTGTGTTGCAAAAGTTCCACCAAATCCTTCAGTAGTTGCACCAAAAGGTACATAGTCTAAAAGAGATTGACCAGTGGTACGGATAACTGCAATAATATCGGCTCCTTGTCTTGCTGCAGCTTGTGCTTGAACAACATCTTCGAAAATGTTTCCTGTTGCAACAATCACATATAGATAAGGTTTAGCACCTTCACCTAAAGTGTTAATATAGTTTTCTCTTCTTTGTCTATTGGATTTAATTCTCTCAATGCTTGAATTCACATAAGGAGAAATAGCTTTATGAATTTCTGATTCTGGATTAAAATCCATTGTAGTGATATCTAATTCTTGGTTAGATATTTTTTCAGCTATTTCTTGAGGTGTAAGTCCTGTATTTATGATTGCATTACCTATTAAAAATAATACTCCATGCTTAAGCATTCCCTTATCTTTAATAAAGTCAACAACTACATTTGGAAGAGGAATATCTGAAGAATTTACTCCATCTATTCCAATAAGTCTACAAAGTGTTCTTTCTACTGCAACGGTAGAATAGTTATTTACAAAGTTTTGGACATCGTCAGAAATATTCTTTGCTATATTTTTAGCATAATCTACTCTCTGAAAATCAAGTCCTAATTTGCTCTCTCTCATATATATATTGTGTTTTATTATTGCTCTTTCCCAATAAATACAAGTAAGTATTTAAGCTACAAATTTATGAATAATTTCTGGATAATCAAAGCAATAAAAATCATTGAAAAGAATAATAAAAATAAAGCCCAAAAAACAACTAATAAAATCAATAAATGAACTAATGAAATCAAGTTCTAAACTATTTAAATTAAGAGTTGTAGTAGATATAACCGCATTATAATATATGTATAATGCCATTATACTTGTAATATAACCGCATTATACTTTAAATATAATGGCATTATATGATGGAAATAATGGCATTATATTGATGATATAATGGCATTATATCAGATTGGAATCAAATAAGAAGAGTTTGTAATTAGATATTATTACTTTGTTTTTTGATTCTGATAGTTTTATTTAAGGATTACTTGGTTTATTTTTAAACAAGTATAAATCATTTCTTCTTTAATAATAAATACTTTTCTTTGTAGTTATAAGGGGTGAAATCAAAGATAGAAAGAAGATGAAGAAAAAAATATCCTTACTTTATTATATTATTCCGGCTCTATGTTTTATCCCATCTGTTACTCCACCAATTGCATTGGCTATGGGTATACTCTTAGTGGTTTTAAAGATAGAGAATCCATATAATATTAAGAAATACACATCTCGTCTATTACAATACTCGATCGTGCTTATGGGTTTTGGAATGAGCTTAATGAAAGTTTTAGAAACTTCAAAAAATGGGGTTATGTTAACGGCAGCATCGGTTATTCTTACCTTTGGAATAGGAATGTTATTAGGTAAGGCTTTTAAGGTTGAAAAAAACACCACAACTCTTATTTCTTCTGGAACGGCTATTTGTGGAGGCTCGGCAATTGCTGCAATTTCTCCAATAATAGGGGCAAAGAATAATCAGATATCTTTTGCTCTTACAGTTATCTTTGTTTTAAATGCAGTAGCTCTTTTTATCTTCCCAATAATTGGACACTCTCTAAATATGAGTCAGGAAAATTTCGGTTATTGGTCTGCAATAGCAATTCACGATACTTCATCTGTGGTAGGTGCAGGAGCAGCTTATGGTGAGAAAGCCTTAGAAATAGCAACAACAGTTAAGCTTACAAGAACTCTTTGGATAATTCCACTTTCCTTTTTAGTATTATTCCTAAATAAGTCAAACACTCATACAAATAAGATCAAAATCCCTTGGTTTATACTGTATTTTGTAATAGCGATAATCATAGCATACCTTATCCCACAAGGGAAAGAAGTATTTTCTGTATTAAACTATATAGGCAGAAAGGGGATGGTATTAGCCTTATTTTTTATAGGCACCTCATTTTCCTTACAAGACTTAAAAAGTGCAGGAACAAGGTCATTTGCTCTTGGAATTTCTCTATGGCTAATAATTAGCTTAGGAACTCTATTCTTCTTTATTTAAAATATAGTTTCGTGCCTTGTAGATAAAATCCTTATCAACTCCAATGATTTCGGCAATATTCAAAGCGTCGTTAGGAGCTTGGTCAGAATTATCCTCAATTAGGGAATAGTCAATAAGGTTTTGAATATTCTTTATTTCAATCTCTTCTTTGATAATATCTTTTCTAATTCCTTTTACCCTTAACCTTCTACACCTTGTCTTAATTCCTGAATAGTGAGTAGTGGTTATTGAGAATGAATTAGTATTAGAAATCATTTCTAAGTAAGTATCTACTATTGCAACCCCTTCAATTGGATTTGTTGTTCTGGCTAATTCGTCTATAAGAATAAGGTATTTCTTTCCTTGTTTAGCCTTTTGAAGGAAAGTATTAAGATTTAGAATTTCCCAAGCAAAAGAGCTTAGTCCTTTCTTCTCGTTTTGCTGGTCATCGATAGAAATTAGAATATCTTCTACAATACAAAGCTGAGAACTTTCACATGGAATAAAGAAACCAAATTGAAATAGGAACTGTGATAGGGAAAGGGATTTTAAAATAATTGTTTTCCCGCTCATATTAGCCCCTGTGATTAGCACTGGTTTATTATCTAATGAGAAATCTATTCTTTGAAATTCTTGATTTTGCGTTTTTAGAATTTCCTCCAAAGGGGGGTAGAATAATGCTTTAAAAGAAAATTCACTGTCTGAAATCTCAGGCTTAGAGAATTTATTATCAATAAAGTATTGAGCCTTACCTAAAGTTATATCAAGCTTAGAAATTATCTTCAAAGAGAGTATAAAATCAGGAATAAATACCTTTAGCTTTGAAGATAAATCCTTCCTTATTTCTTCTTCAATTTCCAAACACTCCACATAAATTGATAATATCTTTTCTTCACTTTCTTCTCTTGCTTTAGCTTCTTCCCATAGTCTTCTTTTCTCACGCAATTCTTCAGAATAAGAAGAGTAAATATAGAATTGATAAAGCCTCATTTTTTCTGGGTCGAGAATTTCAATAGCTTTATCCAAATCGGGAAGTTTTAGCTCAGGAATATCTAATACTTTAAGTAAATCTCTTAGTTTTTCAGATAGGAGTGAGAAGCTTTTTATTTCAAATAAGGAAACATCATCCAATACTCCGTCTTTTTCCAATAATTTTATACTTCCACTAATATCGTTAATGCATTCTAAAACACTTCTAATCCTTTTTATCCTTGTGTAATTATAATCGATGGAAAGGAAATTCATAATCTCAGAAGTAATTTCCAATTCTCTTTCAAGAATAGACTTATCTTTAATGAATTTCAATTCCATTAGGGCTTGTCTACCTATGGATGAAGATAAACTAAGTTTATTTATAATAAACTTAAGCCCATTATGTGTTTCAATCGCTTTTTTTAAATTCATAGGAAAATTAGTCTTTAATATTATAAATTGGAATAGGAATAACTTGTTTCAATCTATCAATCAACTCATCTGAGTTAAGATTATAACCCACTGTAGAAGTAGGATTAACTGTTATTGCTATAAGATTGGTCTTATTTACAACGTTTATTTTCCCTCCTTTTCTAATAAATAGCTCTGTCTTTTCTTGTGAGGAAAATATCTTTGTAAAGTCTTTTACTATTATCTTATAGTTGTGGGATGACTTTTGATTAATTATCAAGTCTAATAGCTTATCGGTAATTATTCCTGAGAAATATATATCCTTATATTCACTAATAAGTTTGTCTTTATACTTATCGATTAAAAGAACTGAAGGAATATCTAAATCAATAATATTATTATCTTTATCCATTGAATAAATACCCTTATCTAAATCGAAAATCTTATCTTTAATTTCTTTTTCAACCTCTGGAAGTTCGGTTAATTGATATACAAAACTTGTTTTCTTAACTATGGCTTTAATATCCAAAGAAACATTAGCTCCAGTTGAGAGAATCATTGCCTCTGTGATAGTAGGGGAGCCAAAACTCATTCTTGAGATTGCTCCATCGACTAATACGATATCAGCACCAACGCCGATTAATTCATCAATTAAATCTTTTAGCCATATATTATTGTTTGGACCTGATATCATTATTTTACCAGAACTTATACTTTGAGAAGTAATTAATCTTCCTAATATTGTCTTTTGTTTGGAAACAGAAAGGATATTTGATATTATGTTTTTGCTTTTATAGAACTCTTCTACTGTTGTGAAAAAAGTATTGGGATAGAGGAAGATTTCAGGCTTTTTAGTATTAGTTACTAAATCTGATTTTTCTCCGTCTATCCCAATAGAGGTAATCCCAGCTTTAATATTAGGATAAGAACACAAGCGATTCAGAACATAGTTCATTGTTTCTGTTTTGCCTGTGTTCTTTTGCAATCCTACAAAGGATATGCTTTTAAATTTTAATATGTCATTTATAAATGGCAAAAATATTAGTGATTTGAACGTTTGTGACGAGCTAAATCGGATGGTTCTAAAGAGAGTCTATCTCCATTTAACAGACTTGCCACACCGTCTCTTTTATCTTCCTCTTTTAGAAAATCTATATCACATTCACACTCATTAGAATAATTCGTTGGTTCAGTGTATGTAGTGATTACTCCTTCGAAATTTCTTAATACTATTTTGCCTGGGCTTTGTGATACTATGTATTGTGGCATTACAGGTGTCTTTCCACCGCCTCCAGGAGCATCTACAACAAATGTTGGTACTGCATAACCAGAGGTATGCCCACGAAGATTCTCAATAATTTCAATTCCCTTCGATACTGGAGTACGGAAATGTTCAAGACCCATTGATAAATCGCATTGATAGATATAATAAGGTCTTACTCTCATCTTAACAAGAGTTTGAACAAGCTTTTTCATTACTCTAACATCATCATTAACCCCTCTAAGCAATACTGATTGATTTCCAAGTGGAATTCCAGCATTAGCCATTCTTTCGCAAGCCTCAAGTGCTTCTGAAGTACATTCGTTTGGGTGATTAAAGTGAGTGTTTAACCAAATTGGATGATATTTCTTTAGCATATTTACTAAATCATCTGTAATTCTTTGAGGACAAACTACTGGAGTCCTTGACCCAATTCTAATGATTTCAACATGTGGTATTGCTCTTAGTCTTTGGATTATTGATTCAAGCATAGAGTCTGAAACCATTAATGCATCACCTCCTGATAGAAGAACGTCTCTCACCTCAGGGGTTTTTGCTATATAATCAATTGCTTTTTGAATTCTATCACTTGGGCTTTCGCTATCAGTTTGACCTGCAAATCTTCTTCTTGTGCAGTGACGGCAATACATAGAGCACATATCTGTTATAAGAAACAGTACTCTGTCTGGATAACGATGTGTAAGTCCTGGTACAGGTGAATCTTCATCTTCGTGAAGTGGGTCTAAAAGGTCTGCATCTGCTTGATGTAGCTCAGCTCCCATTGGAATTGCTTGTCTCCTTACGGGACAGTTTGGATTATTTACATCTATTAATGAAATATAGTAAGGAGTTATAGCCATTCTCAAAGTCTTTAATGATTCCTTAACTCCTTCTTCTTCTTGTTTCGTTAGATTTATGTATTTTTTTAAATCCTCAAGAGTTTCAATGCGGTTTTTAACCTGCCATTTCCAATCGTTCCATTGCTCATCAGTAACGTTAGGAAATAATTCTTTTCGTCTATTTACTTGCATTATATAATATTTAATTGATTATCTATCTTTATTCTTGTTTAAACATAAAGTTTTTCAAACAATTCTCTAATTGGTTTAGATTCTCTAAGTATTTGTAAAGTAAGATTTGCATGTCCTTTGGCATAACCATTACCCATAATTAAAGTAATATCTTTTCCAACACCCTCTGCTCCAAGAGCTGCTTTAGTAAACGAAGTTGCCATTGAGAAGAAATAAACTAATCCCTCGTCTTTGGTAATAAGAATTGAAGATATTTCTGTTGAAGGTACATTTACATTATTAATAACTACATCACAACCTTTTTCTCCAACAATAGCAGTAACTTTACTATAAATATCCATTACATTAGTAGCATCTGCAATAATTACGTCGGTTGCAAGATTCATATCAATAATTCTTTGAGCATTTTCTTTAGAATACTCAATAACTATTACTTTTCCGTCTTTTCCTGTTTGTTTCATAGCTTCATAGCAACAAAGTATTCCACTTTTGCCACCACCACCAATAATACAAACTGTATCGTTTTTCTTTACTAATCTTTCTACTTGTGCTGGAGCTCCTGCAACATCCAAAGCTGCTAAAGATAGTTTTTCAGGTATATCGGTAGGTAAGACTGCGTAAAGACCACTTTCAAATAGTATTGCCTCGCCTTTAATATCTACTTGGTCACTACTTGGGTCTAACTTCTTAATCTCATCAATTCTTAATGGAGTAAGTGATAGAGAAACCAAGGTAGCAATCTTATCCCCAACCCTTAGAGTTTTATCAGGGAAATTATCTCCGATTTGCTTAACTATACCAATTAACATACCACCAGAGCCTGTCACAGGATTTTGCATTTTCCCTCTCTCCTTAACAATGGATAATATCATATCCTTCATCTTCTCTGCGTCTTTATTGCAAGACTCTTTAATTTGAGTATAAGAGGCAGAATCTATGTTTAATGTTATAACATCTATTAAAATCTCATTATCATAGATTTCCATAGAATTATCAATTCTTATTGCTGGTTGTGGTAGAGTTCCTTTTGGTTCAATTACTCTATGAGTTCCGAAACGACATCCTTTTTTCATATATTATATTTATTTAGTTCTTTATTAGAAAATATAGTCTAATTTCCATTTGCAAAAATAATTGATTGGTGCCTAATAAACAAGAATAAAAATAAAAAAAGAGTAAGCCAATTGACCTACTCTTTCCTAAGGTTTAAAATCTATTTAATTATAAATAAATACGAATACCAAATGATGCTCCATAATTTGCATCTAAATTGAAGTCTTTATTATTAGTTTTAAAATCAGTATTACCTATTTTATATTTTTCAGTATAAGTTCTGTAATATAAATCACCAAAACTCATTGTAATAGCAAATCTTTCATTTATACCATACTCAAAACTTATAGGTTTAATTCCAAGTGTTAAACTGGATAAATCAGTTGTTGTAGTTTCAATAGTATTAGGATTTAAAGGAACAGGTTTTTTATCATTTCTACTTCCAAATCCAAAAGCAATATACAATCTTGGAATATACTTAAAATTATCTGTAATTCTTATTCCATAGATTGCAGAAGGAACAATTGAAAACATAGATTCTGAGTCATAATATTCTGTTCCATCAGGAGTTGTTGCATCATATTGTGAAAATGTTTCATAATCTAATCCAAGACCAACAGCAATATTATCAGTAATCTTATAATGGAACTCAGCCATTAAATCAAAAGCATTCCATCCTGGAATATCAGTACTGGTTGACCCAATTGTATTGGTTCTCGAATTGGAATTAAAGCCGAGATGTCCAGTTACAAACATTTTGCCACTTTGAGCAAATGTAAAAGTTGATGTTAGTAAAACAGCAACTAAAATAATTAAATTCTTTTTCATTTTGTTTTTGTATTTAAGTTGATAATAAAATTAATTACACTGCAAATGTAATATAAAAAATCTCATTTTGATTTTTTTTTAATAGTTTTTTTAGCAATAAATATATAGATATAATCAATAACACATATTATTATTCAGTATTTCATGTATTTAGATATTAAATAAGATTTATAATAAACATCGAAATTCTCTTGGAATTACAAATCTAACCATGAAAAAATTGAAAATAATACTATAAAAAAAGGAGGATTTATACCCTCCTCATACAATAATATGTATTATTTCGGAATTTAAAAATTGGCATCTTAAATTTAGAAGTAAAGACGTAAACCAATTCTTATTGTATTATTCAATGTTAATGCAAATTGATTAGCATTTATTTCTCTTTCTACGTTTGGAATTGAAAAATTATCTGTATTTTTAATAGTTATCCAAGATATTTGTCCAAATCCAAGTGATAATGCAACATTGTTATTTATAAAATAATTAAAGTTTAATGGCATTAAAGAAACACCAAAATAGGAAATATCATCTTTATTCTCTTGAATACTTTCATTAACCGGATGCCAATATTCTGTACTTAAATTACCTATTCCTATTCCTAATGCAAGTTCAGGAGTATATTGAAATAAATGATCTCTATTATTGTTCTCTCTTAATTGCTTGTTTATATTTACAGAATATATAACTGAAGGGGATATATCAATTAAAGAGGTGTAACCATATATATCATTACTAAAACTATTAAATAAAAAAGTTTTTGAACCAGAATAATTAAATCCTAATCCAACAGCTAAGCGTTCCGAAATCATGTAATGACCTTGAAATCCTAAATCATAATCATAAGATGCAGGAGTGTCTTCGGTTTTACTCCCTAATAAATCTGTAGTTTTAGTACTATGATTATTCCAATTGAAATTGAAATTTCCTGAAACGAAAAATCTTTCTTCTTGAGCCATTAAAGTAGTAGTGACAATTAAGGCAGCTAAAATAGAAATAAATCTTTTCATAATTGTTTTTGTATAGATTGATAATAAAATAAATTACTTTGCAAATGTAGTAAAAAAATGAATATAGTTTTCATTTGAGAGGTTTTTTATTTATTAATTATGGAGTAAAACAATATAAATGGTTAATTTATAGTTGTTAGCTTATTTAAAATCCAATAAGATTTATAATAAACATTGATAATACTAATGGAATTATATACTTCACCAAAAAGAAATAAATGTTGAAACCTTTGATAAAAAAGGTTTTGTTATTTGTAATTTGAGAAATAACTATATCTTTCTTAGCAAACCATCCAATGAAAATAATAATTAAAAGTCCTCCAAGTGGCAACATTATTTTGTCAGTTGCATGGTTTAATGCATCAAATAAGTTTTGTCCAAAAATTCTAATACTTGAATTCTCTACCTGTGAATAAGCACAAAGCACAGCAAGAATAACTACAAAAGAGATAATTGATAGAACAGATTTCTTTCTTGAAAGTTTTGTCTCCTGCATTATAAATAACACCATTGGTTCAAGCATCGAAACAGACGAAGTAATAGCAGCAATAAATACAAGGAAGAAAAATAAGAGTCCAAATATATTTCCCCCTGTCATTTTGGAAAACACTAATGGTAAGGTTTCAAATACAAGAGTAGGACCAGAGGTTGGTTCAATTCCAAAAGTAAAAACTCCAGGAAAAATAGCAAATCCTGCAATTAAAGCAACACATAAATCAGCTATTGAAATTGTAATAGCCAATATTGGAAGTTTAGTTTTCTTCCTAATATATGCACCATAGGTTATCATACAGCCCATCCCTAAACTCATTGAAAAGAAACTTTGACCAATAGCAGTTAAGACGGTATTGAGGCTAATCTTGCTGAAATCAGGCTTAAGTAAAAAATCAACTGCTTGAGAAAAACCACTCAAAGTAGTGGAATAAACAAATAGTAAGATTAAAATCAAAGCAAGTATAGGCATTAAGACCTTATTAATTTTTTCAATCCCTTTTTGAATGCCTCCAATAACAACACCTGCTGTTAGAGAAATAAAAATTAAAGCTGCAAGTGTTGGTTTCCACCCAGAATTAATATAATTCATAAAATCTGTATGAATAATTGATGTATCCTTGCCTGTAAATCCTGTTGTAATAGCAGTTTGAAAAAAGGAGAGAGCCCAACCAGCAATAACGGAGTAATATCCAAAAATTATAAATACAGTTACTATTCCTAATATACCTACAAGTGACCAAATCTTATGTTTGGATAATATTTTAAATGCTCTAAATGCATTAGAATTTGTTGAACGACCAATTACAAATTCACTCATCATTATTGGAACAGAAATCATTAGAGAGCAAATGATATAGATTATTATAAAAGCTGAGCCACCATTTGAACCAGCTAAATATGGGAATCTCCAAATATTCCCAAGTCCAATAACACTTCCTGCAACTACCATTAAAGTTCCAAATTTAGAACCAAAAGTGATATTATCTTTTTCCATAGTCTAATAATATTTAGTTAATCGATTAGTATTTAGAATATGCAAATATATTGATTTTTGTCAATTTACAATCATTAAAGATAATTATATATATAAAAAAAGCTTGCCTTGTGAGAAGTAAGCTTTGAAAAATAAATTAATAATTACTTATTTAATCCTTTGGAATTACTACGCTTGGAATATTTGCAACTGCGAATTTATATTTAAAATTTCCTTGAAAATCATAAACAAAAACCTCTCCGCCTGTTAATATTAAGAAACAAAAATCCAGTCTTAGGCGTAAAAAACCTTGTTTTGGTGCTATGGAATCAAATTCTACGCGGGTGGAATTTGATTCTATTTTCGTAGAATCAAATTCTATTGGGAT
>Ga0265293_10008038_pt1 | contig 15874 bp, 15 predicted proteins | sample Munlanlewell138R_FD_192505 | JGI IMG/M metagenome (GOLD analysis project Ga0265293, IMG submission 192505) | Leachate microbial communities from a municipal landfill in Southern Ontario, Canada - Leachate well 138R | ecosystem: Engineered > Solid waste > Landfill > Unclassified | place: Canada...
CCGATACCCGCCACCGCTACTTCCGAGAGGTGCGCTGCTTCTTCAACTGGCTCGTCGACGCCGGGTACCTCGACCAGACCCCGTTCCGCGGCATGAAGAACATCCGGCTCCCGCAGCGCATTGTTCGCCCGTTCGCGACGGATCAGGTCGCGACGCTCCTCGCCGCGTGCGAAGACGGCCCGATCGGCGTCCGCGACCGGGCTCTCCTGATGACCCTCCTCGATACCGGCGCGCGCTGCTCCGAGATCGTCCAGCTCGACCTCACCGACCTCGACCTGGAGCACGGGCGTCTGCGCATCCGCTTCGGCAAGGGCAACAAGCAGCGCGTCGTCCCCTTCGCCGCCACCTGCCGCGCCTCGCTTGAGACCTACCTCGCGGTCCGTGGCGACACCCCGGGCTCGCTCTTTCTCGCCTCGAACGGACACGGCGCGCTGATGCCCGGCGTCGCGCTGAGGCCCAACGGTCTCAAGCACATGCTGCGACGGCTCGGACGGAAGACGGGGATCGAGAAGGTGCACGCTCACCGCTTTCGTCACACGTTCGCCACGTGGGCGATCGAGCACGATGCGCGCGAACTGGACGTGCAGTACCTCCTCGGTCACTCGTCGCCCGACATGGTGCGCCGCTACTCGTCGAGCTACCGCTCCGAGCAGGCCGCGACCCGGCACGTGAGGTTCTCTCCAGCCGACCAGATGCTAGGCGTCTGAGCCCCCCACTCACAGCCTCGAGGGGACGGCGAGAGCTTGCCACCACGGGGGCTCATGGCGTGACGTGCTCATCTGCTGCGCCAGCAAGAGCGCCAGATCGGCATACACGGCGGCGTGATAGAAGTGATCCGGCCGTGCCCCTTCGTCGTACACACCTCGCGGGTTGCCGTTGGCGTCTGGGCGGAGCTGACGGACCGGCGCCTGCAGATGCGCGAAGAGTCCCGGGACGGAGGCTGCGTCCGCCGGGAACGTGATGTTCCCCTCCCGGACGTCAGCAGCCACCGCGTCCATCGCCGCTGTCCGGTCGACCTGCACCCGGTACCGGCGCTTGATGTCCGGTTCGTTGCCGTGGATGTAGAGCGGTGGCAGGCGGTCCTTGACGTAGTCCGCGAGGTAGACCCGTCCCGCCCAGCGGTGCTGGAATCGCTGCGCCGCGTGAAGCTCGGGATGGGCGTCGACCACGCAGCCCTCCACCCCGAAGCGCCGCATCAGCAGATCCAGGTCATCGAACCCGTCGACCTCAAGCGCCCCCACCAGGTAGCGCTCGGGCTCGGGCGTCCAGCGGTCAGAGGCCCATTCGATCCAGACGTGGAGCCGCGCGCCAACGTCCACTCCCATCCAACACCCCTGCACGCCCGCGACGTCTGCGAACGTGAAGGGGGCCAGGCAGCGACGCTGCAACTCCTCCAGCGAGAGCTGGCCGCCCCGGGGTGCATAGGGCAACCCGAGATGCTGGTTCCAGGCCTCGCGGGCGGTGGTCTCGTTCGAGGAGGTGAGGACGGCGGCGATCGCGTCCAGGTCCGCTGCTGGCCGGTAGAGCTGCCCGAGGTGGTAGGAGTGATGGCGGCCGTCCGGGTTGGTCGCGCGCCACTGACCAAGCGATTCTTCGACCCAGGCAGCGGCGATCAACGTCTCCAGTGATTCGCGGCAGCGGACGCACACGCGCAGATAACCGGCATCCCGCTGGAGGACATTCTTCTCCCAGTCGAGCGGCTGCCAGGTCCCGCACTCCGGGCAGCACAGGAAGTAGCGCCGCTGGTCGCCCGCCAGGTACTCCGGGTCGATGCCCGCTCCGGGGTAGGTCGGGGTCGACAGCACGCGCACGAGCGGCGCCGTGGAGGAGTCGAGCCGGTGCCGCGCGAGCGCGAGTGTGCCCTCGGGCATCTCGTCGTACTCGTCGAGCACCAGCGTGTCGACCGGAACGGACTTCAGGCCCGAGCGCGAGCCAGCGGTCCGCCAGTACGTATAGCCGGGGCCGACGCGCCGCAGCCCGACCTTGTCCGGGTCGCGGGTCGAGCCGGACAACCGCACGCGGCCGGCGAGGTAGGGGCTCTGGTCGATGGCGGGGTTTACGCGCGCCTGCACGAAGTCGCCGACATTCTCACCACCGGGCTGGACGTAGAGCGACGTGCCCCGGCCCGCGCGTCCAGTGTCCGCCGTGTGGAGCGCGACGTTGATAGCCCACTCCGAGAGCCCCATCTGCGCCCCCTTCATCACGACGACGTAGGGGCTCTCGTCGCGGTAGAGATCTCGCAGCGGGGCCGGGATCCGCATCGGCTGCTCACCGAAGCGGCGATGCGCCTCGCTCCACGCGAGGAGGTCCGTCGCCGCCGCTGATGACGATCCGATCCCGTGGGGGCGGTGTCGCTGGAGGAGGTCGGCGGCGCGGACGCGGCGGACCATCGCTCACCCGGCCCGGACGAGCCAGGCCCCCGCGACGGGGGCCTGCGGTCGAGGGCATGAGAGCTGCGGATCTACGCGGCGGCGGTCGCGCCCTTCGGTTTGCGCTTCGCGGCGGTCAGCACCTTCGGCGGGGGGTCTGACTTCGAGGGTTCGTCCCCGGGCGCCTGTGTGGCGGCCCCGGCCACGCGCCAGAAGCGCCAGCCATTGCAAGCCACCCCACCCATCACCGCGCTCCCTGCCGCCGACGGGCTCGTGTACTCCGTCCCGTCGGTGAGGCGGTAGCGCAGCCTGCCGTCCTCGCCCGTGACCACCTCCGCGCGGTGCTCTTCCTTCTTGTAAGTCGCGGCAAGCACCATGCCCGCCGTCATCTGCTTGCGCTGCGTTGCGTCGATCGTCATCCGCCGTCTCCTTCGCTCGGTCCGGTTGGTGGCGGACATCACTCACTCGGACGCCCGACGAAGTCAACGACGCACGGATCTGAGCGACGACGGCGGTCATGAGCCGGACTCCTTCACTGCCGTCAGTCCGGTGAACACCTCCCATCGCATCACCGCGACATCCACGAAGCGCGGTTCTTGGTCGATCGCGAAGCAGCGCCGACCGGTGCGCTCCGCGGCGATGATCTGCGTCCCTGACCCGCTGAACGGTTCCAGCACTACGTCGCCCGGGTCAGTGTGCGCCTCGATCGGGCGGATGAAGAGCTCGACCGGCTTCTGCGTCGGGTGGATCCCAAACTGCTCGCCCTGCTGCCCGACCTCCCACACGGTCGAGGAGCCGGACGGTGGCTTGCGCTCGGGCTGACCGCCGTTGCGCCAGCCGTAGAACGCCGGCTCGTGCTGCCACATGAAGTGGCTGCGGGTGAGCACCGCCCGTGACTTCACCCAGATCAGCTGCTGGTGCACAAACAGACCCGCCTGCTTCCACGCCTCCTCGACGAGCGCCTGACGGCGGTGTGCGTGCCACTGGTAGACCGGGACGCGCTCAGTGCAGTGCGCGAGGGCGGCGCGCAGGAACGAGACGAAGAAGTCCACCGAGACCTCCGGGTCGTGGTACTCGTCCCAGTTCCGGTCCTTGGTCTTGCGGCCGCCGATCGCCTTTGAGCTGGGATGCTGCCCGCCCGTGTAGTCGACGAGGTACGGCGGGTCCGTGGCGAGGAGCGCGGCCCGCTCGCCCGCCATCAGTCGCTCGTAGGTCGCGGTCTGGGTGCTGTCGCCACACAGCAGGCGGTGGCGCCCGAGCACCCAGAGGTCACCCGGCTCCGTGCGCAGGGGCACGCGTTCGACATCGGCGAGTGCGGCGTCGATGTCGAACTGCTCAAGCTGGTCGCGACGCACGTCCGCATCGAGGGAGGCGAGCAGGGTGTCGAGCTCACGCGTGTCGAACCCAGTGAGGGTGAGGTCGATGTCGTCCTGCTGGCCGAGATCCTTGAGAAGCTGCGCGAGCAACGTCTCGTCCCATTCGCCCGAGATCTTGTTGAGGGCGACGTTGAGGAGCTTCGCCTGCTCCTCGCCCAGGTCCACGAAGACCACGGGAACGGTCGCGAGGCCGACGCGGCGCGCAGCCAAGAGGCGCTGGTGTCCGCCGATCACGACCCGGTCGGCGCGACGGGCGATCAAGGGGTCCACCAGCCCGAAGGCGCGGATGCTGCGCGTGAGCGCGTCGAGTTCGGCCTCGCCGATCCGGCGGGGGTTGGCGGGGTCGGGGTACAGGCTCCCGATCGGGACGTGCTCGATCCGGATCCGGGTCGAGTGCGGCTTCCTGTCCGCGGTCTTCGGGTCCACAGTGCGCTCGTTGAGTCTCGTGGTCATCAGCTGCCTCCTTCGGCGATCGCGCGGAGGTGCTCGTCCGCCAGGCGGTCGACGACCTCGACGAAGCGCTCGGTGCGCATCGCCGGGTCCGGAAGTTCGTTCAGGTCGAGGAAGGCGGGCACGAGCTGGAACGTCAGCCGGTTCCAGATCTCGACGGCCGCGCCCTGGCGGTCGCGTTGCTCCGTCCCGGCGCGGCGCTCCATCTCAGCCCCGGCCTGCCCGGCCCGGGCGATCGCAGCGATTGAGGCGCGACCCAGTCCCTCGGGGTCACGCAGCCGAGCGTCGGCCGCACGGGCCGCGAGCGTTTGAAAGACGCGACCGAGCTGTGCGTGGCGCTCACCCTGGGCGGCGAGTGTCTCGACGGCGCGCTCGTGGCGACGGGCGGCCGACTCCGCCTCGACCTCGAGGACGCGCCTCGTCCAGTCGAACTCCGAGCTGTACCGCTTGAGCGTGCCGAGCGAGACGCGGACGCCGGCGCTGACGATGAGCGCATGCAGGCGCTCCAGCGAGCGGTCCGGCCCCAGTTCGCTGTAGAGCAGGAACAGCAGTCCTTCGCGAGACTTCGCACTCGACGTCATCGGACACCTCCCTTCATGAGATGCCCCGACGCTAGAGCCGCTCGCTGCCCGATCCAGCGTGCACGCTTGAGATGGTCAGCGACTTTGCTCGCTGGCCCGGCGGAGCGCGGTGCGGACGACCTTGGCCGTGAGGACGCCGTCTGGCTTCCACCGTCGGTAGAGACGCGCCGCCTCGGCGTCCTCCGTGATGAACTCGATGGAGACACCTGCGGATCGCCGCGCGGCAACGTAGCTGACGAAGTCGCGGCGGGTGGTAGTCGGTGCGCGGGTGCCCTGCTGGCGCGGTGCCTGGACATCCACGCCGTGGCGACGCTGCACGGCCAGCGCGAGGCCGGCGGACGCACGCGCGACGCGGAGCGGCACCCCGCCGGGCATCGCGAGGTCCATGCGCCACGGACTGGCGGAGGGGTCTCGCGGCGGGACGAGTGACGGCGCGAACGGCCGCATCCACTCGGCCAGTCCCGGCTCGATGAGGAGGCCGGCAGCGAGTGCTCGGTGCCACTCGTCGTCCAACTGTCCGACGGCAGCTAATGCAGTCCTGACGAGGTCTTCGACGCGCGGACGGAGGAAGTCCACGGAGTCTCGCATCCCCGACGGAGCGCCGACGAGTTCGCCATCCGCGATCACCGGCTCGCTCAGGTCGAGGACGGCGCAGAGCATTCCGCGATACGTGCGTCCCGCTTGCCACCACAGGTGGGGTTGTTCCTCGTACTCAAGGAGCACGCGCCCGAACGCCGGGGCCTGCGCGACGAGCGCATCACGCACGAAGAGGCCCTCGACGCGCCAGAGGCCCCAGTCCGGGTGCGCCCTGCAGAGAACGAAGTAGCTCATCCTGCACTCGGCGGGTGTGCGATTCGAGCGTAGCCCGGTCAGATGGCGTGAGATCGCCGTCCCACCGATCAGCCCAGACGAGACCGAAGGGGGTACTCATGGGGCGGAGCGTCCTGAGGGGAGAACCGGAGTCTACCGCACGCTCATGCGGCCTCGGTCATCCTAGTGGCACGCAGCGTCTGAGCGAATGTGTCGGTCTCGGTCGCAGTTTGGTCGCAGTCGTGATTCTGGGATGCGACCACGGCGCGGTCGCATCACGTACTAGAATGCTTCCCAAGCAAAGGGTCGCGGGTTCGAATCCCGTCCCCCGCTCCACTCCACCATGGTCGCGTAGGCAAACGTGAAGCCCGCCTGGCGGCGGGCTTGTTCGTGTTCCCAGGTGAGAGCGTCGGCTCCGTGAGCCACGCCTGACATCTTCGAGCATCCTGCCGTCCTCGACCTCGGCATCCGCGCGCCCTACTGGCCCGTGAACTGCGGCGGCCGCCCCTCGAGGAAGGCGCGACGGGCCTCCTTGCCATCCTGGCTCCCAAAGGCGCGGCCGATGCTGAGGAGCTCGTAGCGCATGTGCCCCTCCATGTCCGCGAGCTGGGCTGCGTGGCGGACGACGCGCTTGGAGAGGCGCGCGGTGATCGGGGAGAGCTTCGTCAGGCTGTCGCAGTACTCATCGAAGCGCGCGGCGAACGCCTCGTCGTCCACGACCTCGCCAACCATGCCGAGCCGGTGCGCCTCCTCCGCGCTGACCGTGCGGTTCTCGAGGAGGAAGCGGAGCGCCTGCTCGTAGCCCATCGCCTGCAGGAGCGTCCACGAGAGGCCTCCGTCCGGAGAGCCGCCGATGCGCGGGTAGCCCGCAATGAGGCGAGCCCTCCGCGACATGATCTTGAGGTCGCACGCCATGGCAAGGCCGAGCCCGGCCCCGACCGCGACACCGTTGATGCCGGCGACGATCGGCTTGTCGCACTCCTGCCGCAGCACCATCGGGAAGCGGCTCACCCATCCGAGCTCGTCCAGGTACTCGTCCTGCGGGTTCATGCGCGTGTACGACTCGTCCGTCGCATCGGGTGTGAGGTCCAGGCCGGAGCAGAAGGCATCCTCGGTACCCGTGATGCCGATGACCCAGACGTCCTCCTCGTGCGCCGCCTCGGACACGGCATGCACGATGGCCCATGCGAGTTCCCGTGAGAGCGCGTTCTTCTTCTCCGGGCGAGTGAGGCGGATCACCCGCACGTGACCTCGGTTCTCGATGCTCAGCACGTCTGACACGGTCATCTCCTCTGTTTGGCCTCACCGGTACCCGCCGGGTGGCACGGCGAGACGCGAACGCTACACGATCCCGTACTCGATACTCGATGGACCGGGACGCCGGCCATGATCTCCTGCATGCGCTCGTACACTCCCGTCGCACGCCTGGGACCGGGGCCCCTACCCGAGGTACCAACACCGGAGACGCCCGGGAGCAGATGGAACATGCACTTCTACGGCACGCTCGACGGAGCACCCGCAACACTGGAGGGCGAACTCGATGGCGAGACATGGCGGGGCCGTGCCGAGGTCGGCGGGAGCACATACCAGCTCGAAGGCCTCCTGCTGGACGGGCAGGTCCAGGGCATCGTGACCGAGCTGGGGAGCGGGGCGACGATGCCGCTGCTCGCGAGACTCGACGACCGTTCGATCGAGTTCCACGCCCCAGTCACGGGACGCCTCGAAGTGTCCTCGGCCGGTGAGAGCGGGACGAGCGGAGGCTCCGCATCGGGCGGCCCCGCGGATGCAGACCTCGACCGCGCGTCACTCGATCAACGGCTCGTCGGGCACTGGCTGTGGACTGACGGGAGCTTCAGCGGCGACATCAGCATCACGCTACAGGAGCGCCTCGTCCTGAGTCCGGACGGGACCTACCAGTACGGCGACGCGCGTGCGGTGGGGAGTGGCACGGGAGTGTCGTTCAACAGTGACCCCGGCGACGTACAGCAAGGCCGTTGGCGCAGCGCGGGCGGTGTCCTGTACCGAAGTGACCTCGGCGCGGTCAGCTTCACGCCGTACGCACGCTATGAGACAGACGGGTCGTCGCTCCTCCTGCTGTTCCCTGACGGATCGAAGCGACTCTGGAACCGGTCTGCGGGTGCTTAGACCTCGGGCGGCGCGCCCGACGTCACCGGACCGCAGTCCACCTGCTGATCGGCCTGGCGGGATCCATGGTGATCGTGCTCGTGGTCGGCCCGTCGACGGCGGCCGCGCTGGCCGCCGGCACACTGCTCGCGTTCACGCCGCTGCTCCGCCCCGTGGTCACCAGCGGGGTGATGCGCACGTACATATGGGTCATGCGGCGCATCGCGCCGAGGCGTGCCGTGCTGCCACCGGCGGTCGCGCGCAGCGTCGGTGTGATCGGAACGGCGGGCGGGCTCGCCCTCGGCTGGCTGCTTCCAGGCGGCTCCACCCTGCGGCAGCTGCTCGGAGTCCGCGCGGGCGTGGGAGCGGTGGTGCTGGCCCAGCGAGGGAAGGCGACGGCGAGACACCGACGGCGGTGATCACGATCCTCCTCGCGCTGTCCGCGGCGCTCCTCGCAGCACTGCCGGGTGACGTCAACATCGCGTTCGTGGACGACGGTGGGTTCCGCGAGTGCGGGCACCCCCGGCCTCTGGCAGTGGATCACCGCCTGCGATGGCTCCGGCTCCGTCGTCGGGCAAGCTCCTGGCGCGGCGACCAGCAGCGCCCCGGGCGCGACCGATGCGCCCCGACGCCGTTGGAGATCGTGGTGAGGTCCGTCGCGCCCTGTCGCCAGAGCGCGGCGAGGAGGTTGATCGGCACGCCGGGGCCGAACCCCGGAATCATGATCGACGACCCGTCTGCAACATCGGCGACGGCTTCGTCCATCGTCTGAAAGATCGTCGGTCGGGGCATGAGATCCCTTGCTAGCTCACCACGCCGGAAGCACGCAGCTGCGCGATCTGCTCGTCGGAGCGGCCGAGGGCGCGCAGCACCTCGTCGGTGTGTTCGCCAGTCTGCGGCGCGGTGGAGCGGACATGGCCCGGGGTATCGCCGAACTTCGGCCCGATGCCGACCTGGCGGACCGTGCCGAGCACCGGGTCAGCCAGCTCCGCGGTCATCGAGCGCGCCTGGGCGTGCTCGTCGTCGAGGGCCTCCGCGATGTCGAGCACCGGGGCGATGCACAGCTCCACGTCGCGCAACTCGACAAACCACTCGTCGCGGCCCTTCGTCCGGAAGAACGCCGCGAGGTGATCCTCGAACTCCTGCGAGCTGAGCATCTCCGCCTGCCGCTCCAGGAGGTCCTCCCGGCCGACGAGGCGGCAGAGGGCGGCCCAGAACTGGGGCTCCAGCGAAGCGATGGAGATCCATTTCCCGTCCGCGCACTCATAGACGTTGTAGTGGGGGCCGCCGCCGTTGAGCAGCTGCGATGAGGGTCGCGGCACCTCGCCGCCCGCGAGGACGTCCGCGGTCTGCATCGCCAGCAGGTACAGCACGTTGTCGCTCATCGAGATGTCGATGTGCTGGCCTCGGCCGGTGCGGTCTCGCGCGAAGACGGCGCACATGACGGCGTACGCGGTCATGAGGCCCCCGGCGGCGAAGTCCGCGATCGTGTTGAAGGGGATCGCGGGGCGGCCGCCGCGCTGGCCGATACCCGAGAGCACGCCGCCGACCGCGATGTAGTTGAGGTCGTGGCCGACGAGGTCGCGGTACGGCCCGGTCTGGCCGTACCCGGACAGCGAGGCGTACACGATCCGCGGGTTCGTCAGCGCGATCGCCTCGTATCCCACGCCGAGCCGGTCCGTGACGCCGGGCCGGAAGCCCTCGAGCAGCACGTCCGCCTCGCGCGACAGGTCGTGCACCAGCACACGTCCCTCGTCGCTCTTCAGGTTGACCACGATCGAGCGCTTGTTGCGGCCGAGCGGGTTGTGGGCACGGCGGCGTTCTGCCGCCTCCCCGCCGGGGCGCGCCGAGGTCTTGATCGCGCCGGCAGGCGGCTCCACCAGCGTGACCTCCGCGCCGAGGTCGCTCAAGAGCATCGAGGCGAACGGCCCCGGCGCGAGGCGCGAGAGGTCGAGGACACGGAGGCCCTCCAGCGGTCCGGTGCTGGCGGCGGTGCTCGGCGTGTTGGTCATGGGGACTCGCTCTGAACTCCGGCTGACGCGGGGATATCGAATACGCTGTGCCACCGCGAGTCTGACACGCGCTCGCGGCGCGCCGGGCGGGTTGTCGCTGCAAGCCGCCCGCTGTTACCGTCGGGCTAGAATCAAACCACCGTCAAAACTGACGCGCCACTCCCCCGTGTCGGGACCGGACGACGAGGTGCCTCATGGCCGCGATCGCGAAACCACTACCTCAGCCGACACCGGAGACGCAGGAGTACTGGGACGGTCTCCGTCGAGGCGAGCTGCGCATCCAGCGCTGCAACACCTGTGGGCGAGGCTACTTCTATCCGCGTCCGTTCTGTCCCAGGGCCGGCTGTCATTCCCGCGATGTCGGGTGGATCACGGCCTCCGGCAAGGGCACGCTCGCCACGTACATCATCACCCACCGCGGACACCCCGCCTTCGAGGCGCCATACGTCATCGCCCTTGTCGAGCTCGAAGAAGGCGGGCGCATGATGACCAACATCGTGGGGCTCGAGGACCTCGAACCCGCGAACCTCCCGGTCGGTGCGCCGGTCGAGATCGTGTTCCAACCCTCGGAGGAGGACATCACCCTCCCCATGTTCCGGCTGGTCTAGGAGCGCCCCATGTTCGACACACGCGAACTCCGCCACAAGGTGGCGATCGTGGGCGCCGCCGAGACCAACGAGGTCGGCGTCCTTCCCAACCACTCCCAGCTGCAGCTCCACGCCGAGGCCGCCTTCAACGCCCTCGACGACGCCGGGCTCACGCTCGACGACATCGATGGCTACGCCGGCGTGCAGGGGGCAGCGGTCACCGAGTACCTCGGCATCATGCCGAGGTGGATCGACGCGACCGGCGTCGGCGGATGCTCGTTCCTCATCCACGTCTCGCACGCCGTCGCGGCGATCGCGGCGGGCTACTGCTCGACGGTGCTCATCACGCATGGCGAGTCGGGACGCTCCCGCGTCGGCGTGGGTGCGCCCTCGGGCGGGCGAGGCGAGCCGGGCGGGCAGTTCGACGCCCCCTTCGGCGTCGCGGGGCCGCCCTCACGGTTCTCCGTCCCCATCGCCGCGCACATGGCGAAGTACGGCACGACCGAGGAGCACCTGGCGGCGGTGTCCGTGGCGACGCGCCAGTGGGCATCGCGCAACCCGCGGGCCATGATGCGCGAGCCGATCACCGTCGAGGACGTCATCAACAGCCGCCTCATCGCATGGCCGCTGCACCTGCTGAACTGTTGCCTCGTCACAGATGGCGGCGGCGCCCTCATCCTCACCAGCGAGGATCGCGCGCGGGACTTCCCGAAGCCGCCGATCTACGTGCTGGGCCGGGGCGAGTCTGCCCAGCACCAGAACATCAGCCAGATGCGCGACCTGACCGGGTGGTCCGCCGCAGCCGAGATCACCGGCCCCGAGGCGTTCCGCATGGCGGGCGTGGGCCACGACGCCATCGACCACCTCATGCTGTACGACGCGTTCTCCCACACGCCGATCTACGCCCTCGAAGCACTCGGGTTCGTCGGCCCCGGCGAGGGCGGGCCGTGGTTCGCGGAGATGAACTCCGCCCCCGGCGGCACGCTGCCGGTGAACACGAACGGCGGCGGCCTCTCCTACACGCACACGGGGATGTACGGCATGTTCGCCATCCAGGAGGCCGTCCGTCAGCTCCGCGGTGAGGCCGCGGCCCAGGTCGACGGCGTCCGCACCTCCCTGGTCCACGCGCCCGGCGGGATGTTCTCCGCCACTGCGACCTTGATCTTGAGTAACGAGTAGCCCGCCGAGCGATCCGCTGCCTGCGGTACAGTGCAGCGCGGATCGCGCTGGGGAGGCTTCGTGACGAAGGTTCGTGACTTTGACCAGGTGCTGGAGGTCGCTGCGCGCCTCTTCGGCGAGCGGGGCTACGAGGCCACTCGGCTCGACGATGTCGCGAATGAGCTCGGGGTGCTCAAGGGCAGCCTCTACTACTACACGTCCTCCAAGGCGGAGCTGCTGCTCCACATCAACGGACGGCGCCTGCAGAAGCTGATCGGCAACGCGCGGTCGATCCTCGACTCGGACGGTTCCGCCGTCGAGCGGATGGAGGGGATCCTGCGGGCGCACGTCCGCTCCATCGACGAGTACTACCCCGAATCGTCGCAATGGTTCGTGCCGATCATCGTGAAGCCCTCCCGGAACCGCCGTGGGCGGTCCAACCCGCCCCCGGACTCCGGACAGCTCCACCGGGAGTACGCCGCGATCGTGAAACAGGCCGTCGAGGACGGCCAGGCGTCCGGAGAGTTCCGCACGGACCTCGACCCCAAGGTTGCATCGCTGGGGCTCCTCGGCGCCTGCAACTGGCTCACCCGCTGGTACGAGAAGGGCCTCCGCTACGACATCGACGACATCGCGGACATCCTCCTGAAGCTACTCCTCGACGGCCTCAAGGCGACCGACCGCAAGGCGTCCACCTAGGTCACGACCACCCGAGGATCCCCACCCTCCCGCACGCAAGCGTCGAACAGGAGCGGACAGAACCCGTCCTCCGGAGATCGCTTGCCGCCCTTCTGATAATACGAGCGTGATGCGTGGTCGCTCGTGGTGAAGGGTCGTTCGATGCCGGGACCACTGGAAGGCCTGCGTGTGCTGGAGGTGGCGGGCGGCGTCTCTGCGGCCTACGCAGGGAAGCTGCTCGCAGATCACGGCGCCGATGTCATCAAGGTGGAGCCACCGGAAGGTGACCCCGCGCGACTGTTCGGCCCGTTCCGCGGGGACCAGGTTCACCCGGAAGCCTCGGGGCGGTTCCTCTTCCTCAACACGAACAAGCGCAGCATCACCCTCGACCTGCAGACAATGGACGACCGGGGGCTGCTCCGCAAACTCGTCGCTCAAGTCGATGCCGTCATCACGGACTTCGAGCCGTGGGAGGCGCGCGAGCACGGGCTGGACTACGACCAGGTCGACGCCGCTCGCGCGGGGATCGTGCTCGCATCGATCACCGCGTGGGGGCAGGACGGACCGTACGTCGGGTACCGGCTCACGGACCTGGTCGCGCAGGCGATGGGCGGTCCGATGATCTGGACCGGCAGCCCTCACCGCGAACCGCTGCGCCTGGGCGGAGGTGGCGCCCTTGCGCTCTACCAGGCCGGCGCCGTCGCCGCCCTCGCCGTCACGATGGCGCTCTTCCGGCAGGAGCGTGACGGGGTTGGTGACCACCTCGACATCTCGATCTATGAGACCCAGGTCGCCTCGCGCGATCGGTCGATGCCCTACCTCGTCAACTACATCTACAACGGCACGGAGCCCCGGCGGCAGGAGGCTGGTTCGCAGCTCGGGGTCGGCATCCGGCCATGCCTCGATGGGTTCGTGGGGATCCAGGGCGGCGGCCCGCGGCTGCCACACCTCCTCCGTCTGATCGGGATGCACGACCTGGCTTCCAGCCCGACGATCGACCAACGCGTCCGCGATCCCGAGGTCGCGGCGGAGATCGACGCGAACTACATGATCTGGTTGAGCGGGCAGACCAAGCGTGACGCAGCGGCACTCGCGCAGCAGGAGCACCTTCTCGCGGCGCCTGTGAATACGATCGCCGACCTGGTTGAGGATCCACACTTCCGCGACCGTGGCTGCTGGGAAGTGCTTGGACATCCTGAGGCGGGGCCGCTGGAATACCCGGCACGTCCCTTCGTCCTCGGCAACTCGCCGCGTCCGCCCGCCCGTCGCGCTCCGCTGCTCGATGAGCACCGAGCGGAGGTCGTCCGGCTCACCGAGGATGCGCCACCGCAGCGGGTACCCGCGGACCGACCTCGGACGCTCCCCCTCGAGGGCATCCGCGTAGCGGACGTCACGGTCGTGTGGGCGGGACCCCACGTGACGCAGTTGCTGGCCGAGTGGGGGGCGGAGGTCATCCGCATCGAGCCCCTCACGCGGATCCAGCCCTCGACGCGGGGTGCGGAACGTCACACCGACCTGGCGCTGGAAGCGCAGCGAGGTGCCGCGGGGATTGCCACCGGCGGCTCGTATCCGGAGTACGACCCCGGACCTGACCCGTGGAACCGGAACTCAGGATTCAACAGCCACGCCCGGAACAAGCTCTCGATGACGTGCGATGTCATGATGGCGGAAGGGCGCGAGCACTTCCTCCGTCTCATCGAGCAGTGCGACGTCCTCGTGGAGAACAACGTCCCCGAGACGATCGAGCGCGCCGGCATCACCTACGAGGAGGTCCGGCAGCGACGGCCGGACCTCGTGATGCTGCGGATGCCCGGGTTTGGACTCACCGGCCCGTACCGGGACTACCGGGCGTTGGGGACGCACATCGAGGGCCTCGTTGGACACCACCAGGCCCGAGGCTACCCCGGCGGTACTCCGGACGAGGGCGGTGACGTCTTCACGGCGGATGCAGCTGCCGGCGTGCAAGGGGCCCTCGCGGTGGTCATGGCCCTCCGTCACCGGCAGCGGACGGGACGTGGCCAGCAGATAGAACTCTCGCAGGCGGAGAACTTCCTCCCGTTCCTCGGGGAGCTCGTGCTGGACTGGCAGATGAACGGCCGAGAAGTCTCGTGGGGCAATCGCCACCGGTGGCACGCTCCACATCAGGCGTATCCCACGCGCGGGGACGACGAGTGGATCGCGATCGACATCGAGACCGACGAGCAGTTCGCTGCGCTCTGCGGGGTCCTCGGGACGCCGGACCTCGCGCGTGATCCTCGTTTCACCACCGCGGAGCGGCGAAAGCAGGCGGAGGCGGAGCTCGATGCCTGCATCCGGCAGGCGACGACGGCCTTCGAAAAGTTCGACCTGTTCCATCGGCTGCAGGACGCAGCGGTGCCCGCCGGGCCGCTCCAGCACGCGGGCGACCGCTGCCGCTGCCCACAACTCGCTTCGCGGTCGTTCTTTGTTGACCTCGACAGCCCATCCGTGGGGACGTATCCGTACCCGGGGACCATGTGGCGGATGGCGCAGACGCCGAACCGCCTGCGTCGAGGGCCCGTCACGCTCGGACAGGACAACGAGTACGTCTACCTCGATCTGCTCGGTATGCCTCGGAGCGAGTACGACGACTTAGTGGCTCGCGAGGTGGTCGGTACGGCGTATCCCAAGCAGGTCCTGAGACCCTCCGAGTAGCTCGCGGAGTACGACGGGACCACGGGCGTGGATTTGTTACGGGTCTGATATAACAAACGTGTTAGGTTCCGCCTGGGGTTGGCAGACGGGACTAGGGCATGACGACTCGGACAGTCCGGCAGAACCGATCATGGTCACGGCGCTCTGTGCTACGCGGCGCGGCGATGGGTACTACTGGCGTGATGGCGGCGGCGCTCGTCGGCTGCGGCGGCGAGGACGATCCCGCCGAGGGCAGCCCCGCGAGCACCAGCACGGGGGCGGGCGGCGCCCAGTCCCCTGCCGGCGAGGTTCGCATCGCGCCCGGCATCTACGACGGCACGATCGCACCGACGGCGGCCGAGGCAGACCCGCTCACGTACGGCCGGCACGGCGGAACGCTGCTGACCCGGTATCTCGACCCCCCGCACATGGACTTCAACCGCACCCTGTCATGCACGATCAACACGACGCATGACTACGTGAAGAACAAGCTCACACGGGCGACCCTGGGCGCCAGAGCGAACATCACCGCCGTGGACATCGAGCCCGACCTCGCTGAGTCGTGGGAGATGACGGACGACGCGACCCGGTTCACGTTCAACCTCCACCGGGGCGTGAAGTTCCACAACGTCGAGCCCGTCCTCGGGCGTGAGTTCACCTCCGATGACGTCCGGGCATCGATCGAGCGGTACCAGGCGGGCGGCGCTCAGAAGGACGTGTTCTCCGAGGTCGAGTCCATCGAGACGCCCGACGACTACACCGTGATCTTCAACCTGGACCAACCGCTCTCTGACTTCCCCCGGAACATCGCGGCCTGGTCGCACATCGACGCGCGAGAAGTGGTCGAAGACCCGGATCTCATGGAGACGCGCGCGATCGGCACGGGCCCCTTCATCCAGGACGAGTGGGTCCAGAAGGAGCGCTCCGTCTTCGTGCGGCATCCGGAGTATTTCGAGGATGGACTGCCCTTCCTCGACCGGATCGAGACCTACGTGGTGGACGATCCATCCACGCAGCGGGCGGGCTACCTCACCAACAACTTCTTCAGCTGGGCGGCGCGCGACGACACCGAAGTCG
>Ga0265293_10008041_pt1 | contig 15866 bp, 15 predicted proteins | sample Munlanlewell138R_FD_192505 | JGI IMG/M metagenome (GOLD analysis project Ga0265293, IMG submission 192505) | Leachate microbial communities from a municipal landfill in Southern Ontario, Canada - Leachate well 138R | ecosystem: Engineered > Solid waste > Landfill > Unclassified | place: Canada...
ACGCCACGAATCGCAGATTTGAAAGTGAACAGGAAAGTCAATGAAATCAACGATCTACCAACACCACCTCCGCGCCAGTGCTAGCTTTTCGTACCGTCACTTATTGCACTGAAAACGAGGAGACCCCGATGCAGGCTGCGCAACGCGTCCACCAGGGTCAGGCCGTCGACTTGGCCTATCTTGCTGGTGTCGATTTCCAGGGCTCCTGCCACCTTCACGCCTTTCACGCCAGCCTTTTTGGCGGTGCGGGCCACCAGCCCCAGGTGCGCCTGCAAGGCCTGGGCAATGACTTCGGCAATCAGGGCGCCAGGGTCGCGGCGGGTGTCGGCCCACAGGTCCACGTACACCACCTCCACGCCGGCCTGCTGCAGCGCGGGTGCCAGATCTCCTTGCAAAAACGTGCTTTTGCCGGTGCGGCGCGGCGCGGCCAGGAACAGGCCGTTGTGTGCATCGCCCAGCAGCGCTTTGCCCTGCAATGCCTGCACCAGCTGTTGCGCCAGTGCGGTGCGGTGGTATGCGATCATGCGACTACCTCCTTTTATCCAGAATTCAGATATTTTATCTTTCTACGGATAAATACAGATAGTTGTCGCGACCGGTGCCACCACCCAAGCGCACGGCTGAATGACTGTGACGCTCATCCATAGGCCTGCGCAGCGTCGCAGACCCCGATAAATGCAAAACGCCGCCTCCCGCGGTGGCGGGGGCGGCGTTCGGGCGAGATCGGGCGGCCCTCAGAACCAGCGCAGCGACACCAGCGCGATGTCGGGCCAGGCGATGAGCAGGCCCACGGCCACGAGGTTGGCCACCACGAAGGGCATGACGCCGCGGAAGATGGTGGAGAGCTTCACCTCGGGCAGCAGGGTCTTGACGGTGAAGACGTTCATGCCCACGGGCGGGCTGAGCATGCCCACCTCGATCATCATCACCACGAAGATGCCGAACCACACCGGGTTCACGCCCATGTCCACCGCCACGGCGGTGAAGATGGGGGCGGTGAGCAGCAGCAGGCCCATGGCTTCCATCAGGGCGCCGAGCACCAGGTAGATGAGCACCATGGCCAGCAGCACGCCGGTCACCGAGAAGCCGCTGCCTTGAATCCACTCCACCAGCTGGTTGGTCAGGCCGGTGAGGGTGATGAAGTTGGCGAACACCAGGGCACCGAACACGATGGCGAAGATCATGGCGGTGGTGGCGGCGGTTTCTTTCAGGCAGTCCACCAGGCCGGCGAAGCTGAGCTTGCGGCGGGCCAGTGCGATCACCAGGGCGCCGGTGGCGCCCATGCCGGCGCACTCGGTGGCGGTGAAGACGCCGCCGTAGAGGCCGCCCATCACGAAGCCGAACAGCAGCAGGGTGGACCACACGCCATTCAGGGCCACGAAGCGCTGCTTGAGCGGCACCTTCTCGCCGCGCGGGCCCAGGCCGGGGTTCATCAGCATCACCACCCACACCGCGCCCAGGAACAGCAGCAGCAAGAGGATGCCGGGCACGATGGTGGCGATGAAGAGCTGGCGGATGTCGGTCTCGGTGAGCAGGCCGAAGATCACCAGCGGCACCGAGGGCGGTATCAGCACACCCAGCACCCCGCCCGAGGCCACGGCCCCGGTGGAGAGGCGGTCGTGGTAGCCCAGGCGGCGCATGGGGGGCATGGCCACCTTGGTCATGGTGGCGGCGGAGGCGATGGAGCTGCCCGAGATGGCGGCGAACAGGCCGCAGGCGGCCAGGGTGGCGTGGGCCAGGCCGCCCTTGAGGTGGCCGAGCCAGGCGTTGGCGGCGTCGTACAGCTCGCCGCTGATGTCGGCCTTGTGCACGAACAGGCCCATGAGGATGAACATGGGCAGCACCGACATGCCGTAGTTGGCCGAGGCGTCCACCACGATCTGGCCCAGCATGTGCAGGGCCGGGTCAAAGCCTCGCACGGCGGCGTAGCCGCCCACGCCGGCCAGCAGCATGGCAAAGGCCAGGGGAACGCCGGCGAAGGCCAGCACGAAAACGGCAATGAAGCCAATGATGGCGGCGGTCATGCGGCCTCTCCTGCTTGGCGAAGGGTCGCCGCGATCAACATGAGCACCACCAGCACGGAGATGCCCGCGAAGGCCGCCAGCGCAAAGCTCAGCGGCGCCTGGGGCAAGCCCAGCACGGTGGTGGAGGTGCCCGCCTCCAGGTCTTCGGTGCCTTGCACCCACAGGCGCCAGGTCATCAGGCCCAGGGCCAGGGCGCTGAGGGCGTCGCACAGCACCAGCTTGAAACGCTTGGCCGTGCCACGCACCAGGCCGTCGAGCAGGCTCACGCTCACGTGGCCGCGCGATCGCGTCACCAGCGGCAGCGCGGTGAAGATCACCAGGGCCATGGCGTATTCGATCAGCTCAAAGCTGCCGCGCAAGGGCGAAGAAAACACGTAGCGGCTCAGCACGTCGGCAAACGTGAGGACCATGATCAGCGCCACTGGCAGCGCGCTGAGCCCGCCCAGCAGGCGGTCCAGCGCGTGGGCCCGTGGCGCGGGGTTGGGGGTGTCGTTCATGTTGATGAGGCCTTTCAGAAAAGACGGGGTGGCGGTGGGTGTTCAGCGCGGCATGCGCAGCACGGGCTTGACGGTCAGGCCAGCCAGCGAGTCGGCGATGAGCTGGTAGTTGGCCTGGTAGTGGATGTAGCCGCTGGCGGTGGGCCAGCCGGGGGCGCCGTTCCAGTGCACGTCGAGGTGGCGGCCCGTGTGGGGCGGCCCGGATGGCCCGGGCGATGCGAACCGCAGTGGCTTAGCGGTTGGCGGCGGCCTGGGCGCGGTAGAAGTCGAGCGCTTCCTGCCCGTTCACGCCACGGCTGCTGGCGTCTTTCAGCCAGGCCTGGGTGATGGGGGTGGCCAGGGTTTGCAGCTCTTTCACGAAGGCGTCGTTGGCCATGTGGAACTTGATGCCCTTGGCCGCGGCCTCGCTGCGCACCTTGGTTTCCAGGTCGTCGTACTGCTTCATGCCCTGGGCGAAGGCCTCGCCGCTGATCGACTCGATCGCCTTGCGGTCTTTCTCGGACAGGGCGGCCCAGCGCTTCTTGTTCATGAACAGCACCCAGGAAACCGCGGTGAGGTTGCCGGGGATGTCGGTCACGTCGGTGGCGTACGACAGGGTCTTCAGGCCCTCGGCGTCAGAGGTGGAGTAGCCCACGAAGGCGTCCACGGTTTTGCCCGAGACGATCTCGTAGCTGCGGACCCCGGGCGCGGCCACCACGCCGGCGCCAGCGCTCTCCATCATGGCAGAGGGCACGCCGGGCAGGGCATAGACCTTGCGGCCCTTGAGCTTGTCCATGCCGTCGATGGGGCCCTTCATGCCGAACATCACCCCCGGCGGCTGCACGAACAGGGCCAGCACCTGCACCTCGCCCAGCTCATTGGCCTTGGCGAAGTACTTCTGGTAGGTGCGCCACAGCGCCACCGAGCTGCCGCGCGCCGTGGTGTTCACGAAAGGCAGTTGCGCGATCTGGTTGAGCTTGACCTGGTCGGTCAGGTTGCCGTGGAACTGGTAGGCGATGTCGAACACGCCCTTGTTCACGCTGGCCAGTTGTTGCTGCGGCGCGGCCAGGCTGGAAGGTGCCACGTCCACCTTCACGCGGCCTTCGGTGACCTGGGCGATCTTCTCGGCCCAGGGCTTGATGATCATCTTGGTCATGGGGTTCTGCGGCGCCAGAACGCTGTTGAGCAGCAGGGTGTTGTTTTGGGCCTGGGAGGCCAGGGGCAGCGCGGCGATCAGGGCGGCGGTGCAAAGGCGGCGGCGGAAATTCATGTTTGTCTCCAGTGTTATCGAGGCCGGTGGGTATGATAGGGAGGCCCCAGTGCCAGAGACAAATCGGTTTTTGCGGTCATTGATCGGAAACGCAGATAAGCGTTAACCCTAGGCTGGGCGCCAGTGCCCCGCCGGGTTCACCGCCAGAGGTGCTGGGTGAGCGACAGGCCGCTGGCGATCAGCAACACGGCCATGGCGCGGCGCATGGCCGGGGGCGGTATGTGCCGGGCCAGGCGGTTGCCCAGCACCACGCCCATGAAGGCGATGGGCAGGGCCACCAGCCAGCGCTCAAAGGTGTGGGCGCGGTCGATCTGGCCCGCCCCGAACAGCACCGCGATGGCGATGGAGGCGGCCACCACCATCACCACCGGCACGGTGGCGCGAATCTCGGCCACCTCGCGCAGGCGGCGCTGCAGCAGGGCAATGACCATGGGGCCGGCGGTGGCGAACATCACCTCCAGCACGCCCACCAGGCCGCTGCCGGCGTGGTGCGTCCAGCCGGGCAGGGCGCGCGCGGCCTGCTGGCCGTGGCGCAGGGTGCGCCAGCCCACCCAGGTGATGTACAGGCCCAGCAGGAACAGCGGCCAGCGCTTGTCGAGCTGCCCCATCAGCCACAGGCCGATCAAGGCGCCCACCGCCATGCCGGGCAGCATGGCCCCGATGGGGCGCCAGCGCACTTGGCGGAAGTTCAGGCCGCCGTGCAGCATCGAGGCCGGCACGTCCAGCAGGATCACCAGGGCCACCACCTCGGGCAGCGGCCAGATCCAGGCCAGCAGCGGCACCGCCACCAGGGCCGAGCCAAAACCGGTGATGCCCATCACCGCATAGGCCGCCAGCAGCACGCTGGCGGGGTACAGCCATTCTTGCCAGCCCATGCGATCAGCCCGTCTGCAGGGCGTGGTGCTGAATCCAGCGGATCAGGCCGGCCGCGGCCGGGGTCACCGGCAGGTCGTGCCGGCGCAGCACGTAAATGGTGGGGTTGGGCAGGGCGTCTTGCAGCGGGATGCTGCAGAGCTGGTCTTTGAAGGCGTTGCGCTCGTAGAGGGTGCGCGGCATGGTGGTGAGCAGGTCGGAATGGGCCACCACGCCGGGCAGGGCCAGGAACGATTCGCACACCAGGCCCAGCTTGGGCTCGGGCAGGCCGTAGCGGGCGAAGGCGTTGCGAATGATGGCGCCGGGGCCGCGCAGCGCGCTGGAGAAAGCCCAGCGGCACTCTTGCAGCTCGGCCAGGCGCGTGGCGTTTGCCATGGGGTGCTGGCGCTGGCCGACGATGACCACGTCGCTCACGTACAGCGGCTGGGCTTCCAGGTCGGTGTCGATGTCGTGCTTGTGGGCGGCGGTGAGGGCGAAGTCCAGCGTGCCGTCGCGCAACTGGGGCGACACCGCGGGGTACAGGCCATCGCGCACGTTCACGGTGACGTCGGGGAACTCGCGGGCAAAGCTGGCCAGCGCCAGCGGCAGGGCCGCCAGGGCAATGGCGGGCGAGGCGGCGAAGGTGATGCGCCCCTCCCAGCGCCCGCGAAGCTGGCCGATTTCCTCTTGCGCGCGGCGGCTCTCGGTCACGATCAGCCGCGCGTGCTTCATGAAGGCCTGCCCGAAGGACGTGAGGCTCACGCCGCGCTTGGTGCGCACCAGCAGCGGGGCCTTCAGCTCGTCTTCCAGTTGCTGGATGGCCGCCGACAGGGCGGGTTGCGAGAGGTGCAGCAACTGCGCCGCCGCGCGCAGGCTGCCCACTTCCTCAATGCAGATGAGTGCCTGCAGCGTCTGGAGCTTCACGGCAATGTCCCGGTTCAGTGATTGGAAAAACCGATTATATCGCCGAAAAAACGATTTGTTGTGTTCAGTGCTGCGTCACTAGCATCCCCCAAAACCCCAACAAGGAGACACTGCATGTTCATCCGCAATTGCTGGTACGTGGCGGCCTGGGACACCGAAATTCCCGCCGAAGGCCTGTTTCACCGCACCCTGCTCAACGAGCCCGTTCTGCTCTACCGCGACACCCAGGGCCGCGTGGTGGCGCTGGAAAACCGCTGCTGCCACCGCTCGGCACCGCTGCACATTGGCCGCCAGGAAGGCGACTGCGTGCGCTGCCTGTACCACGGCCTGAAGTTCAACCCCAGCGGCGCCTGCGTCGAGATTCCGGGGCAGGAACAGATTCCGCCCAAGACCTGCATCAAGAGCTACCCGGTGGTGGAGCGCAACCGCCTGGTCTGGATCTGGATGGGCGACCCGGCGCGCGCCAACCCCGACGACATCGTCGATTACTTCTGGCACGACTCGCCCGAGTGGCGCATGAAGCCCGGCTACATCCACTACCAGGCCAACTACAAGCTGATCGTGGACAACCTGCTGGACTTCACCCACCTGGCCTGGGTGCACCCCACCACGCTGGGCACCGACAGCGCGGCCTCGCTCAAGCCCGTGATCGAGCGCGACACCACTGGCACTGGCAAGCTCACCATCACCCGCTGGTACCTCAACGACGACATGTCCAACCTGCACAAGGGCGTGGCCAAGTTCGAGGGCAAGGCGGACCGCTGGCAGATTTACCAATGGTCGCCCCCGGCCCTGCTGCGCATGGACACCGGCTCGGCGCCCACCGGCACCGGCGCGCCCGAGGGCCGCCGCGTGCCCGAGGCGGTGCAGTTCCGCCACACCTCGATCCAGACCCCCGAGACCGAGACCACCAGCCACTACTGGTTCTGCCAGGCGCGCAACTTCGACCTGGACGACGAGGCCCTCACCGAGAAGATCTACCAAGGCGTGGTGGTGGCCTTTGAAGAAGACCGCACCATGATCGAGGCGCAGCAAAAAATCTTGAGCCAGGTGCCCGATCGGCCCATGGTGCCCATCGCCGCCGACGCGGGCCTGAACCAGGGCCGCTGGCTGCTGGACCGCCTGCTCAAGGCCGAGAACGGCGGGACCGCGCCATGAGCGCCGATGTGCCCGTGACCGTGGCCGCCGTGCGGGCGGTGGCCCGCGACGTGCTGGCGCTGGAACTGCGCCACGCCAACGGCCAGCCCCTGCCCGGCGCCAGCGCCGGTGCCCACATTGACCTCGCCCTGCCCAACGGCCTGGTGCGCCAGTACTCGCTGGTGAACGCCACCGGCCAGGCCACCATGGACTGCTACCAGGTGGCCGTGGGCTGGGACGCCAACAGCCGTGGCGGCTCGGTGTGGATTCACGAAAAGCTCAAGGTGGGCCAGGCCCTGCGCGTGAGCGCACCGCGCAACCTGTTCGAGATGGCGCCCGAGCACCGCCGCGTGCTGCTGCTGGCCGGTGGCATTGGCGTCACGCCCATCTACGCCATGGCCCAGGCTTGCGCGCAGCAAGGCGTGGACGTTGAGCTGTGGGCCAGCGCCCGCTCGGCCCCGCGCCTGGCCTACCTGGAAGAACTCAAGGCACTGCTGGGCCAGCGCCTGCACCTGCATGCCGACGACGAGCAGGGCGGCCCCATGAACCTCACCGAGCGCCTGGCCACCCAGCGCTGGGACGCGGTTTACGCCTGCGGCCCCGCGCCCATGCTGGACGCGCTCACCGCCGCCACCGCCCACTGGGCGCCGGGCTCGGTGCGCATGGAACGCTTCAAGGGCGCCGAGCAGCCCGCCAGCGAGCGCCAGCCCTTTGAGCTGGTGCTGCAGCGCGCCGGCCTGAGCACCACGGTGGACGCGCACGAGAGCGTGCTCGACGCCATGGAGCGCGTGGGCGTGGACTTCCCCTGGTCGTGCCGCGAAGGCATTTGCGGCACCTGCGAAGCGCCGGTGCTCGAAGGCGAGGTGCAGCACCTCGATTACGTGCTCTCGCCCGAAGAACGCGCCGAACAGCGGCGAATGATGGTCTGCGTGTCGCGTTGTGGCGGCGGCCGGCTGGTCCTGGACATCTGAACAACCCAACACCATGAACCTGAACAAACAAGTCAACACCATGAACCTGAACAAACAAGTGGCCATCGTGACCGGTGGCGCCTCGGGCTTTGGCGCGGCCATCGCCCGCCGACTCAGCCAGGCCGGCGCGGCCGTGCTGGTGGCCGACCTCAACGCCGAGGGCGCGCAGCGCATGGCGACCGAACTCAACGCCGCTGGCGGCCGCGCCCTGGGCATGGCCTGCGACGTGTCGAAAGAGGCCGACTACCGCGCGGTGGTCGATGCCGCCATCGCCCAGCTCGGCGGGCTGCACATCGTGGTGAACAACGCCGGCACCACGCACCGCAACAAGCCGGCGCTGGCCGTGACCGAAGACGAGTTCGACCGCGTCTACCGCGTGAACCTGAAAAGCGTGTACTGGTCTGCCCAGTGCGCCTTGCCCCACTTCGCCCAGCAAGGGCATGGGGTGATGGTCAACGTGGCCTCCACCACCGGCGTGCGCCCCGGCCCGGGCCTGACCTGGTACAGCGGCAGCAAGGCCGCCATGATCAACCTCACCAAAGGCCTGGCGCAGGAGTTCGCCCGCTCGGGCGTGCGCATCAACGCGGTGAACCCCATGATCGGCGAGACGCCCATGATGGCCGACTTCATGGGCATGGAAGACACCCCCGCCAACCGCGAGCGCTTCCTCTCGCGCATTCCGCTGGGCCGCTTCACCCGCCCCGACGACGTGGCCTCGGCCGTGGCTTTCCTCGCGTCGGATGACGCCAGCTTCCTCACCGGCGTGTGCCTGGACGTGGACGGGGGCCGCAACATATGAGCACCGTTCTCTACCGCTGCCCCGAGCTGCTGATCGGGGGCGAATGGCGCCCTGGCCGCCACGAGCAACGCCTGGTGGTGCGCAACCCCGCCACCGGCGAGCCGCTGGACGAGCTGCGCCTGGCCAGTGCCGACGACCTGCAACTCGCCTTGCAAACCACGCAGCAAGCCTTTGAGCACTGGCGCCAGGTGCCCGCGCACGAGCGCTGCGCCCGCCTGGAGCGCGGCGTGGCCCGCCTGCGCGAGAACACCGAGCGCATCGCCCACCTGCTCACGCTGGAGCAGGGCAAGACCCTGGCCGAGGCCCGCATGGAATGCGCCATGGCCGCCGACCTGATCAAGTGGTACGCCGAAGAAGCGCGCCGCGTCTATGGCCGCGTGATCCCGGCCCGCCTGCCCAACAGCCGCATGGAGGTGTTCAAGTTCCCGGTCGGCCCGGTGGCGGCGTTCTCGCCCTGGAACTTTCCCCTGGTGCTCTCGGCGCGCAAGCTCGGTGGCGCCATCGCGGCGGGTTGTTCCATCGTGCTCAAGGCGGCCGAGGAAACCCCGGCCAGCGTGGCCGCCATGGTGGACTGCCTTAACCAGGAGCTGCCCCCCGGCGTGGTGCAACTGCTCTACGGCGTGCCCGCCGAGGTGTCGCAGGCGCTGATCGCCTCGCCCGTGGTGCGCAAGGTCACCTTCACCGGCTCGGTGCCGGTGGGCCGCCACCTGGCCGAGCTGTCGGCCCGCCACCTCAAGCGCATCACGCTGGAGCTGGGCGGCCACGCGCCGGTGATCGTGTGCGGCGACGCCGACATTGCGCGCACCGTCAACCTGATGGTGCAGCACAAGTTCCGCAACGCCGGCCAGGCCTGCCTGGCGCCCACCCGCTTCTTCGTGGACCGCCGCATTTACGGCGACTTCGTGGACGCCTTCGGCGCCGCCACCCAGGCCCTGCGCGTGGGGGCGGGCATGGCGGCCGAGACCCAGATGGGCCCGGTGGCCAGCGCGCGCCGCCAGGCCGCGGTGCAAGACCTCATTGCCCGCTCGGTGGCGGCTGGTGCGCGGCCCGTGGCCAGCGCTGTGCCCGAGGCTGGTTACTTCGTGGCGCCCACCCTGCTGGCCGATGTGCCGCTGGACGCGCCAGTGATGAGCGAAGAGCCCTTCGGCCCCGTGGCCTGCGCCGTGCCCTTCGACTCGCTGGACCAGGCCATCGCCCAGGCCAACCACAACCCGTATGGCCTGGCGGGCTACCTGTTCACCGATTCGGCCAAGGCCATCCTGGCCGTGTCCGAGCGGCTGGAGGTGGGCAGCCTGGCCGTGAACGGCATGGGCGTGTCGGTGCCCGAGGCGCCTTTCGGCGGCGTGAAGGACAGCGGCTACGGCAGCGAGTCCGGCACCGAGGGCATGGAAGCCTTCCTCGACACCAAGTTCATGCACTACGTGGCCTGACGCTTGAAGGTGGGCCAGGCGGGCTGGGGGCTCGCCTGGCGCGTGTTTTCACGGGGCGCTGGTGTCGCTTCTATCCGGTACAGTTCGGGCCCGCCCCGCGCACTCGGGTGCGCCGCCCTGAACAGAGGGGGGCAGCCCAGGCGGGGCAACTTGAGAAGCATCACCCCATGGCGACCCACGTGAAGACACCGGACCAACTCCAGGAATCGGGGACAGGCCTCGTGCATTCTCTGGCCAAGGGGCTCGAAATCCTGTCTTGTTTTTCCGAGGGCGAGCTGCTGGGCAACCAGCAACTGGTGGAGCTCACCGGCCTGCCCAAGGCCACGGTGTCGCGCCTCACGTCCACGTTGGTCAAGCTCGGCTACCTGCAGGTGGACCCGCGCTCGCGCAAGCTGGCCATGGGGGCTCGTGTGCTGGGCCTGGGCGTGAGCGTGCAGCGCAAGCTGGGCCTGCAGCGCATCGCGCGGCCGCACATGGAAGCCCTGAGCCAGCGCTTTGGCCTGACCGTGACCATGGGCACGCGCGATCGCCTGTCGGTGGTGCTGCTGGAGGTGTGCCGCCCGCCCAGCCTGGCGAGCCTGGTGGTGAACTTCGACGCCGGCACCCACCTGCCGCTGAGCCAGACGGCGCTGGGCCTGGCCAGCCTGGTCAACACCCCGGTGAAAGACCGTGAGCAGGTGATCGAAGGCCTGCGCAAGCAGTTGGGCGATCAGTGGGTGGAGGCGCGCAACCGCATCGAGCGTGCCCACCAGGAACACGAGCGCTATGGCTACATCGTGTCTCAGCGCTCGCTGGGGCGCGACGTGAGCGGGGTGGCGGTGGGCATGGTGCCCATGGGCAGCAACACGCCCTATGTCTTCCACATGGCCGGGCCGTCGAACCAGATGCCGCTGTCGCTGATGCGAAGCGACATGGGGCCTGCCCTGAAGCAGATGGTGCAGGACATCCAGGCGGAAATGCGCGCCGCCCGCCCGCCCAAGCTGGTGGTGCCCAAAGAGTTCTGAGCATCCCAAGCCCATGAATGTGCCCGGTGTTCGCGAAGAAACAGCGATGCGCTACAAGGTGAACGGCAGCGCCGCGATGACCGACACGTCATTGGTGCGAGCGCGCGGCGTTAGCCGACGCCGTGGTGCGAGCCCGCTTCTGAGCATGGTCCGGGATTCGTCGGTGACAGTGGTGAGCGGTGAGAACCGCATCCCGTTTGAGAGATCGAGTCGAATTCGACGCTTCCCATGGCGCTGCCGTTCGTCAACCATGATGGAGCACGGTATGGCAATGCGCAAGCGAGACGACGAGGTCTACCCGAACGCGGCCGGGATAGACGTCGGGGGGTCGAGTCACTGGGTGGCGGTGCCGCGGCACCTGGCTGAGGCCGCGGGCGAGGCGGCGGTGCGAGAGGTCGGCACGATGACCGATGATCTTGCCGAGCTGGCGCGGTGGCTGCTCAAGCTGGGGGTGAACACGGTGGCGCTGGAGTCCACGGGGGTGTACTGGATCCCGGTGTTCGAGGTGCTGGAGCAGCACGGCCTGACGGTGTGGCTGGTGGATGCACGGCAGTTGAAGTACGTGCCCGGACGCAAGAGCGACGTGCAGGACTGCCAGTGGCTGCAGAAGCTCATGAGCCTGGGACTGCTGCGTGCGGCGTGGCGGCCCGCCGCCGAGGTGTGCGTGGTGCGGGCCGTGGCGCGCCAGCGCGAGGTACTCATCGCCGAGCAAACCAGCTGGGTGCAGCGCATGCAAAAGGCTCTGGTGCAGATGAACATCCAGCTCACCGAGGTCTTGAGCGACGTCATGGGCCAGAGCGGACAAGCCATCATCCGCGACATCGTGGCCGGCCAGCGCGATGCGCGAGTGCTGGCGCGCCATCGGCATCGTCGCGTCAAGGCCAGCGAAGCCGACATCGTCAAGGCGCTGACGGGCAACTGGCGCGAGGAGCACTTGTTCGTGCTGGCGCAGGCGCTGGCGATGTACGACGACATCGCACGCCACCTCGCGCAGTGCGACGCCAAGCTGGAGCAGCTGCTTGGCCAGCGTCATGCCCATGACGTCGATCTCGGATTGTCTCCCCGTGCCGGCAGCAAGGCGCGCCAGGAGTTCGAGGTACGCCAGCGGCTGGCCAATTGGGCTGGCGTGGATCTCACCCGCATCAACGGGCTGGGGGTAACCGTGGTGATGAAGCTGCTCACCGAGATCGGTCCGGACGTCAGCCGCTTCGCCACGGTCAAGCACTTCTGCTCTTGGCTCGGGCTGTGTCCGGGCACCAAGATCAGCGGGGGCAAGGTGCTGTCCTCGGGCACCAAGCGATCGGCCAACCGCGCCCGCCAGGCGCTGAAGATGGCCGCCATGACGCTGTCGCACAGCGACTCGGCCCTGGGGGCTTTCTACCGGCGCCTGTGTACTCGCATGGACAAGCCGCGTGCCAACACGGCCACGGCCCACAAGCTGGCCCGCATGGTGTTCTTCATGCTCACCCGCGGCGAGGCATTCGTCGACCAGGGCCAGCAGCACTACGAAGAGCAGCAGCGCCAGCGCAGCATCGCAGCCTTGAAGCGCCGCGCCGCCGCCCTGGGCTTTCAGATCAACCCTTTGATGGCGGGCGCAGCATGAAAGCAGCCGCTGTTATTCCTGTTTCTTGAGAGCGGCGCGCGCCTGGGCGCTTACGCGCCCACGGGCCCCAGGTGTTCCACGAACCAGGCCAGGGCGGCCGAGCTGGCTTTCTCGAACTCGCGCTGGTAGGGCACGAAATGGTCGCCCGGCAGCAGCACCAGTTGCTTGGGCTGCAAGGCGCGCTCGTAGGCGGCCAGGGCCAGGTCGGTGGGCGTGGTGGTGTCGTGCGTGGTCACCACCATGAGCAAGGGCGTGGGGCTGATGCGGTGGATGTGCGCGCCCGGCTCGAACTCGGCCGACATGGCCACCGAACTCAGCGTCACCCGGTTGCGCCAGGTGCTGGAGAGCGCCAAGCCCTGGCCGTAGAAGGCCACCGCCTCGGGGGCGCGGTAGATGGGGCTGGGGCCATCGGCCTCGGGGATCAGGGCGCGCCAGGTGGGGGCGTGGCCGGCGGCCAGGCGGTCGCGCTCCTGGGCGAACCCGTCGTGCACGGCCTGCTGCTGCTCGGGTGGCACCCGGCGGCGCAGTTGCTCGCTGCCGCTGATGATGGGCACCTGCGCCACCACGCAGGCCACGCGGCGGTCTTGCGCGGCCACCTGCAGCACCTGCCCACCGCTGTAGCTGGTGCCCCAGAGGCCAATGCGCTCGCGCGCCACCTGCGGCTGCGCGCGCAGCCAGGTGATGGCGTGGCGGTAGTCGCGGGCCTGTTGCTCGGGGTCGGCTTCCTGGCGCGGCTCGCCCGTGCTGTGGCCAAAGCCCCGGTGGTCAAAGACCAGCACGGCCAGGCCGGCGCGGGCGAAGCGCTCGGCGAAGCGGTCCAGAAACATGTCCTTCACCGCGCCGAAGCCGTGGGCCATCACCACCGCGGGCCAGGGGCCCTGGGTGGTGGGTTGGTACCACCAGGCGGCCAGGTCGGCGCCGGGCACCGGCACGGTCACGTCGTGCCGCACAAAGCCGGGGGTGTGGTTCACGCCGAGCCTTCCACCCAGGCCTGCAGCGCAGCGGCCACGGCGGCGGGTTGCTCCATGGGGGCCAGGTGGCCGGCGTGCGCCACGGTCTCGACGCGGGCGCCGGGAAGGTGGCGGGCGTAGGCCTGCAAGGTCTCGGGGGCGAACACCCGGTCGTGCGAGGCGGCCAGCACCAGCGTGGGCCGGTCGCCGTTGAGCAGGTGGCTGCGGTCGGGCCGCGCGGCCGTGGCGCGCACGTGGGCGGCGTAGGTTTGCGGGCCGTAGGCCTGCACCATGCGCTGGCGCGCGGCCATCAGGGCGCTGTTGTTCAGGCTGTCGGGGTGGAAGGCATTGCCCGCTTGCGCCGACACCATCTCGAAGTAGCGCCCCTGGGCCACGGCGTCCAGCGCGGCCAGGCGCTTTTGCGCCGCCGCTTCGCTGTCGGCAAAGGGGGCGGTGCAGAGCAGGGCGATGCCCTGCACGCGCTCGGGCGCGGCCTCCAGCATGGCCAGGGCCACGTAGCCGCCGAAGGAAAAGCCCGCCAGCCAGAAGCGCTCGGGCAACTGGGCCAGCCAGGCCTGGGCAATGGCCTCCACCGTCTCCAGTGGCGGGTTGTCCAGGGCGTGGGGCGTGATGCCGGCGGGCAGGTGGGCCACCACGCCGTCGAACACGGCCCAGGTGTTGTTGAGCCCGGGCACCAGGGCCAGGTGTTGGGTGGTGCTCGTCATGCCGGCAGGTAGCGCGGGTCGCGGTTTTCGCCGTGAATGCGGTCGCCTTCCACCCAGCAGGCGTGCGTGCCGGCCGAGATGCGGTGCGGCAGGATGATGCGCGCCAGCGGGCCACGGGTGATGTCTTGCGCCGGGATCACCCAGCACTCCGACTGGTTCTCGGCCATGTTGTTCACGAAGGTGAGCACGTAGCCGTCGTCTTCGCTGGTGGCGCCCACGCGGCGGCCGATCTGCGGCTCGCTGCCGTAGCGGCCCTTGCCGTACTCCAGCGATTGCGTCTGGCGCGTGAACATGTCGTAGCGCTTGAGACCACGGAACAGCCACTCGCCCTTTTCGTACAGCACGTTGAAGCTGTAGCGGTAGGGGCGGCCCACGTAGTCGTTTGACACCACCGGGAATTCGGTGATCTCGTCGTCGATCTGCTCTTCCTTCGTCTCGCCGGTCTTCAGGTTGAAGCGCCAGCGGTACATGAGCGTGGGGTTGTTGTGCTTGTCCAGGTGCGCGCGGATCTTGTCGTACGCGGCCTGGCGGCCTTCGCTGGTGCTCTGGCCCACGTTGGGCTTGTGGGGGTTGGGCATGATGCAGCCGTCCATCACCACCTCGTCGCCGTCTTCGTAGCAGTTGGCCAGGTGCAGGATGTGGCAGGGCGTGCCCTCGAACCAGCGCACCGAGGCGGAGTCACCAAAGCGCGGCAAGATGCCAAAGCGCGCCGGGCGGTCGCGGTAGAAGGTCATCTTGCGCTGGCCCTTGGCCAGCAGCTCGTTGTCGAAGTGGAACGGCAGGTCGTGCAGGATGGTGTAGTTCTTGGTGATGCCCAGGTCGTGCGGCCAGCGGGCGCCGGGCAGGTCGATGGGCACGTAGTGCACCAGGCGGTTGTGCTTGTCCACCACGCCGTAGTTCATGTACGGCGGCTTCTCCGGGTAGTTGAAGAACATCATGTGCCCGGTCTCGTTGTCGATCTTGTAGTGCGAGGCCACGCCATCGGGCACGAAGCGCGCCCAGTCGGGGTCGGCACCCAGGGTCTCCAGGGTGATCGGGTCCAGGCGCCAGGGCTCGCTGCCCTGTGACATGCCGGCCAGCAGCTTGCCGGCGTGGATCTTCACGTCGGTGCCGGCGTTGTCTTTCATGGCGCCCATCGAGCCCCAGCCACGGCGGGCCTGCAGTTGCGGCGAGAGCATGCCCGGCCACAGCGAGCGGCCGGCGGCCTGCTCGGCCAGGAAGCCGGTGGTTTCCACGAAGCGGTTGCGGTAGGTGGCCTTGCCGTTCTCGAAGTGCATGGCGTGCAACATGCCGTCGCCGTCGAACGGGTGGTACATGCCGATGGACTCGTGCACCTGGTTGTGCGTGTTGCGCACGTAGATGCCGTGCAGGTCTTTCGGGATTTCGCCAATCACCTTCATGCTGTCGGTGTCGGCCACCCACTCTTCCATGGCGGGCTGGAACGGGCCTTTCAGGAAGGGGTGGTCGTTGTCGGGGCTGATGGTCGATTGGAAGGTTCGCAGAATCTTTTGCATGTCGGGCTCCTGTGGGGTCGATGAAGAGGGGCGATCAGTTCAGCTTCACCGCGCCTGAGCGGGGTCTCCTCGTTTTCAGTGCAATAAGTGACGGTACGCAAAGCTAGCACTGGCGCGGGGGTGGTCTGGGTAGACCGTTGATTTCATTGACTTTCCTGTTCGCTTTGTAAACGGGTATGGTGGCCTC
>Ga0265293_10008043_pt1 | contig 15866 bp, 22 predicted proteins | sample Munlanlewell138R_FD_192505 | JGI IMG/M metagenome (GOLD analysis project Ga0265293, IMG submission 192505) | Leachate microbial communities from a municipal landfill in Southern Ontario, Canada - Leachate well 138R | ecosystem: Engineered > Solid waste > Landfill > Unclassified | place: Canada...
GTGATTTGAAATTGTTTTTTCATGTTCCTTGTCACGTAGATAATCCAATATGAGTTTCGGTAGGGCTTCCCCCAAATCAATAATCACTGATTTAGATTCAGGCTTACCGCCTGCATGAACAACTGCACTCACATCTGTTACTGTTGCCACTATTTTCATACGTCCTCCTGATTCAACAGGGCTTCTGCCTGTTCAATCTTGCTACGGATATCCTTTTCTATACCCGCTAGCCGTTCATCCATCTCAATCAATAGCTCCTGCGCATCCTCAACGGTATCAACTGAGTACCCCTGCTTCAATTGCTTCATAAGACTTTTCAACTCCCCCTGTAATTCATCGCGGCGGGTGCGCTCCCCTTCAATCCGTTCCTTCAAGTCTAGTAACCGTTGCGCTAGGTGTTTATCACTTCCCGATAATGCCATATTAACTCCTTCACCAGTTTCGGTGTATTATTAGCCTTGAAAAACGCATCAAGGTTTGCTCCAAATGATATCCCGTATTCCCACTGGTTGTTCATATTCTGTATATAGGCCGCGATACGCTCATCACGGGCCTTTACACGGTCAAGGTGCTCCGTACTTAGCACGCCGCTCTCAATAGGGTAGTACTCAGGTACCACAGTGTTGGATTCCCTATAGTACAGGTAGCACCGCGGCCGGTAGTCTATAAAATCAGCGGTCAGCCGTAACATACAGCCTGGATTTACCAGTATACTCCCCTCATAGGTTTCAACGAACCCCTTGTGGTTGTCCCCACATAGTATCAAATCAAAGCGGGCGTGTAGCCTATGAAGAAGCGCCTGGGCCATATAGCCTGGGGCATCCTTGAATGGTGGCTTGAGACCGGGCCATACAAACTCATGAATCATAAGCACATTTGTATATTCCGGGTCTTTTACAACCCCGTCAAATATCTGGTAGTCAAATGTTCCGTTAGGATAGCTATACAATGCGAACGGGCCCCGGTAGGTAGGATGGGGCACCCCGTCAATAATAGCCGGCGGTATAAATGATACCGAGATATCCTTCCGGGTAGCTCCCAGTAGATGCAAGGCGCTGTGGTCATACTTAGCAAGGCTGTGTTCAGGCAAGTCGTGGTTCCCGGGGATGGTATACATAGCCGGTAGATTAGCATAGGCATAGGTGGATAACCAAGGAGGTGATTTCCAGTAGTCAAATAAATCCCCACTATCAAGTACCGGGCAATCATACCTAAGCTGTAGGTCACGCAGGAACGCCACCTTACGCTGTTGGGACTCGATGATATTATCAGTACGGGCTACAGGGGCCCGGGTAGTCAGATGGATATCGGCCGTCAATATTGCAGTAGGCTTCACGGGTCGTTTATTCCGTATCATTACAGGCCTCCTCAGACTGGGTCATACTACGGTAGGCCACCTGGTCTTTGATGTATAGGTGTAACCCCGGCTCGAAGCTCGTCACCTCACTAGGGTCATCTCCCTCAGCTATAGACTTACGTAGCTGCCAAATCAATAGGTTAATGTAATGCATAGTCTCCTGGTCAATCCAACATTCCTTATGACCACGGAATAGATATACCCCTGACCGAATCTTTACCTTACCTACGATGTTATGCTTGCGGTCAATCAGTAGGTAATCCTTCGCCACCTTACGCAATATAGCCTTCTTCTTACTCATGACGTACTCCTCCACGCTCCATAACATGCCCGCACAAGGGGCAGATGTCAGGCGCTATTGACGTATATTCATCCTCAAGGGTCGCTAGGCCCGTACACACCTGCTCCAACTCATCATTACAGATATTGAGCCTATCCACATGGTATGCTAACTTAGTACGCCGGGTGGCGGTGGCGCGGAAGGCCCCCTGACTTACAACGGCCTGTTGTAGTACCGTATTCGCCATAGCTACGTCTTGCGTTTCATCTAATTCAAGGCGTACCGCTACTAACGCATCTATAAGCTGCTTACACCCAATATATTGGGTACGCTGAAGCTGGTAGGCGGTACTTAGTTCTAACGCACTTGTTATTATGTCCGAGGCCCCATCTAGGTGTTCGCTAGCTCCAAGTATACTAGTTACCCGCTGTATACGGTTAACTATATTTGACAAATTGGAGCAGCTGGACGTTATTTGATTACTTGTATCAGTAAGGCCCTCAACGGACTCCACTAGGGTAGCTAGGTCATCTAGGTACCTGTAGTCCTCCAGCTGTAGGGTATACTTAGTCAACTGTTCATTATTATAGTTAATGTCACGGGCAATACGGCCCGCCGCCCGCTTAAGGCCGCCCAGTGTATTATCAATATCATCAATTGAGGCGGCCTTGTTAAGTATCTGGGCCACCTCCCCGGCGCTGGCCGCTAGTAGGAACGGAGGTTCCATCTGGGACTGGACGCTGTACGGGTCAATGCCTAGGGCCTCAAATACTTCCGTAGGTGGCTCCGAACCAAAGGCCTTGAGTACTACCCCATCCACGCTGTATTCGTTTGTCTTATCGGTACGCAACCGGGTAACGCGGGCCCCGGTATCCGTAACTAACTTCACCATGGTATCCCCGCCCCATTCGGAACGGTATGAATCACCTAGTGGACGGTTAGATACCACCCAGTTAATAGCCCGGAATACCGCTGACTTACCAGCGTCTGACGGGCCTATGATAACATTTACTCCGTTAACTAGGTCAATCACTGTGTGATGATGGGATTGGAAGTTCTGTATCTCTACACGGGTAATCATTACGGCCCCCTATTAAAATCTAGCGTTCTCTACAAGCTCAAAGAACCGCTGGGCATCCAATACTACAATAGGATTCATACGGCTACGCTTGACTACAAGTAACCAGTCAGTATCCGGCATTTGATTCGTCTTAGCTTGTTTTATCCAGGCCGGTATGCTCCAGGTTTCCTGCCATTTACATTCTACACTGAATGGGAATAGTTCCTTAGCGGGGCCGACGAGGCGTACATCCGTACCATTCTGGCTAGCTTCCCGTGAGGCAATACATTCGTCAGGCCCCCATGGTAGCCCGGTTACTGCTGATATTTGCTTACATACCCATTGTTGTAGGCTGCGGCCCTTCGCCTTAGCTGATTGTACTGATATCTTCCTGCCCATCATTCATCCTTCCTTATTATCGGTAGTGCCTACTCGTCAGGGTACGCATCCTTGAATTCATCATACACCTGTATCTGACGTATGTTAATATGTTTCTTGAACTGGGTACCGTCCAAACTTGTAAGGTTTACGCAATCCCCATCAATAAATACGATATGCCAATCAAGGCCGGCAAATGTACACCTTTGAAATAATCGCAATTCACTTGCGTCCATAATACCCTCCCATTACAGTATACGGGCCTTACGGATACTATTAAACTTTTGTTCAATCTCATTCCATAGCGTTACCACTTCTTCCTTGAGCATGGATTCAATCCCCGCTTTCTCAACCTCAGCTATAGCCTGATTCAACGACTTACCTAGCTTCACACCCCCAACTGTGTATACGCTATCCTTACGGTTAACTTTCAGGTACCGCAGGTTCCCCCGTATATCGTCAATACCATAATCATAAACGATGTATACACTAGCGGTACGATAGGGTTTCCAGATAGATGATTTAAATACCTCAATCTCAGTTTCTACTCCTATAACCCGGTAGTGTTCCTTGTCCTTAATCTTCTTCGTTTCTTTTATCTTAGTTGGGTTGCTACATCGTAGCCTCAGGGAACTATAGAACCCTATAGCCTCCCCGCCGGGGCTTACGTACTTCTGCTGGTAGGGGCCCGCATCTATATTCACCCGGACCTGGTTTGAACATACCATCAACAGGTTCTTTTGCGTGATGATTCGGCAGGTCTTACGCGTTTCCTCAGAGAATTCCTTGGCCCGGCGCATGCCCATCTTGTCACCCTTTTCTTCATCCATTTCCATATCAGTTGATAGGGCCGCTAACGAATCTGCAAATACCCCGTTTATAGCAGAACCACTATTCTCAGGCTCCCAGGTCCGCACCCCCTTGAATACTTCAGTCACCGTATCCGGGGTGGTATAGGTCACAGCGTCAGTATCCAGCCCAAACATCCTAGCAAACTGTTTATTCAACCGGGCCTCCGGGTCATGGAATAGAATATTACCACCGACCCGTTGAACGTTACCGGCTATCTGACATAGTAATACCGTCTTACCACTTCCGGATGGTCCAAATATCTCCACCAGTATTCCAGCGGGGATTCCTCCATACTTAAAGCGGCCCCCGCTTATAGCTAAGTCCAATAACGTTGAACCAGTGGAGACTACCAATTCATCGGAACCGTCATATGCTACGGCGGGGGTCACTACCTCAACATCCTCATTCTGTTGTTTACGCAATACCTGGTCACGTATTGTACCATTCTTTTGGGTAGGGGCGTTCCTACGCATCATAGCTTTATCTCCATCTTGCTCTTAAGCCTAGACACTACAGCATCAATGTGGGTATCATCAGTGACTTTATGCCTACGTAGACGGTCACCAATCTCCTGTAGGTAGGCCTCACGGCGGGCCGGGGTATCCGCATCTATCTTATATTCATTCAACCGGCGCTTCCACTCAAGGTAGGCCCGGTCAGCGAGTACTTCGGCTATCGTCTCAATGGGCTCCTTATCGTAGCACCATTCCTGTATGATGGACTGTAGGGTGCCCTGAATAGACTTCTCATAATATAGTGCTAGTATATTGAGGTAGGCTACGAGCGGTAGGGGAATATATCCCCCTACCAACTTGCCTCTCAGATATGACACTGAATCACGATTCGTCTGAAACGGGTCTAGCTTCTTAAACTGTACTTGTTGAGTACCATCATCCCTTTGCGTCAAAGCATTCCTCCCAGAGTTCGCATTCGTCACATTCATCATATTCCTCACAATCCTTTCCGAAGGTATGCCCATGGGGACATTCGGTTCCAGTGGACTTACCGGCCTTGGTCTTCGGCTTTGACTTAGCTACCGGGGTGGCCTTCGGGGTGGCCTTAGGTTTAGATGTAGCCTTAGGCGTAGTAGAACGGCGCGGCTTTACGGCGGTGGGTTCTTCATCTATAATTTCATCGTCCTCATCGTCCTCATCGTCCTCATCGTCGTCATCGACATCTTCGTCATCATCGACATCTAGTTCCTCAGTAAGGGCATTGGCTACCGTTTCTTCCTCATCCTCATACTCCTCATCCTCATACTCCTCATCCTCATCACGGGTAGCGTCCTCTTGGTCAAGCCCACCAAAGAACATCGATTCGAGCGCCTTGTAGCTTGGGATAACAAGTATCTTATCAAGGTCAGGTACCTGCGCCAGCTCCGCATCCGTAATTGGCTTCTCACGTTCAGTGAAATCAATACGGCTAGCTTCAGGGAATGAATTCTTACCAATCTTACCTTCCCCAAACCTAATCTTCAACGTCATACCTTCATCCGGGTCTGGGAATGTTTCATACGTATCATCTTCATTAATCTCTTCATTCAACTGACTTTGTAGGCAATGCTGACTGATATCCATTATATGGACGGTCTCCTCAAACTTCTTGTTCCCCCTAGGAATAACTGCGTACAAGTTACGCAATGAAGGTCGTAACGCACGAACGGTATCATCGTCCCAGTTAGCCCCTTCCTTCATCAGCTTGGCCCGGTATTCACAGATAGGGCACGGCTTCTTATCAGTAGACGGGCAAACTACTGAATCATTATTAGCCCCGATATCCCGGTGCTTGTAGTAGGGCTTCTTGTACCACAGTTCCCCGGGTACCGCCGCGTTGTATTCATCATCGCGGTCTAGATGATGCTCTGACGTTACCTCATACGGTAGGAAGTCCAACTTCACCCGCTGATTAACATCCGGCTGAAATACCCCGATACCCTTTGGCAACCTGAGGTGGCTATAGCTAGCCCCTTGACTTTGTTGCTTCTGGGCGTTCTGGGCCACCTTTCCCTTGAAAGATGATTTGCGTTTCTTCTTCATTTATTGATTCCTCCATTTGAGTCCTGTAGACTCTTGCCACTCTTAAACATTGCGCGTATGGCTAGTATCTTACCAAAATACGCGCAAGCCGACATTACAATCATATAGAATGGTGATAGTACCAATATCAATATCACCAACAACACTATCTGAAATACCGACATAGGCACTATTCCTCCACCTGGTCTGTACTTGGTTTCCTTGACCGGGTAATCTTAATCTTAGCATTAGTTACCCGCTGGGATTCCTTCCTGCGATATTCAGCGCTGAGGTCACGCGGAACCGTGGGCCCAGCAAAGTACTGCTGCCCATGGAGAACAACTAGGTTCTCAAGCGCCTTCTTACGGGTATAACAAATCTCATCCTTAGCAAGGTTGGCGTATTCAGACTCCTTCATAGCATCGTTAAGTTCGGATACCACAGATTGGTACCCGGTATCAGCGCGGTAGTATGCCTCAATATCCCCAGCGTTGGGCTTATCCTTACCCAACAGTGCTGCTGGATTCGCGTTCACCTTGAGTATCAATTCTGAACGTATGGTTTTCTTACGTTCGTCAAGGCGGCGTACCATATCATTCCAGTACGCACTAAGCCGCGCATATTTCAACGCTAGGGACGGCTGGTTCAACCATTCCACATCTAACGCGCTTTCATCAATACGTACATCTCTCTCATAGTCGATATCATTATCTCTCATTGTAGTGTTCCTCCTACCCTATTATACAGTAATCTTCCCATTTGCGTTAGGGCTATTCTCCATATACTGAAGAATAACTAGCTAGCGTCAATTCCGGGAAGCCGCTATCATAGAACGGGTCAATAAACTTTTCCAGCACCCGGGCGGCCGCGTCATTCCTACTGGACTTCAATAATACAGCTTGACAGTACCCTATCACGGCACGACGGATGCCTTCGGGGTCTAGGTGTTGTTCCTTGAGGTCGTTAAGTATACTAGCTATCTTAGCCCATGACGGGCCGTTAGCTAATAGAGCCCTACACAATTCAATTGTCTGTGATTCATTCTCAGCGGAACGCTGAGCTACCACTAGCCGCGCTTCCTCATCTACTACAAGCACCTGGGCAAGTACCTGTAGTGCATTACGCGGGTGGCCCTGTGCATCTTCAATAATTCGTTCATATATCTTCTTGGATAGGGAGGCCCCTTCCCCCTTTACTACACGGCGCAATAGCTTCATCATATCAGTATCACTGAGCGGCCGTACCTGAAATTGAGCGCACCGGCCGCGGATAGTAGATATGAGCTTCTGTGGGTCTGTAGTACACAATATGAAGTATACATGGGACGGGGTATCCTCAAGAGCCTTTAACAGTGCGTTCTGAGCATCATTACTCATCTTATGACATTCGTCAAGTATCCACACCCGGCAATTGCCCTCAAGCGGGCGGTACTGGCTTTGCTTACGTATATCGCGTACCGTATCTATCCCACGGAAGTCAGCCGAATCCACCTCACGTAGGTCACCGCCTACGGCACCGAGTGCGTTAGCTACTATACGGCCCAAGGTAGTCTTCCCACATCCAGTAGGGCCATGGAATAGGAACGAATGCGGACAATCCCCGGGGTTCCGTAGAACCCCCTTAAGGGTAGCTATTAATTCAGCGTTGCCTATTACCTCATCAAATGTGTTTGGACGGTATTTTAGATGATAATTCAATTTGTAATCCTCCTGTAATCTCAATTGGTTCTACTGGTATTGCTACCACCTCAATATCTTTCCGTAACGGGGTGTCCAATTGTATAAGCACTAATCCCTCATTATCCTTCGGCTTAGCTGATATTGCTAGGACAATACCCGCGTTATTTGTAAGCATACCTCCAGCATTCTTCAGCTTCCCGAATGGCGGCTTAACATCACGGAACGGGTTCCTTCCAGTCTTGTGAGTAAACCGGGCCCGCTTCAACGTTGTAACCCCTACAACCGCAGTTATGAACTCTACGTGTAATGATTTACCTAACTGGTCAGCTTTCTTCAGCAACTCTCGCAATAACTGGTTCGTCATTGACGGGCCCTCCTTCCTTAATATAGCGCTGAAGCGATGTAAAAATGTTTACATCAGATATCGCCGGGCCGGGGTAGGGCCTGGGGTACTGATAAGGTATCACTTCAATACCATCCACCATTACCCCGGTCTGCTCTTGAAATTCAAGAATCTTATCATTTAAAAAACTCAACAGGTCTACCTCAAGATTCTCCTTCATCCTAATAAATTGTTCAAGTATCATAGTAACCTCCTATATCCACGGCTGGTCTACACCGTACTCATCTATATCAATACTTAATGGTACGTTTATCCATTTCCACGCTGCCGGTAATTCCTCGGTAGCTACCCGGGTAGTAACCTGCTTTACATAGTCCAATTCGTCAGGGTTAACGTCCATAATGATTGAATCGTGAATCTGACCTATCAAACGAGTATCCCAATTCTCCTTACGCATGATTTCATCTAGGCGTATAAAGCTCCAAAGCAAACAATGAAATGCGGAACCCTGTATCGGGTAGTTTACAACTTCATTTTTCTTCATGATACCACTACAGCGGAACCCTGTATACATATCTAGGTAGCCCCGCTTCTGGTACTGGGCAACCCACGATTCCTTCCACTTGCTATACACCTGGAACCTACGGCCCCAGAAGTCTGCCTCAATCGCCTTTATATGTTCTACAAACTGGTCATATGAGGTAATACCCTTTGATATAAAATGGTCGGATACGGTACCCCCGGTTGGACTGGCCACCCCCTGACCGGGTCTCCACCGGCCGCTCGGTAGCTTCGCCCACTCACATATACCCGCCGCGTTGTTAGCGTAATAGTCCCCGTAGAACTGTGGGAATACAAACCCATTCTTGGCTGACTGACGCAATAGCTTCCCCGGGCCTTCCTTTAACAAATCAGGCATGAGGTATATCTGACGGGCCATATCAAGGTGCATATCTGAGGACGGGTCGTTGATATACTTTATCATCACCGGGTCCTTATGATAACAGGCACTGATTGATACCTCAATACCGGAATAGTCAGCTTCAATCAACATATGACCGGGCCGGGGTAGAAGAGCCCGGCGGGTGATACGCTTAGCTTCCTTATCACGCTTGGGGATATTCTGGAAGTTGGGGCGGTCACTACTACTACGATATGTGCGTACGGTATGAAGGTTGAAGAACGGGTGGATATATCCATCATGTTGCTCACGTATAAATGCCTCAAGGTAGGTATCCCTAATCTTACGTAACTTGCGCATTTCTAGTATCCATTCTAGCGCAGGCACGCCTTCAATCTTACCTAGGGTATCCTCATCAGTAGAACCCTCTCCATTACCAGTCACCTTAGGCGGGGTAATCCCCATTGACTTATACAACACCCTAGATAGTTGTGGGTTACTATCTATATTGGTCTTGTTATGGTATAACCCACTCCAGGCGCTATATAGTGGGCTAGCTTCGACCTTCTTAGTCAGGTATTCAATCTTACGGGTGAGATGTGCCTTCTTCTTCTCACAGTACTCCATATCAATACGTATCCCCTGCCGCTCAGCCCGCGCTAGGGCTAGGGCTCCCTTATGAAGTAACTGGTAGGCATCCATCGTTGTCGCGGTACTCTTCATGATAAGGCCCCCTGTTGTTTCAATGCTAAGCGGTAGGTCATTAAGCTGTCGATGCCGTTATAGGTCATTACCTTCCTACGCAATACCGGGTCTAGCATACAACTCATAATACGGTTTGGAGTATTGCTATCACTACTACGTAGATACGGGGAAACTTCATCCTCATACCCCATGAGACCAAAGTTTACATAGGATTGGAACTTCAACCCGCATATCCCCGGCCGGTTATCTAATACGTGCCCGGCTAGCATCGTATCCCAAGCCCAAGGGTGTACATCTATACCATATAGAACTTTTAACCACGTATCCTCAAACTTCATATTAGCCGCCACCTTACCCACTCGCTCATCAGTCATTAGCTTCCGGAATAGGGCTAGCTCCTGCTTAGATTCCGGGGGAGGTACTGAGAAGGCCCTATCCTCACTTATACAGAAGGATATACAAGCTATGCGATGTACTTCTGTATTGTAGGGCTTAAGGCCGGTTGTTTCCAAGTCAAACGATAACCAAGGCCGGCGGCCCTTAGCAATCGCGGCTTCTAGTTCCCGTTCCAATAGCTCAAGTACTGGAAGGGCCCGGGCCCCTATCATTACACATTCCTCCTCCTGCGGGTATACCGGCAACGGGGTATCAACTAGCGCTAGCGCCCGGGCTAGGTCTTGGTGCCATATTGTTTCCACTTCCTCAAAGGCCTGTTGACGCTCAATAAATGATGGGTGGAAGGTAGGGCATAGCCAAGCGTTGAATTCTCGGTCAGGTATCGTCCAGCCGCGCCACTTCATAATACCACCCATATCATGCTTCCAACGATGCCCTATAAGCGATGTAACGGCCGTACCACCGTGTAGTAATATCAAGTTAGGTTTGTAGATACTAATCGCCTTCAATAGCTGGGGGCGACAACTAGCTATCTCCTGATTGGTAGGAGTTCTATTATTGCCCTTTTCATCTATTGGGCGGCATAGTACCGCGTTGATACTTATACAATCCTGGAATAGGTCAATCCCATGCTTACGGTAGGCATTCTGTAGGGCCCTGCCAGCCTTACCCTGCCAAGGTTTGCCCCGGCGGTCCTCATCTTCTCCGGGGGCTTCACCAACTACCATTATACGCTGTTTATAGCTCCCATAGGGTTTCATACGCGGGGATAATACAAACCGATACATCCCGCAACTAGCGCACGAATATACCTTACCGTCAGGGCGCGATGCTGATTGCGTTTCCTGCTTTGTAAAAAATCCATTCATACTAGTGGCCTCTTTGGAACGCCGTGGGTACGGATTAATTCACCGTCCGGGCCTAGTATGACTTCATGACCTAGGTTGGGCTCCCACGGTACGTAGCGATACGCTAGGTCTCCACTATTCCTATCAACCCCTACTGGTACAAGCACTTTATCAAAGTACACATATGGGCTACGGGGGTGCCGCGGGTCATTCCATTTCTTACGCATATGGTCACCAAATGTTACGTTGGACTTAACCCGGTAATTATGCCAGTTACCAGCGGATACCATATTGGTGAACGGTACCTGATGGGCCCAGCTAGGCCTCCAGTCATCATAGGTAAACAACCGCGTATCCCCACGTTCGTAGGCCTTACGTGCCTGTACTATCACCTCAGTCATCTGACGGCGGCTCCAGTTACTGAACCACTTATCACCGGAATCGGGCATTCCACAACAACAACCCGTATCATTCCACTCCTTAAAATGGGGGTCACTTATACCGAATTGCATCCCTAACTCATGAGCTAGGTCACGTATCGCCTTTGTTTGTGCGTACTTGAAATCACGGCTACCCCGGCGGCACGTTTCCGCACCGTTACTAGCAGCGTGCCAGCGTTCCGCAAATAGCGGGTCACCTATAGCACGTAGTAGGACGTCCTGCATACGTTCCTGTCTTGGCGTCAAGTTAGGGTTGAGGAATATATACTCAAAGCTAATTGCCCTAGCCCCGGCCTCCGCGGCCCGCTCCATCAGTACCGCCCACGCACGCGGTTCTCCCTCATAGGCATCACTAGCCCCCGGTATAAATGGCCTGAAGCGTAATGACGCATTACAACCGATATCCGTGAGGGCCTTCATAGCATTTATCCTTGAAGTAGTATTCGGGGCCCTTAGGTCTATCTTACGAATCATTTCATCACTGTTGGTTATAATACTAAATGAGAACCAAAATTGGTCTGGGCTATTCTCAAATAACTTCAAGTATTCCGGGCGCTGTAACAAGTCACCCCCCTTAGTACTGATACGCACTGGGATACCGTACTTAATGAACAGCGGTATCGCCTTCTTAGCCCAACCCGACTTCTCCTCAAGTGAATCAAACGGTTCCCCAAGCGCTCCCAGCTGAACGGGTTGGCCTCCAGCTATAAGCTCATACATCGCCTGGGATTGTTTATCCTTCATATCACCTGCTAGAAATCGCTCCAGCTTCTTGATAGGGTATTCCGTATAGAATGAACCTTCCTTAATGGCCCTCTGTATCACCTTCGGATTGCGGTCAGGGGCCCGCTGAAGGTTATTGGCAAAGCAATATACGCAACTGAATCCACAACCGCTATGACTATCAATTGATATAGGCATAGCACAGTCCATAGCGTCTGCGGTAAAACGTATCCCGTTATAACATTGTGGGAATACAGGGGGTAATTCATAGTTAATATTCATCTCAGCACTCAGCTGGTCTATATGGTCAACGTCAACTCTTTCCTGCATTACGTACCACCTCCGCTAGTTTACTGGAATCCAACTTAGGATGACTCAATGACGAATTGGACGCTCGCTCAAAGAAGCTACGTACCAACGCATAGTCATCGTGGTTGTCAAAGTAGAATACTAGGAAGTCCATTTCCCCCATATCCTGCTCCCCTAGGAGTTTCTCAGGTATCGTAAAGAACCCCTTGGGTTGCTCCAAATTCTTCTCATTATCGTCAAGCTGATGATAATGCTCAAGGGCTTCCGCACGCTTCTTCTTCAGGTACTTCTGGAAGTCACCCGGTAGTAGGCGCTGCGGTATCTCTCCCTTTTCAATAATGTGTTCTGGTGGGCCGGCTTGCGGCGGCTTCTTTCGTTCCATATAGTCCTCCTACAGTAACGCTACGACGTGTTCCCAACCTTCCCCGGTAAACTTCATTCGGTCCTTAGTTAACGCGCAGGTTGTCTGACGAGATAACATATCATTGAGGAACCCCGGGTTGATAGCAAATTCCACCTCAGCCACCTTGGATTCACTAGACAATTCCAATTCTTCCTCAAACCAACCGGACTCGTCCTCAGACCGAATCTTCAAAAGATTCTTCTGGATACCTACAACCACAGTCTCCTCAAGTACGTTGTCACGTTTAGAGAATACCTCTGCCCGCTTTAATACCTCACCTAACCCGGCCGGTAGTATGAACGAATCCCCAGCCACCTTCAACAATGAAGATACATTTGGATACGCATCCTCAAATACCCTACAGCTGAATACAGTAGCGTCCTTCGACTTGAAGTGTATCCACCCCATACCCTCAGCTATAGCTACAAAATCGTAGTTGATAAGGTCCTTGACAATACTAACGGGTATTAGGAATTCCTTCACCGGCAAATCAGCGTCAAGGTTATACCGGGTCAACCGTAGATTATCACATGATTCCACATATGTACTAGTAACGTGTAAACAAGTCAATACCGGGCGGCTCATATCCTTACTACAGCTGAACATTGCAAACTTCATAGCCTCCTTGAGGTTCTTTGGTACGCGCTTCCACTTACCAATCTCACCAATCTCATCAAGGGGCAGCCGAATCTCCTGTTGAAGGGTAATACCGGCGCGGGCCTTACCGGCGGTAATACGTACTTCATGTTCATCCACCTCAAAGGTAACATCCTTCTGTTTAATCTTACCAAGCAACTGATATAGTTCCTCAGCCTTTACAGCCCCGGTTATGTCAAGGTCTTCCACCGGGTGAGATATGCTAATCTCATCGTTATAGGTGACTACGCGCCCACCCATAAATGCGAAGCTAGTGGCTTGCTCAATCATATCCTTGTTAGATAGCCCCGGCTTTACAATCTCCAATGCCTTAATCAATCGTTCTTTCTCAATCTTCATAGTACGCTCCTTACACCTTCTTCAATGAATATGTGTTCAATTTATATACCGGGTTCAACCGGTCTTTAAAATGTTCTAACCCCTCACTATCAACCGCACCTCCGTCATTTACAAAGCGGTAGGGCCGGTTCGCCTGTACGTACGACTTCTGATAGAATAACAACCTAGCGTATTCTTCAAGGAACGGTTCGTCAGGATGGGTTATACAATACCTGAAATTGATAAACACGTTATTACCATCCCAACAGATAATAGCCCTTAGTACCCCGTAATTATCAACTAGGCCCTCAACGTTACCACCCTCAGTCGGGGCTAGGATATATTGCAACATAGTATCATAATCCTGTAGGTCTGACTGATGGTATTCAATCCAATACCCGCAAAGGTACTGGACTTCCTCAATAGGCACTGCAGAAAGTGGAGCCCATTCCAAACGTAGCCCCGTACGGGCCGGCCACTTACGTACGTTCTTACGAAACGTAGAATACTGGGGGCCCTTCATCTGTATCAATTCACGCTGGTCATATATGAATTGATAATCAAGGAACGTCTTTTGGTAACAGTCCGCAACCGGGTGCTCATTAAAGGTACTCCATATTTCATCAAACAGTTCGCAGGGATTCCTAGAATCATTGTATTCCGTAGGAAGCGGTGGGAACAAGCACACCTGGGTACCGTCAACGCTCTCAAGTACAAACGTCCACATATTGTCACCAGTTATAAAACATTCCGCGCCGGTAGCTACTAGATAGGGCTTCGCACAATAAAAGTTAGGGGATACCCCTAGCTTTATCACCCTATTCATCCAGTAATCCAAATCCCCCGGTGCTTTTTTTATCAGTTGTGACATTGGTACCTCCCTTCTTCTTACGCGTATCACCTTTTACAGCGGTATCGTTCACCTGATAATTCCCATATTTCAACTGTGTTATCAGTTGCTTACTTACGCCGCCGCCTGACTTTCTGCTCTTGCCCCCCATGGGTAGCCTCCTTAATCTCTATAATCTCATCGTATATACAACAGGCCACCACGCCTACCATGTCGCGCTTCTGCTTGTGTATACTATCCACCTTTATATAATCCCCGGCCCCTAGCGCTGGTAATTGGAACCGCAATACGTCCTGGAAAGCAAACAGGGCCATAAGGTCAGGGGTCTTGATAGCAATTGGCTCAATATCGTCCTCAAGATTCTCGTCACCTAGTAACCCGCCACCGCTCTCCCGTACAACTTCAATAACGCTACCTGAGTAGATATTGCGTTGAATCAACTTAAGCGGTTCCCCGGCTGCCCCTACGAACTCCGTATGACTCAATGAACGGTCTAATAGCGGTAAGATATTCTTATCCAACTGTACCGTAACAAATCCACTATCAGCCTCATTGAGCTTGTGAAACAGTTCTCTCACCTGTACGGGGGTCATATCCGGGGTACCACAGCTCTTAACGCGGGTGTATTCCCCATTCTTCTGAACAAAGATAATCTTCCCATTTTCTTCATAGAATTCTTGGCTGTCGTAATCGTTAGCCCTAAATGATACAGGGTGCGCAAACGGGGCCTCACTTTTCCTCAACTTGAACCGCAACAATACGGTATGGTCATAACCTAAGATGAACACCTCATCGTCAATTGCGTAGATTGTGTTACGCAAGCCACCGCTCTGTTCCATAGCTACGGCGTGAGCGAATATCTGCTCAACGGTTGAACTAATCTTCATCGTATATCCTCCAATAATTCAATTCTAAAGTCACCGTTGTCCGGGCTCCACATCCATATCACCCCGTCCTGGTCACGGCCTATCGCTTTCAATCCAGCGGCCCAGCGGTGGCTATAGGCCACGTTACCGCCTAGGTTCCAAAGCTCATGAACGTTCTGTTCTAGCTCACGGGTCAGGAAGCCCCCATGACGGTATACTTCCTCCTTGAACATATTCCAAGTAACGGGCTTGCCCTCATTCTCCTGTATGAAGCGGGCCGCCATCACAGTACTTCCCCAATTGAAACTAGCGCCGCGGTCCCCAAAGTAGTCCCCAACCTCACAGCATACTGATTGGTCATTGGAAGGGGCATTACCCATATCAAAGGTACTACATGAGAATCCCCGTTCACGGAATAAATCCATGAACTTACCCAACAACAGGCTACCAAGTGGCTGACTATCGCAACCGGCTAGGAACATGCGG
>Ga0265293_10008045_pt1 | contig 15865 bp, 12 predicted proteins | sample Munlanlewell138R_FD_192505 | JGI IMG/M metagenome (GOLD analysis project Ga0265293, IMG submission 192505) | Leachate microbial communities from a municipal landfill in Southern Ontario, Canada - Leachate well 138R | ecosystem: Engineered > Solid waste > Landfill > Unclassified | place: Canada...
CATGGATGAGAAAGTAAACCCCGCCTCGGGGAACCCTGCCCCGGGCACCGTCCCAGCCCCGGAAGAAGCCACCGATCAGGCCCCAGCTGCGAACGCCGACCAGGGAGTAGGCTCGCAGGCTGCCAACGAACTGAACAACGTTTCCGACGATCAGGCTTCCTCCGAACAAGCTGAAGAAACCGCGCCTGAAAGCGCACCTGCCTCCGCCGCCGAACCTGCCGCTGCGGAGCCCGCTCCTGTGGCAGCCCAACCGGCCGACTCGGCCGACGACGGCGAGATCACCATGGAGGACGTGCTGGCCGCCAGCGACGAACAGCTGGCCCGCAAGCCCGTGCACCGCGGCATGATCACCACCGGCGAGGTCATCATGCTGGCGCAAGACGGCATCGTGATCGACGTGGGCGCCAAGATCGAGGGCATCCTGCCGTACAACCAGCTCTTCGAGCACGAGAGCAACGCTGAGGAGGCCGCTAAGTACTTCAAGCCTGGCGACCAGATTCAGGTGTACGTCATTCGCTCCGACATCCCTAACAGCACCATCGTGCTTTCCAAGAAGCGCGCCGATCAGGAGCGCGCCTGGAACCTTCTGCAGACCATTCACGACGAAGGTAAGCCCGTGGAGGTCGAGATAGTCGAGAAGGTGCGGGGCGGCCTGGTGGCCAGCCTCGGCGTGCGCGCGTTCCTGCCAGCCAGCCAGGTCGACATTCGCCGCGTGAACGACCTTTCGCCTTACGTGGGTCGCCGCATGAAGGTCAAGATCATCGAGCTGAACCGGCGCCGTAACCGCGTAATCATCTCGCGCCGCGCCATACTCGAAGACGAAGTAGCGCACCTGAAGGAAGACACCCTCAAGCGCCTCGAGCCGGGTGCTCGCCTGGAAGGCGAAGTTGTCGAAATAACCGATTTCGGCGTCTTCGTGAACCTGGGCGGCGTCGACGGCTTGGTGCACCGCAGCGAGCTCACGCATGGCCGCTTCAGCCACCCGCGCGACGTGGTTAAGGTGGGCGACAAGGTCAAGGTCGAGGTTCTCGACATGGACCTCGAGCGCGAGCGCATTAACCTCAGCATGAAGAACCTCGCGGCTAACCCGTGGGAGAACGTGCTGGCGCACTACACCATTGGTCAGCGCATTACGGGCAACGTCACTAACCTCACTCCGTTCGGCGCGTTCGTCGAGATCGAGCCGGGCCTGGAGGGCCTCATCCACGTCAGTGAGATGAGCTGGACCAAGCGCATTCGCCACCCTAAGGAAGCTCTTACCGAGGGCGAAGGCGTTGAGGCCATGATCCTCAAGATCGACACGCAGCAGCAGCGCATTTCGCTGGGCCTGCGTCAGACCCAGCCCGACCCGTGGAGCAGCCTGCCGGACCGTTACCCGCCCGGCACTGAGGTCACTGGCCCCATTACGGGCATCACCGACTTCGGCGTGTTCATGGAGATCGAAGAGGGCATCGAGGGTCTGGTGCACATTTCCGAGCTCTCGCACGACCATATTGAAGAGATCACGGAGCACTTCAATAAGGGCGACGAAGTGACCGCCGTTATCCTGAACATCGACCCGGTGGAGCAGCGCGCCAGCCTTAGCCGTAAGCGCATGCTGCCGTTCACTCCGGAGAACGCCGCCGAGTTCGGTGGTAACGCTCCGGCTGGTGGCCAGCAGCGCGGGGGCTTCCCCGGCGCCGCGGGTGCCGGTGCGGGCGCTCGCCGCGGTCGCCGCGGCCGCCGCAGCGAGGGCATCGACTACGATTACAGCTACGTGGCTGCCGACGCTGGCAGCAAGAGCACCACCAAGCTGGGCGACGTGTACGCCGACCTGTTCGCGCAGTTCGGTCTGGGCGACACTAAGGCTGAGGATGAGGCCGCTGAGGCCGCACCTGTAGCGGAACAGGCTGTGGAGGCTCCTGAGGCCACCGTGGAGGCCGTTGCGGAGCCCGTGCAGGAAGCCGCCGCTGAAGTGGTGGAGGAAGTGAAGACCGAAGCTCCGAAGGCGGATGTGGCGCCGGTTGATCCGGAAAACGCTATTGACGCCGCGGAAGCCGCCGCTCTGCTTACCGCCGCCTTCCGCGAAGGCAAGCGCCCCGCTGGCGCTGCCGCTGAGGAAGCCTACGAATCCGTTGAAGTTGCCGAGGAAGCAGCCGAAGAAGAAGTCGCTGCGGATGCCGGTGACGATGAGGATGAGTTGGGGTAGGCACTAACTTCTGCTAGCGTGACGCGCTTTGTGGGCCCCGGTTGGGGCCCACATTCCATATTACTGGGGGATGGTTTCCCGTTCCCAGGACGCTCGAACTCGACGAATGCGAGCATTTATTACGGGCCGCCTATAGTCACCTGGCAGGATGCAGTTCTTCGCAGCCTCCCAAACTTCGAGGTCGTTATCTAGTTGGGTCCCGAGTTGAATCAGGAGGTCGGCATCACATGACTTAAGGACCGCCGAACGGATTGCCTCGTCTACGTGTTCTCGCCACTCTCCAATAAGTGGTGATTCGGATTCGGGTAACAACGGACCACCATAAATGTTCAGAGCTCTTTGGAGCTCGCCAATAGAAACCAACTCTACTAACCGAAGGAAGTCCGCCTGATAGGTTGCGTCAATTCTATAGGGGCTAGACCCAATAGGAACTAGTTCACGCAGCCGAGAAATGCTCGCCTTAAGCGTGGAGCGTGGAAACTGCTCGTCACCATACATGTAGGCATGAAGACGTTCACCTGAAAGACCATTGGAATAGATCGACAGAATGGCCAAGATCTCAGCTGAGCGCAGTCCGATAACCACGTCCTTCTTTTCAGTGCGAACCCGCTTAGCTCCCAGGAAATTGAGCTCGAACTCGTACTCTGACTCGGTCCAAAGTCGCCTTATGAGCTCAGTTGATGGGTGCTCCGCGCAGATTAGGCGCCAACCGGATTCCCCAAGTTCCCTTATCCCGCGACTTCCCAGCTTCAAGGCTTGAACTGCGCTTTTCCTCTTGCCTTGATTACTGCGAGCTATTGCGAGCCAGGCCGCGGCCTGTGCACGATGGACCTCCGCCGCTAGGTTCTCGATGGCACTTAGCAAATGCTGTTCCGCAACTGATGGCTCGGCCTCACTCAATGCAATTCCTAGAATTAAGTCTCCGAGTGCCTTTTCGTGCGGGGTAGAAGACCTACTAAGTGCGTAAGCTGTGTCTGCCGCACGACGCGCCGACTCCCAGTCTCCCCTGGCAATGTGAACAGCCACCAGACTAAGTGTGGTGAAACAGAACACATCAATTGGCGCAGCCTCGTGGATACCGCTATAGAGCGAGCGTGCTTCTTCCAATTCTCCCTTTAGTAAGGCTAAATCTCCCCAGGTCGAGGTGATGCCTTCATATCCTGGAACGCCAATGTACTCCCTGCTGTCGCCGATCCCTTGAAGCAGGTGCTCTGCAACTCGTTCCTCTCCCAGCAACAATCTTGCAAATGCGTTGGTTGCGGTAGCGGCCTTGTATCGCAGGCTCTCATGAATTCCCCGCCTTCCGTACTCAGCTAGCGCCCACTCTGCCCACTCGGCTCCGCTCCTATAATTCCCTTGCCGAATCTCCACCTCAGCAATATCTACACCGCACGCAACTACAAGGTGGTCGGCGCCTTCCCTCTCTGCCTGCCTCATTGCCTCGCGGAACAGTGCTATAGGTTCGGCTCTCTCCCCAGCCCAAGCTAGTGCAAACCCATGGGCGCGGAGAGTCGCGGGTGATCGGAGCATTTCAACTGCCCGAGAGGTTTCAGCCAGCATGCCAGACGTAGGCGAGACTACCGCCGTAGAAGCACGGACTTCCGGCGCCTCAGAGGACTGCATTACCGCTTCGACATGGCCCCCCAATTCATGGTGGCGATTGGTTGCCAGGGCCGCAGACACAAGCCAATAGGCAATCTTCTCATCCCGTTTGACATCGGGGGGCAGGGCGCCGAGCCGTGACAACAGGTATGAGTAAGACCCGTTATTGAAGTAGAAGTTTCCCGCATCATCGATAAACTCAGTCAATCGTTCACTTGCTCTGGCCGTGGCTAGGTCGAATGCATCAGCCCAGCGTTCTCGGTCAATTAGGGCGTCCAGTACACCGTCAACTGCAACGGCATCTCCCCAGGCCCAGTGTCCACTACGGAGCGCAATTCCTGCCGACTCCCCTAGTTCCTTCATTAGTCGTGACTTGAATCGGGCGAACTGCCCTCTAGACTCGGATAGTAGTTCTACTAGGCTAACGTCAGATACAGCACCCCTAGCTTCACTAACGGCTTCCTCGTCGCTCATTGTCAAGAAATCGCTTTCGACTACACGAAATCCCTGCAGGCTCGGAATCGTCGAATCTCGGTCAGCAACCACTATTAGGGTCGACTCTCTTGAAGTGGCCTCTACCAACTGTTCCAGTACAGACTCAGTTAGATGCGCCCATCCGACAACAACCATTATGGGGCCGAAAACATGCTGATACTCGCTTAGTGCCTGAAGCACCTGACGGACGGTAGCGCCTCCGCTAAAGAGCGTAGGTCCTAGTCCAGCTGCTACCGCTTCGGAAAGCAGACGACCAAGCACGGGCTCTTGATCTTCGTGATCAACCCAAAATGTGACTCTGGGAGAATCGAGACCATGTAGGCGGTGGACAGCATAGTCAATTCCTGATTCACGACTGCAGATTAGAACTGTCCGACTGGGTAGCCTTCTTAGCTCGCCTACAACTCGGTCACACCACGACTTCGCATACATGTCGACCCCCATCGAAACGCCGCCGTATTCTCTAATAGCGGCTATCGGTTGGAAGTGGGCCGCGGTCCCACCCTGCGGGGAGCGCTCGTTTGCCGCTTAAGAACTCGACTTTGGCGTGAGCTTCAGAATTGCATGTATCCAGTTCCCGATGTGGCCAAACTAGGCAAAAGCCTAGTAGTTGTCAAAACCTTTCACCACTTGTGGTAATGGGGCCCACTATCGGCAGTCCCAACTTGCACACCCCTAGACTGCACAAAAAGCTTCATATCTCCCTGAACATCTCTCGGTTAAGAGCGCATCTTCAAGGCTCGCCACCTGCGACAACCCGAAGCTCTCTCCTGCTCGGTAGCGGAGAATCACCAGCGCCTGGTCCACTCGAAGTGGCGGAGCAATTGAGTCATCTTCCACAAGTTCAATGAACGCTGACACGACCGCGTCTATCTTGTCGGGAACACCCGCCTCCACCTCGCAACCAAGTGATACTGATGCGGTGGCCTTTTCACTCTTCAGCCGGGAAACAAGTGAAGCCACCCGCTCCAACCGATCGGTGCACGAACTGGAAGTCGAATGTTGGTCTCCCAACATGACCGGACTGTCAGATGCCTCGGACCGGCTCGGCTCCTTTGACGGACCCGTTGGCAGGGAAAGCGCAATCCAAAGGGCGAGGAATACAAAGCCCAGGAGCAAAGTGACAATGAATGGGATCGCCCCAACTACCAGCGCCATTTTCGCGACTAGTACATTCAACCCACCAAGCAATATCGCGCAACCCAATAGAAGTAGAGTCTGCAGCGGCTTCGGAAAGATCGAACTAAACCCGCCATGCCCAACTCGCATGCTCGAAGCGAGGCCCGCACTTTCGCTGGAGTGCCCGTTCTCTAGCTCTAGTGTCTGAACACGTACCACTCTTTACTCACCTCGGAGAGATACTAGCGTGGCACCGTGTATCTAGCGTATATTTGCCGACCACGACGCAAGAAGCGCGGCCCACCGAATGGTGGGCCGCGCAACAAGCTACTACTTGTAACGAAAGTTACTTAGCGCTGCGAAGCAGTCATTCCCGCCGAGACAATCAACGGCATAGCAATGATAGCAGCGAAAACGATTGCGGCGAAAATGCGCTTACCAGTGTTCTTCATTTGTCCCATCCTTCCGAATTCACTCGCGTGTTGCGAGCATCCCTCTGTCAGAGCAATCCCAGACCCTGAAAGAGTAATTTCGGGTCTCCCAACCCGTGTTGCGCTTGCCCAGCGGGCAACTTCTTTATTACTGGGGAAAGTATGGGTGTGGACCTACAACCCCGCACTCCACCCAACCTCTTCCGAACCGTTGCGCTCCCACGCACCGAGCCTTCATGGTCTCCCAACCTTTTCGGCTGCACCAAATCTAGCAGCTTGCTACTGCAAAATCAAGCCTTTATCCACCTTCGAAAACTGGTCCAGATCGCATATTTGAGCTCTAGGACGTGCTTTCTGCGGATCCTTAGTGGTTGGACCCTTCGCACGCTTCCAACCACATATATGGCTTCCAATAGAGCTTTCACATGCGCCTGTGACATGGCTTATACGCTCAATCGGTCGGAATTGCGTTATCGTTGTGCCTGACGTGGCCGACGTTTGGGACTTGGTTCAAGGAACCTTTCCAGGAGTGCGCTTGGAAAGCCCGATACAGGGATGGGCATTCTTAGAGCGTTTTGAGGAGGGAATTGCCGCTTACCAAGGCTTGCAAAGCCCTTCTCCGAAGGATGACCGATGGGTTGGTGTCTGCTACTTTCAAATGCTCAGGGACATGGAAGCCCTCGAAGTATTATTCCGAGCGGCCAATCGGGGTGAAGCTGGAGCACACGTTTACCTTGCCCATGTGCTGCCATTTGTCGACCGGGGTGCAGATGCGTCTGAGGAGCTGCAAAAGGCAGACTTCGATGAGTTGACAGCATATGACAAGGCTCTATTCCACAGAGTACTTAGTATCAGAGAGGAAACGAACGGCAATCTACGTGAAGCGCTTCGAGCTGCGGAGGAGGCGTGGCGCCGCATTCAAGGTGTACCCGAGTACGCAGTACTAGCGCCGTCCATACTTGCGCAGCTCGCTGTTCTTCACGGTCGAATAGGTCGCTCTCAGCGGGCGCTCTGGTTTCTCGAGCGTGGCCTGGTATCCACAACTGGAGGCGAACTGCTGAAGATGCGGTTACGCCGCGCAACTGTATTGGTGAATCTAGGAAGATATCGGGAAGCACTTGTCGAGCTTGACGCCTTGGAGATGGTTGCCGACATGGAGCGCTATCAACCCGAACGCCATTGGCTACTTGGTCAGATTGCAATGGCAAATGGAAGTCTACCGATGGCAATTCAGCGTTTTACGCAGGCAGTTGAAGGGGCTATCCGGCTTCAGTTCAGTTACGAAGAACTAATAAGCCACCTGGCCCTTGTAGGTGCGTTTGGCGTGAGGGGAGAATTCCCTCGTGCCGTTGAGCACATTACCCGTGCCCAAGCACTGATTTCTGACAAGTCCGATCGCTTGCAGTTCCGCTTTCGTGAAGTTCTCCTCAACCTGTGGATGGAGCGCTATACAGAATCCCATACACTTCAAGAGCTTGAAGGGCTCGTTACCGCTTTCGGTGAAATGGGGCTTCTGCAAGAGCAAGCGTTAGTGAAACTTCACCGCGCGGACCTGTTAAGGCAACTAGGTGACGACACCTGGCAGCGCGAACTCGACGATCTTCAGGCACTCAGCATTTCCTTGCAGAACCCAGCGCTTTTGGCCCGCGAGTGGGCGTTGCTCGCTACTCCTGGACTTCGGGAAACCGCGTTCAAGACTCACCCTAGAATTGCAGGGGAAGCACCGGTAGTGCTTGAGGTTCATACGTTAGGTAACGAGAAACTTGCACTCGACGGAAAGCCGGTACACATACCCCTAAGACGTGGGGTAGAGGTCTTGACCTACTTCTTGGAGAATAAGGCTGTTTCGCTTCGGCGAATAATGTCCGATATCTTTCCCGATGAGAAGCCGTCCGCCGCTAAGTCGTACTTTCACCAGTTCCGACATCAACTTCGCGAGAACCTGGACGGCGTTGAGATTGAGTATGACTCCGAAGCAAAGCTCTACAGACTGAAAAGCGAGATCGACATAATCTGGGACGTCGGCGAGTTGCGTGCTGGACGGGTCATCGGCGAGACTGGCATTTTCTTGCCGAGCTCCGGCAATGAGTGGGCGAGCGTCTTGGACCGTGAACTCGATCTTGTCCGTTCTGTGGCAACCAACAAGTAGTCCATCCGGGTATCCCCACCCGCCTTTACACCCCCCACCTTCACCGAGTATGCTGTTTAGTCGCAATAGCGCTCGCTCATGGGCGCTTCCGGAGGGATTATGAAACTTGAAGCAACCAAGCGGGAGCCGGGCAAGTCCGGCGATCTGCGCCGCAGTGGCCGCATCCCCGCTGTCATTTACAACCAAGAAGTCAACGAGTCCATTAGCATCGAGATGCGCGCGTTCGATAAGGCGTTCCGCTCGCAGGGCACCGCCAGCCTCATCGACCTCGAGGTCGACGGCACCGTGTACCCCGTGCTGGTGAAGCAGGTGCAAATGAACAAGCGCCGCCGCGAACCCATGCACGTGGACTTTTACGCCGTAACCGCCAACCAGCCGGTCGAAGTTAACGTGCCCATCGAAATCGTGGGCACCGCCATCGGGGTCAAGGATCACAACGGCCTGCTCGACGTTCAGCGTCGCGAGGTTCGCATTAGCATCCTCCCGCGCCTCATACCCTCCCAAGTCGAACTCGACGTTAGCCAGCTCAACATCGGCGACAGCCTCCACGTAGGCTCGCTGGTCGAGAAGCTGCCGGCAGAAGCCACCGTGCTCGACGACCTCGAACTCGCCCTGGTAGCGGTTGTACCGCCCCGCCTGTCTGAGGACCAAACGGAAGCCGCCGCCGAAGGCGCCGCCGAACCCGAACTCGTTGGTGGCGAAACCGAAGCCGCCGCGGATGCCGAGGCCACCGAGGAGTAACCGCCGTTGTTCCGGCGCAGAGCCGCACAGAACCAAGACGCACCCAGCGTGCGCATAGTCGTTGGGCTCGGTAACCCCGGGCCCAAGTACACCAACACCCGGCACAACGCCGGGTTTTTGGTTGTTAACGAACTCAGCCGCCGCCTGGGCGTGACCATGCGCAGCGAACGCCAAGCCGAGCTCGGGCGCCTACCAGCCGCCCAAGCACCAGGCGGCACCGAACTGTTGCTGCTCAAGCCGCTCACGTTCATGAACCTCTCCGGCAAAGCCGTGCAGGCGGCCATGGCGCGCACGCGATCCAAGCCCGAGAACCTGCTGGTAGTGCACGACGACATAGACCTGCCCCTGGGCCGCCTGCGCTTCAAGCAAGGCGGTGGCGCCGGTGGGCAACGCGGGGTGGATAGCATAATGAGCGCAATTGGCCCCAACTTCCTGCGCCTGAAGGTGGGCGTGGATCGCCCGCCCGCGCAGTGGAGCACCGAGAACTGGGTGCTCAGCAAGTTCCGACCCGACGAGGAGCAGTTGCTGGCTGAGGTGGTGCACGCCGCCGCGGACGCAGTAGAGCTGTACCTGACGGAGGACCTGGACACCGCCATGAACCAGGTGAACGGCGTGGACCTCAGCAAGCCAGCAGCGCCCGGCGAGTAACTCGTTTCGCTGGGTCACCGCGCGCATTCTGCCCGCCGCGAAAGCCCAAGATGAACATAAAAAGGGTGCCGCTCGCCCCCACAAGCGGCACTGAGAAGGGGTCTAGGTCAGCAGGCTAGGCTCGGGCCGTGACTGCTACACCTGCACCCTAATGCTCTCCCGTCAGGCGCACGTCAGGCAGCTGGGGCTCCAGCCACCTGTACTGCCTCACGACGTCGCTTACCTTTGGATAGGCCGGCACAGTGAAGTCTTCCGTTATGGGGACCGTAGTAGCGAACACCGAGACCACGAACCACGTGTCGCGTGGAGCGTCTACGGCGTGGCCTTCTGGCGTGCTCCAGTTTGCGAACTGGCCGGGCAGCAGTTCCGTAACCATCACCGTCGGCCGGAAGAGCAACATCGGCTGCCACTCGTCGTGGACCATGACGTTGTCGCCTCCGTTCTGCATCAGGAACGCCCAGCTGCCGTTGGTGGAGGGCACGGGAAGGCACATCTCTGACCGGCTTTGTGTGCCCCGGAACGTGGCTAGCACCCGGCTACCAGACCCGCATTCGATCATTGCCAGAGCAGAGTTTAGGAACCCGACTCCAAACCGTATCGAGGCACGCTGGTTTGGCCGCAGGTCCGCGTAATCGTACTCGAGGTTGATCACTGACAAGCTTGCTTCCTCTTCCCCCTGGGTGACAGCGAAGTACAGCGTCTTCGTTCCCTTGGGCGCCGTGACTTGCAGCATTTGGAAGTCGCCAATGTACGGCAGCAGCTCCTCTGCCTCCACAGCGACCGTTCTGACTAATGGCGCCGGAGCGAACAGGTAGTTAGCCGCCAACCACCCGCCAGAGCCCAACACCAGAAGCACCAGCACCACCCACCCCACCCGCGGCGTGAACACGTGCCCCAGGAAGCTGCGGTTCACCGGCTCGGCGGGGCCCATCTGCTCCACCGCCAGGTGCTCCGCCTCGGAGCGGTCGAAGCCCTGGTCCATGTACTGGCGTGTACGTTCGTTCAGGTGCACGCGCAGCTCGGCCGCCGTGTCCAGCCTGGCGCGGTTAGGCAGGCCGGTGGTGGCGCGCCTGATGTACTGATCGACCGGGCTCACGCCGCGCCCCGCATGTTGAGGAAGACCTCCATGGCGTCCCTCACGCTGCGCCACTCCTGGCGCTTGCGCTCCAGGGCGCGGCGGCCGTCGTCGGTCAGCTCGTAATACTTGCGGGGCGCGCCGCCGCTATCGCTCTCCTCCCAACTGGTCTCCACCCACCCCTGCTTCACCAGGCGGTGCAGCGCCGGGTACAGGCTCCCCTCCTTGAAGGTCAGCGAGCCGCTGGTGGCGCGCTGCACCTCCGTCAGGATCTCGAGCCCGTAACGAGCCTGGTGCTCGAGCGTGGCGAGGATCGCCAGGTCGATCGTGCCGCGTTTGGCGTCGGTTGACGGAGTTGCCATGCGCCCTACCCCCTTGTGCGTTTCCACTATCTTACATGACTATATAGGAACGCAAGTTAGTGGGTCGGGCGATAGCAATCGTTTGCCGCTGCCCAGCAACCTGCAACTCCACTTTCCGCTTTCCGGAAAATGGAAACAGATGAGCGCCGCTTCCGCCCCCTGTGCCGATTGGGCAGGCGCGTGGCGCAGCACATGTCCCTTGGTGAGGGTGACGGCGTACTTGCTCACACTTCCCTCAAAGCTGACCCAGTCGATCGGGCGACACGGGCAGGACTGTGTCGGCAACCTTGAACATCTGGTTGTGCCGCTTGAGGGGTCCCCGGGGCCCGAACCAGACCTTGCCGTGATCACCGGGTGAGAGTTCGGACGCCAGCTTTGGGTCTAGGCCGTGGATGAGGTATGCCAGGCGCGTAGCTACCGCCGCAGGCCGGCCCATGAGCTCCCGCCGCAAATCGTCCGTTTCAACCAGTTCCAATAGCTCCGGCAGGGCTTCTAGCACCGCGCTCCACGAGCGGACGTCTGACGGTCTTGAGGCTAGGTGCGTCAGGATCGTGGCGGGCGCGTGTACCGGTGTGCCGCGGACGTGCACCGTTTCGAGGCACCGGTCGAAGTGCACTACCCGCGCTGCCCGCTTCAAACTCGCGGTTGCCACAGTTCCGGTGGGTAGTGCGACCTCGGGATGCTCTGGGGCGCGGTCGACTAGACCGTGTGCCCACAGGGCCGAAGTGAGGCAGATGGCGGCGCTGAGCTGTGGAGAAGCTAGAAGCGCTGCTCGTACCTCCCTGAAGGGGTGGCCACGGCCGAGCGGGCCCGCGTGCGCTCCTGGTGCGAACTCCCACACGCCGCGCTGCTCTGTGGGCAGCAACCAACCAAGATCTCGCAATCGCTGGGAAATCAGCTTGGCGTTGGTCTTGACCCCAGTTTGCTGACGAAGTTCCTCAATGTCCGCCATGGTGACGAGGAACGCCTGATCGAGCTCGAGCAGCGCCACGATCCGAGCGAGAGTAGGCGGTAGCGACCGTGTCATGAACTTACCAGGAGTATCTGTTTTTGCTACCGACGACTTATCCACGACACGATAATAATCAGCAAGCCCTCGCCGTGTCAATAACGACTCCTAGGTATCATCTCGCGATACCTTAGGCTAGTCATCGACACCCAAAAACGCCCACTCGAAAACGAGCAATCCGTGATGATTTCAGATTGCGAGCGCGAGACCAAAAGCGGCCTCGCCTTCGCCAACTACCCCGCATACTGAAACACCCGCTCCAGCGGCACGTCGAACACCTTGGCGATCCTGAACGCCACCTCCAGCGTGGGCGAGTAGCGCCCCTGCTCGATGGCTATTACCGTCTGGCGCGTGACCCCAATGGCTTCCGCCAGTTGCGCCTGGGTCATCTCGCCGTTCATGAACCTCAGCGTGCGGATGTCGTTAGTGACCTTGGTGGCCTTACGCGTCATGCGAACCCGAATCCGCGCCGGTAACCCACCAGCCGGGTGATCGAACTGACGATGGACGAGACGAAGAAGCCGGCGAATATGGCGTTAGCGATCCAGAAGTGCGGCTGGTCGAACATGGCAAGCAGCAAACCCAGCATGGCGCCGGAGGAAAGCGGGAACAGACCCACCCAGTCGCCGAACCTAGAGATCTGGCGGTCACGCTGGTCCTCCTGCGTGTCGTTGCTGCCGGAGAGTATGGAGTAAACAATATGCAGCACAATGGTAGCGACCACAGAGATCAGGATGGCGTAGAACATCGGGGTCCTGAACGCCACCTCGGTCAGTGGCGTCTCGAGCTGCAGCCTGAAGATGTCCCACACGTACTTGAGGAACACGCCCACCGCCACGATCAAGTCGATGTAGGTGCCGCGCTCCTTGTAACCCATTTCGTACTTAATGTAATCAAACTTTGACATGCCCCAAATGTAAAGCAAGAAGCACTTGGTGTCAAGTATTTCTTACATCGAGCGGCGCCGGGCGCCAGGCGCCGGTAGCCACGCCCGCCTACCAACGAGACCATTCGGCCTGTGCCCCGAACCCTTGCAACACATGAAACTCACCTGACCGATTACCGGCTAAACTACGTCGTGAAAAAGTTCTCCAGCAGACTCACGCTGTTCCTGGCCGCCCTCGTGCTGGCCGCCTCCTCGTTCGCGCAGGACGCCATCTTCATCAACGTGGCCGACACCCACTCGGCCTACGACGCCTACCCCAAGATCATCTCCGCCGTGTGGGGCATCGTAGCCACCAACCCGCAAGCCGACGCCTACGTGGTGTTCAACGGCGACGTGTTCGAGCTCGGCAACACCGTTGCCTCACGCAACGCAGGCGACCTCGACTGGCAGTTCCTCGAACGCCTCAACGCCATCGCTCCCGTCATCTTCAACATCGGCAACCACGAGTTCGACTTCATTAGCTACCGCCGCTTCCTCTCCGAGGCCCGCGCCCGCAAGATCGAAGTCATCGGCGGCATCGTAGACGCCGAGGCCGGCATACCGCTCCAGTCCGCCTACGTGACCGTGCCAGCCGGGCCCGGCAGCATCACGGTCGTGGGCATCGCCACCAACCAGATGAGCACCTACCCCGCCGCAATGCGCGAAGCGGTGCGCGTGGCCGACCCAGCCCGCCAGATCCGCAACGTGCCCGCCAACCTGCCCAACCTGTACGTGCTCACCCACGCCGGTGTGGCCGCCGACCGCCAGATCATGCAGCTCCTCAACCCCAGCAACACCCTCGTGGTGGTAGGCGGTCACGACCACCTGAGCCTCTCCACCGAGTACAACGGTCACCTCTACCAGCACAACGGCTTACGCGGCGAGTACCTGCGCGTGGTCGAAGCCACCGCCGTGGCTGAAGGCTGGCAGGTCGAGACCCGCGTGGTGCCGCTGGACGCCGTGGCCGCCGACGTGGCGTTCACCGCTCAGGTAGCCGCCGCCCGCGAGGCCCTGCTCGAGCCCGCCGACCTCGAGAGCGTGGGCACCGTGCCCGCCGCCTTGAGCGTGCGCCAGGCTGCCGACTGGGCCACCGCCGCCCTGCGCGACGCCGTAGGCGCCGACGTAGCGCTGCTCAACCACACCAGCTTCGGCTCAGGGCTAGAAGCCGGCGAACTCAGCCGCTACCGCTTCAACGAGTTCATGCGCTTCGATAACGACGTCATGGTGGCCGAGATCGACTCCGACACCATGGCCACCATCCTTAGCCGCGCCAACTTCGGCAGCGACACCCCGCTCGAGACCCTCTCCGGCGACTTCGTGTACTCCAGCCCTCTCACTGTGGAGCCCGGCCGCACCTACCGCCTGGTCACCAGCAGCTGGATCGCACTGGACTTCAACCAGAAGAACTTCCTGGGCGTTGAAGGCATCCAGTTCGAGAAGCTCGACGGCGTGACCACCAAAGGTCTGCTGGCAGAGAGCCTGCAGTAACGCGCACTCGGGGCTCTCACTCTGCCCCGTTCCAAAAGCTAACTCAGGACCCCCACCGCCTACCGGTCGGTGGGGGTCCTTGTTGATACCGCCTGCCGGCGGCCAGCGGCCGCACCACGCCCGTCGATAACCTCGGCAAAAGTGCATAATGCGCGAATCGTGAATCCCAACGACCTGTTCAGCACCGCCGCCCGCCTTAACGCCTCTGCCACGCACCCACGGGTGTTCACGCGGACCTTTTCCGGGTTTGTACTCACATGCCTGCTAGTGGTCGCTGCTGCTACCGTGCCGATCGCGCACGCCACCGCCGGTGCTCTTGGTCAAGGCGACGAGCAGCTCGCCTCGGGCGAGTACTTCGACCGCGTAACGTTTAGTGGCAACGCTGGCGACGAGGTGCTGCTGGAGGTTTCCAGCACCGACTTCGACCCCTACCTCATAGTCCTGGATCCCACCGGCAACCCGGTGGCGCAGCAGGACGACTCTGCCCTAGCGGGCACCAACGTCAACCTGAACTTCGTGCTACCAGTTTCTGGCACTTACACCCTGGTCATCACCAGCGCTATGCCGGGCGAAACCGGCGGTTACAGGGTCTCGCTCTCTGCCCCAGGCCAGGGCGCCGCCGCGCCGCAGATCGCCAAACCGCAGCAAGCGGGCCAGCCCACGCAGTCCGGCGCGGCCGCCGGAACAGTCAGCGGCACGGTGGTCGACTCCCTCGGTCGCCCCATCGAGGGCGCCCGGGTGATGGTCGTGCCAGCCCTAACCACAGGAAGCGTAGAGGTCACTACCGACGCGAACGGGCGTTACCTGGTCGAGGGTCTGCTAGACGTGCCGTACCGCATACGTGCCTGGGCCTTCTACCAGCACGGCGGCAGCCGCGTGTGCCTGCGCCTCGGCATGGAGTCTCAAGTGCACTACGACACCTTCGTGACCTCCTCAGGCATGGTCAAGAACTTCAGCGTCCAGCACACGGGCGGCATCGGCGACCTGCGCGACACCGACGAGCAGTTCGGCGCCGTGCTGAGCGTCATGAACACCTACACCTACGAAGGGTTCGGTAACCGCATCGAGCTAGCGTTCACGCCCACCGGGCCGCTCATCGACGGCGCTCCCAGCGAACCGTTCGTTCGGGTCATCGATCCCGACACCGAGTACCTGCTGCGCGGCTTACCCGTGGCGCCGTACACGGTGACCGCCACACTTATCGAGGAGGACGGCACCCGCAGCCCCATCGGCGTGAGCCGCAGCGACTTCGATGAGCCAACCTCGTCCTTAGCCGCTAACTGGCAGGGCGACGGGTCCTGCTCTTTGGGCAGCGGAGTCGAGTGGCAATACCTGTACCTAGGGTTGCCGCTCTAGCGGGCCCAACCCAACAGGGTACGAACTCCGCTCAGCTACAGCGCTAACCCCGGGCCGCGCGGGCGATAATGCCCGTATCGTGGATAACAGCAATAGGAACGGCCCCCCGACCGCAGGCCTCCCCTCGCCCTGGCCCATCCGCGCCCCGCGCGGTAACACCCGCACGGCCAAGGGCTGGCTGCAGGAGGCCGCCAAGCGCATGCTGATGAACAACCTCGACCCCGAGGTGGCCGAGGCGCCCGAGAAGCTCGTGGTGTACGGCGGCCGCGGCAAAGCC
>Ga0265293_10008047_pt1 | contig 15860 bp, 15 predicted proteins | sample Munlanlewell138R_FD_192505 | JGI IMG/M metagenome (GOLD analysis project Ga0265293, IMG submission 192505) | Leachate microbial communities from a municipal landfill in Southern Ontario, Canada - Leachate well 138R | ecosystem: Engineered > Solid waste > Landfill > Unclassified | place: Canada...
CAAAAATACATATTGAACTCCTTGTAGTGCGTTGACAACAGCCACAGACCCCAAAGATATTGCATAGTTTTGAATGATAAAGGCCACAGACCCAACTCCTTGATTAAAAACAATAAAAAAACCTTTCTTTTTGTTTTTACCAACAACTCCGCTATTACTGTTTTTGCTAAAAATATCTATTCTAAACTCCTTGTTAAGCAAAAAAAACAAAACAAAAACAAAAGCTCCGAGGCGAGTCCAAATAAAAGCACTAAAAAAGGGCTGTTCACTATAAGCTATTTTACTTGTTACAAAGAACAAGGAATAAAACAACGCAGAAAGTATTCCCAGAATTATCCACTTTTTACTGCTATTGTTTTTTTGAGGCTCAACAATTGTAGATATTAAAAACATGCCAAAAATTAAAAACAAAAAACCAAAAAGCTGTCTAAATGCGAATTCTTCTTTTAAAAAAAATATTGAGATAATAACTGAAAAAATTGGAATAATAGATCCAACAAAAACAGAAACCCTTAAAACTTCGCTCTCTTTTAATGCTTCAAAAAAAAGCCAAATAGCTGCGGCAAACAGAAAGCCAATAAAAATATTAAACAAAAACAAAGTTAATCCTGGCCAACTTAAAAACCATGGAGCTAATAAAAATGTTAACAAACCCAAAAAACAAACAAAAAAAACATAGACTCTGCTATTTTTCAAAACTCTATCAACAATAAGCTTATCTCCCAAATTAACAAAAGCTAAAAGAAAGTAAGCTATAATAGCAAAAAATATGTAGTCCATTTTTAAAAAATTACATTATTCTAGTTTCGTCTATTTCTTTTATCTTATTATCTAAAATTATACTCTCAATATTATAAGTGCCTTCTTGTGGAGCATTTAAAAAGCCATTCATAGCAGCTTCAGCCAACCAACCTGAGTCTATGAAGTCAAAAAGCCACTCATCAACGTTCTCTGGGTTCTTACTATCAACGCCAGCCCCTATACCAAGTAACCATCTTCGATTATAATCTTCCTGAGAGCCAATTGTTTGCGACATAATAATTGGTATACCAAGACCAGCATAAAAACTTAACTCTGAGGGTTTTGTCCATAAAATATCAGTATCTCTAAGAATTAAATTAAATTCCTTGAAGTATTCAATCTTGTCCGGATTATAAACAACATTAACAAAATTATCCTTAAATAGAAAAAGTTTTTTCAACTCCTTGTTAAAATAGTCAAAAACATCCCTTCTTGACCCCGCTATTAGGTTTAATTTAACCTCTTTGTTTTTTATTTTATCCTTCAACCTCCTAGCTATAGTAATCCCAATTTCTTTTTGTGCTCCAGCACCACCAACGGCGAAAGTTAAGTTAAAAGGTTCTTTGTTTTTTTTAATTTCTTCTTGAGGACAAAGATAGCTTTCTATTAATTTTTTATATTTCTTAATATAATAAAAATTAGGATCTAAAGATGCTAGCCTTCTTTTTAAATCTTCTTTTAATATTTTTTGATCATTTCCAATGTTTTCTTTTGGAAGTGGAAATCCAGTTAAATATATATTATCTTTTTTTACGCCATACAAAATTAATCTTTCTTTAACTCTTTTGTTTGGTGCTAAATATATTGTATTGCTTTTTTCTGGGATAATAGGCGCCCAAGATCTAGAAGCGTCAGCATCACAAATAATACAATAAACTTTACCTTTATAATTGTAGTGTTCAGCAGAATAAACAACTGAAAAAAATGTTGTTAAAATTGGCAAAGGATTTTTATTTAATTTTGTTATTAAATTTTTACCCAAACCTCTTTTTACTTTTTTAAAAAAATATAATTGTTGCAAGCTGTTTTTAGATAAATCTCTTCTGGGATAAAAAGATTCTATTTTTTGGAAATAATCCATAAAAGAAAAAACAGCCTCACCTATTACTGGTATTTTTTTAAATCTAGAAATTATTTCATAATTTTTTTTATCTTTTTCCCATATACTTTTCTCCTCTTTACTAGCCTCTAAATAATTATTAGCTGTTATTAAACAACCCTCACAAGAATCTAAAAAAGGATAAGCGGCTCTTTGGTGTCCGTATCCCATGTCAACTGAAACTAGATGAAATTTATTGTTATTTTTCATTTTTTTAAAAAAAATATTGTGGACTTAATGGGATTCGAACCCATGACCTCTTGCATGCCATGCAAGCGCTCTAACCAACTGAGCTACAAGCCCTAGACCAATTTAACCAAACAGCGCTACTTTAATAATATAAACAACAGTAAACCAACAAACAGAAAAAGCAATTAAAAAACCCAAAACAAAACCAAGAACCATAGAAAAACACTCTGTGCTAATTTTAATTTCTTTTTTCATTTTTTTGATAAATTAATATTAATGTTTTAATTATAATAAAAATAAATAAAATCTTCAATCTATTTATTGTCTTATTGGCATTACAATGTATAAAAAATTAGGTTCGTCTTCTGAATATATTTTACAGGGAGAGTTGTTGTCATTAAAAATAAGAGAAACGCTCTCGCTAGAGATGTTATTTAAACCCTCCAAGACATACTTATAATTAACAAAAATTTCAACATCACCACCCAATGTGTCCGAATTAACATTTATAGAATTTTCGCCAACATTAGATGAACTTGAAAAAACTGAAACCTTTTTATCTTTAACCGAAATACCAACATCATTAATTCCGGTTTTAGAAAAAATACCAGCAACCTTTAAAGCTTTTGTTATTTCTGCTTTATTAATTTTAAGACTTATTTTTTCTTTTTCTGGTATTATCTGTTTGTAGTCTGGGTAGTTTCCTAAAATTAATCTAGATATTAAAACCGTAGAACCAAAAACAAATGAAATTTGATTTTCGTTTGTATATATTTCTATATTCTTTAAATCATCTAAACTTTCATCTTCTTTAAAATTATTTAAAATCCTCACAACCTCTTGTATTGTTTTTGAAGGAATAATAATATTTTTCACTTCGTCAACTTGATCTCCATTAAAATCAACAACTCTCTCAGCTAAACGATAACTATCAGTACCAACTATTGTTAATTTTTTATTTAAAAAAGAAAACAAAACACCAGATATTTCAATCCTGTTTTCATTATTTGAAACAGAAAAAATAACAGAACTTAATCCCTTTTTTAAGTCAAGAACATCAACTATAAATTTATTCTCACTTTTAACTTTTGGTATTATTGGAAAATCTTTTGACTCTTGTGTATTTATTTTTGTTTTATGATTTTTACAACTAACCACCAGAGAGTCATTTAAAACTTCAAAATCTATTTTATCGTCTGGTAGTAGGTTTATATATTCACTTATAATTTTTGAGTCAACTATAAATTCACCCTCGCTTTCAATTTTAGATCTTAGAAAATGACTAATACTAATTTCTAGATTGGTTGAAATTAATTCTATTCCTTCTTTTTTTACTTTGAATAAAATATTATTTAGAATTGGTAGATTTATATTTTTTGTTGTTAGGTGTCCAACAATTGAAAGTCCTTGCTTTAGATTTTCTTTTAAACTTGTAAATTTCATATTCTTTATTTTTTTAATATTTTAATATTATAAATTAATAATAGTAATAAGGGGTGTTAATAACTTTGTTTTTGGTTTGTTTTTTTAATTTTCTTTGGTGTTTTTTTAATTTTTACCTGTTTATATGTCTGTGTTCTTTTTCTGAATTTGTGTGTTAATTGTGTTTATAATTTTTAGATTTAAAAAGTTATAAACACTTTATAAAAAATTATAAACAACTAAATTTTTTTTATTAACATTTTTTTATTAAGTAAGAACAGTTTTTAAACTTTTTATTAACATTTAAAAAGATCCGTACAATAATTGTTTTATTGATATAATGTCTTGGTTTAATTTTTCGTTTTCTTCTTTCTCTTTGTTAATTTTATTAAAAGAGTGTATTGCTGTTGTATGGTCCCTTCCTCCAAGCTCTTCTCCTATTGTTGGGTAAGATGTTTTTAGCTCTTCTCTCATTAAGAACATAGAAATTTGCCTAGGAAGAACTAATTCTTTTTTTCTTTTAGCGCCCAACAAGTCTTTACCATTTATATTATAAAACTGACAAACTGTTTCTATTATATCTTTTGGTATTATTGGTTTTATTTGGTTGTTGTTTGTTAAATCATTTAAAACATTTTTAACTGTTTTAATACTTGGTTTGATGTTGTGAAATTCGTGATAAGCTATAACCTTATTCAGGGCTCCTTCCAACTCCCTTATATTGTTTTGTATACTATTTGATATGTATTTTAAAATATCTTCTTCCAATATATAGTTTTTTTCTTTAGCTTTTTTTTCTAATATAGCTATTTTTGTTTCTATGTCTGGTTTTCCAACGTCTGCTACCATACCAGACTCAAACCTGGATATAAGTCTCTTCTCTATGGCAGGTATAGCCTTAGGAGCCCTGTCTGATGAAAGTATCACCTGCTTGTCTCCCTGTTGAAGTTCATTAAATGTATGAAAAAACTCTTCTTGGGTTCCATCTTTGCCTCCCATAAACTGAACATCGTCAACTAGTAAAAGGTCAACATTTCTGTATAGGTTTTTAAACTCTTTTGCTTTCCCGCTTTTTATAGAGTCGATATAGTTATTGGTGAATTGTTCACTGGTAGTATATAGAACCCTTTTCCCCATTTTGATAAACTCATTTCCCACCGCTTGAAGTAGGTGTGTTTTACCTAGCCCAACACCACCGTAAACAAATAGAGGGTTATATGATTTTCCTGGGTTTTTCATTATTGCGTGACAAGCTGCGCATGCAAGCTCATTGGCCTTCCCCACTATAAAACTATTAAAAGAATATTTAGGGTTTAATCCTGAGGAGTTAAGATTTTTTATTTGTCCAACAGCTGGTTTTACTTCTTCTTTTTCTACTTTTTTTGTTTCTTTTTCTATTAGATCGTTTTTAGTTTCTGTTTTTTGTAGATTTATTTGATAAGAAACTTCTGTTATTTTTTTTTCTGTTATTTTTTCTAAAGAAGCTTTAATTGATTTATAATATTTTTGTTCTAACCATCTTTTAGCAAAGTCGTTTGGAACAGAAACAACAACCTTATCATCTTCTATTTTGTGAATAAAGGTGTTTTTGAACCAGGTTATAAAATTAGCTCTTGAGATTCCTATCTCTAGCTCACCTAAGACAGCTTGCCAAATTTGATCGTTATTCATAAAGTTTTTTTAATTTCAAAAATTAATCTTATTATAGTAAAATTGAACAATTAAAACAATCATTTTTTTGTTCATTAGTTGTTTATAAGTTGTTAATAAATCTTTTAAAAGCAAAAAAACAGATTTAATATCTGTTTTTTTGTATAAAGTGGACGCACAAGGACTCGAACCTTGGACCCCTTCGGTGTAAACGAAGTGCTCTAGCCAACTGAGCTATGCGTCCATATTTTGTTTTTGTGAGCGAGAGAAGACTTGAACTTCCACGACCAAACGGTCACAAGCCCCTCAAGCTTGCGTGTCTACCAGTTCCACCACTCGCTCGAAAGGGCTAAGCACACTTATTTTTTTACAACCTTTTCTTTTAACTTTTTTCTGTAAGTTTCTTTTTTTAAGAAATAAAGTTTAGCTCTTCTTACTTTTGCTTCTCTTTTAACTTCAATTTTTGTTATTGTTGGTAGGTTTAAAGGAAATATTTTTTCAACACCAACACCTTCAGAAACTTTTCTAACGGTTATTGTGCCTCCTTTTTCTTTGCCATGTTTTTTAGCAATAATAATACCCTCAAAGTATTGAACTCTTTCCTTTTCTTCTCCCTTAGTGTTTAATTCTTTGATTTTTTGATAAACCCTAATTGTCATTCCAGGTTCTAATTCTTTTTCCATTTCTTTTACTTCTTCCATATTTTTATTTAACTAATATCTAATTTTATATAATAAACAAAATAGAACTTTTAAGCTCTTGGTATATAATATGTTTTTATTTAATTTTTGTCAATATCCTTTTTAATTTGATTATTAACAAAAGAAAAAACAGATTCAAAAACCTCGTCTATACTTAGTTCTGTAGTGTCTATTATATAGTCATAGTTTTTTTTATCATGAACATCTATATTGAAATATTTTTTATATCTTAAAACATCGCTTTTATGTCTTTCTTTTAGGCTGTTTATAACATCGTCTATGGTTTTTAAATCTTTGCCTTCGTTTCTGTCGTTTTCTTTTTGTAGTTCTTTAAAAATTCTTTTAGCGCCCTCTTCTATTTTAACATCAATATATATTTTAAGTGAATGAGGAATAAAGTGCCAAGATGTTCTCCCTTCTATTATAAAATTATCTTGTGTTTCTCCTAATTTTTTTTGAAACTCATCAACCTCTAAATCTGTCGCAGGGTCATATTCTCCTAATTTGTTATATTCTGCCAATGTTAAGCCTCTTTTTTTAGCAGCCTCTCTTCTTAGTCCGCCCATATAATAACGCGGCCAAGAGAGCTTCTCTGCTAATTTTTTTGCTATCGTGCTCTTTCCAGAGCCATGAAAACCGCTTATTGATATTATCATATTTTTTATATTATATTATTTTTTTGTTCTAGTAAAGTTTTTATTATTGACAAAAATTTTATCTTTTAATATAATAAAACAAAGCGAAATTTTTCGTTTTGTTTTGTTGTTGATTTAATAAAGTTTACATAATTATAATTATATGCCAAAAAGGACGTTTCAACCAAACACAAAAAGAGCAAAAAGAAAACATGGTTTCTTAAAGAGAATGAGAACAAAGGATGGTCAAGATATTATTAAAAGAAGAAAAGACAAAGGAAGAAAAAGATTAACCAAATAAAGCTCAAAAACTAAACAAAATGTTTAGAAAAAAAAACAGGTTGACGAAAACAAAAGAAATAGAAAATGTTTTTAAAAATGGAAAAAGATCTTATAGCAATACTTTAGGTTTTAGGTTTTTAAAAAATCAATTAGAGTATAATAGGTTTTGTGTTATAATTTCCGCTAAAGTTAGCAAAAAAGCGGTTATAAGAAATAAAATTAAAAGACAAATAAGGGCTGTTGTTGAAACTGAAAACAAGCTTATGCTACAAGGTTTTGATTTTTTAATAATAACAAACAAAGAGATTCTTGATAAAGATTTTTTAGAGGTGAAAGAGTCTATAAAAGACTCTTTTAAGGTTTTAAAACTATATGTATAACTTTTTAAGGTTTTTGCACTTATTACCAAGAAGAATAGTTGTTTTTTTTATAAAAATTTATCAAAAAACACTATCTTTCGACCATGGACCACTTAAAAATCTTTACCCTCATGGTTTTTGTCGTTTTACGCCAACTTGTTCTCAGTATGGGATAGATGCTATAAATAAATATGGTATTATCAAGGGTGGTCTTAAAACCTGTTACAGAATTTTGAGGTGCAACCCTTTTAACAAGGGTGGTCACGATCCAGTAAAATAAAATTATAATTAAAATAAATATATGAATGGTGTTTTTGAGTCATTTTTTTATCAACCTATTTTAAATCTTTTAGTTTCTCTTTATAATCTCTTTGGAGATTTAGGTTTGGCTATTTTATTTTTAACCATAATAATTAAGTTAATACTGTTTCCGTTGTCTCGGAAATCTATAAAATCTCAAAAAGCCCTGCAAGACCTACAACCAAAAATAGAAGAAATAAAAAAGAACAACAAAGGCAATCAACAAGCAACAAGTGTACAGTTAATGGCTCTTTATAAAGAAAACAAGGTTAATCCCTTTTCCTCTTGTTTGCCACTTTTACTTCAACTTCCTTTCTTTATAGCTATTTTTAGGGTCTTTAAAGACGGCTTCGCGCAAGATCACTTAGAGTTGCTATATTCTTTTGTTTCTTTGCCGGAGGCTGGAATTATTAATTCCGTTACTTTAGGTGTTTTTGATTTATCAGAAAAGAGTATTTTTTTAGCAATTCTAGCTGGTTTAGCTCAATTCTGGCAAGCTAAAATGATGAGCACTAAAAAACCAGAGATAAAAACACCTGGATCAAAAGATGAAAGCATGACAACCATAATGAACAAACAAATGCTTTATGTTATGCCTTTGGTCACAGTTGTTATTGGCGCTAGCTTCCCAGCAGGTTTAACATTTTATTGGTTCTTGACAACCCTACTTACAGCGCTTCAACAAAAAATTGTATTTAATAGTGTTGATAAAAACAAAATAGAAGAAGTTAAGGTTTTAAATTAATCATAAAAACATTATCTTAATAAAAAAAATGTTCTACGTAGAACATTTTTTTTATTTTCTTTTTTCGATTAATAAGTAAATTGTTCTACGTAGAACAATTTATTAAAAACTTCTATCTTTTCCAACTATGAAGTGCAAAAATTTTTCGCTAGAAGATATTTTTACAGGAGACTTTATTATTTTTGAATTGTCCACTATAAGATCAACTTCTTGTTGGTCTATTTCTAAAAAGCCCTCGATTGGCACTATTGTTTTGTCTTTTGAGTTTGTATTTATAACTAAGTTTAATATTTTATCTTGAGGCGAGACTAAATTGTTCTGCGTAGAACAATTTATATCCAAAAGATTGAATATGTAATGCTCGCTGTTTTTTTGTGTTTTAACAGAGAACTCGTTATTAATACTTATGTTTATGTCACTTCCTCTTAAGTGGCAGTTGCTTATAAAATATTCATTATTTATTTTTCCAACATTTAATCTTTCAAGTCTTCTGGCCGAGAGAATAAATGGAGCTTCTTTTTCATTTTTTACGCCAAGGGCGTTGGCTATGTTGTTTTTATTTCCGATTGGCACAACAAAAATAGGTATATTTTGGCTAATATTAGCTAAAATATTAACAAGAGTGTTGACGGTTTCGTCGTTACCCAGTATTATTATTGTTTTTGCACCATTATTAACCTCCTTTTCTATGATTTCTTTGGGGTTCTTTATATCTTTTAAATAAATTATTTTTCCTTGTAGGCTTAATTTATTTATTTGTTCCTCAAATTTTCTAACAGTTTTTCGGTTTTTGTCTGTAACGGTGTCATAAATAAAAACATTCATAGATCTTTTAAACTAACTCTTCTTTAATTTCTTCTTTTTCTATAAAAGACTCCTTTTTGCTTTTATTTTGCTTATTTACCAAAAGCTCTCCTTTTATTTCAGCACCCTTGTCTATTGAGATTTGAGAACATTCAATGTCTCCAGTTATTATAGCTGAACCACCAATAGCTAAATAGCCTCCTATTGTAAGGTTCCCGTTGATTTTTCCCTTCACTATCATTTCCTCAGCTGCTATATTTGCATTTATTTTTGACTTTTCTCCAACTAAAACAGCTCCCTTTGTTTTTATATCTCCCTCAAGAGAGCCATTTATTATTATATTGCCATTGCTTTCGAAGTTTCCTTTAACTAAAACAGACTCACCTATTATTGTTTCTGCTTCGTTAAAGTTTTCAAATTTTTCATCTTTTTTAAACATAGATTTAAAATTATTATTAAGTTTAAATTATTATTTATTAATTTTACTTAAATATTTGATTTTTGTCAAAAAAAATTTTTGATTTTTTTTAAAAATGTGTTAATATCTTTTTATAATTTTTTGTCCCCATAGTTTAATGGATAAAACAAGAACCTCCTAAGTTCTAGATCCACGTTCGATTCGTGGTGGGGACACACAGTTTAGTTATTAAAACAAAAAAATATGAGAGAGTTTTATGGTTACTCAGGCCCAGAATTAAACATTGAAGGAAAGTCTGGCGTTGAGCTAGAGTTGAATTATTTGGGTAATATTAAAAATGGAACCTATAACAAAAAAACCAAAGAAGCACTTTACGATGTTTTTATTGCTGAAGAATTTTCTAAAAGTGGCTCTAGAGGCATTGTTTCTGCTAATAATCTTGTTGAAGTAAAAAAACAGAGAAAGGCACTGTATGAAGAGTTAAAATCTCATGTAGAATCAGGAGTTGAAAGAGTTTTTAATGAAAGAGTTGTTAAAAATAGACATAAATATTTAAAAGAGATTAGTATTGAGGATCAATTTAAAATTGTAGAGGGAAGCCAGGTTAACGAAGACCCAAGTGACCCACCAACAGAGTTCGCTGGCGATTTACACGCCACCATAGCATCGAAAATGAATCTTGAGGACTATTCAGATTTAGAGTATTACAGTGCCGTTGGTTCCCATTTAGATTATTGCGGGGTTGATGGTTTTTTTAAATTTAAAAAAACAGAAAAAAATGGCGAGCCTTTTTCTATTAGAGTGGCCTTTGACTTAACAATGGACACAGAAGAGAATAAAAAAAATAAGATAAATGAAAAAACTAGAAATGGCGGAAAATATTTAGCAGACATAATTCTTTATTCAAAGAAAGAGTCTTACAGGGAGGCGAAAAGCAATTTTGATACAGAAGAAGACTTTAAAAAAGGTCGAGCTATGGACGAAAAAATGATAAACAGCTTTGCAGACAAAATAATAGAGGCAGCTAAGAGTAAGGGGTTTTAATTTATATTAATTGTAATTTCGTTACTCTTTTTTACTGAGCCATTCCAATCATAGAACTCGGCATAGAGTTTATATGTGCCTTTATTTGGTAGTGAGTCCCAACTAGTTTCAATAGTTTTCTCTAAAACGCTTTCGAGCGTTTTTATTTTTTCTATATCACCAGTTTTTTCATTCTTTATCATTAAATCTATTTTTATTATTTGGTCTGGATTGGTATTGACCATCTTTATTGTCATTGGTAAGTCTATTGGGTTTAGAGCTATACCGCTTCCAGGATATATAATGTTAAGATTTGCTGGCAACCTTTCCCCTGCTTGCTCTAGAATTAAATTAAAGTCGATTGTTTTTTCGGCGCAATTTAAAACGTTATCACAAACTACGATCTTTAAGGTGTAGTAGTTATTTCTTAAAAAAGAAATATCTTTTTGCAAGTCAAAAGGGTAGGAAGTTTTTCTTTCTAGAAGATTGTTGTTTATATAATAATCAACTCTATAGATGCCTCTTGGCGCAGTTGCCTCTAATTCAACAAGCAATTCTTTGCTTCTTATGTCTTGTCCATTCTCAATGTTTTTAATTGAGAAAACAGGAACGTTTTCTGGGTTGTACATGTCTTCAGATTGATTCAATATTTCAGGGTTGTAGTTTTCGTCTTGCTTCTTTGCCCATTCTAAAATTCTTTCCTCCCAAAGTTTAAACTGGGGCTCTTTTTCTTGGTTTTCTGGCAATGGACCAAGTGGATCATCTTTGTCAACATAAAAGAGAACAGAGTGATGTTCTGCGAAAAATATTTCTTCTATAAGGTCTTCTGGTGTGCTTTCTGTAGCTATCTCTCCAGTTTCTTTGTTTATCTTTATTAATCTACCTATAGCCTCTCCATCTATTATAGCTTTCCCAGTTTTATTTATTTCTGGCTCTGAAAACCCTTCAATGGGGGTGTCGCTAAGAGATTTTTTCATAAATTCGTTCCATATTGGTGCCGCGACAACACTACCATCTGCACCTCTACTCATTTCACTGTTATTGTTATTTCCCACCCAAACTCCAGCAACTAAAGATGGAGTGTAGCCAACAGTCCAGGCATCTCTAAAGTTGTTTGTTGTTCCGGTTTTTGCTGCCACTGGCCTATCTCCCAATGACAGACTATTTCTTTCTCCAAAAACATAAGAACGAGCTGCGTTATCTGATAATATACTGTTTATCATTTTAGCTACATTAGAATCTAGAGCCTTTTTCTTTCTTTCTTGAAAGCTTTCTAGGATATTACCATCTTTATCTTCTATTTTTAGAATAAAACTTACAGGGCTGACCTCACCTTCTCTAGCAAAAACACTGTAAGCGTTAACATGCTCTAAAAGGGAAACATCAGCTCCGCCTAAAACTAAAGACAACCCATACCTATCTGGATCTGTTAGGCTTGTATACCCAACTTCTTTTGCTAAGTCTATAACATTGTTTATACCAGCCAAATAAAGGGCCTTTACTGCTGGGACATTTAATGATCCAGCTAAAGCTTTCCTGATTGAAATTGGTCCACTTTCTTGATTATTATAATTCTTAGGCTCATAATCTTTGCCAGAAGATGAGAAATTAGTTACCACATCGTACAGGATTGAATTGGGATTAAAGCCTTTTAAAAAAAGAGAAGCATATACCAAAGGTTTTAAAGATGAGCCAGGTTGTCTTAATCTTAGGGCCACATTAACCTGTCCATCAATTTCTTGGTTAAAATAATCCTTAGACCCCACCATTACTAAGACTTGTCCGTTTTTAGGGTCTATGGCCACCAAAGATGCATTACTAGCATTATATTTACTAGCATTTTCTTCTGCTCTGTTTTTTATAGCTTCTTCCGCTATTTTTTGCTTTTCAAGGTCAATGGTTGTATATATTTTTAAACCGCCTTGTTCTAGAGTTTTTTCTCCATATCTTTCAGATAGAACTTCTCTAACATACATTACGAAATGAGGAGCTGTTATATTTGTTTCTGGTCCCTTAAAAATTAATTGATAGGAAAGAGCCTCTTCTTTTTCTTCTTTACTTATATATCCCTGCTCTTCCATTAAGCTTAATATGTATTGTTGCCTACCTATTAATAAGTCTTTGTTAGCTCCATATGGAGAGTATCTGCTTGGAGCCTGAGGAAGGGCCGCTAGTAAAGCACTTTCAGCTAAAACAAGATTTTTTGATGATTTGCCAAAATACTTTTGACTAGCAGCTTCAATTCCATAGGCATTTGACCCATAAGGAATTTCGTTTAAATACATTTGAAGTATTTCGTCTTTGCTAAACTTTTTTTCTATTTTTTGGGCTATTATTATCTCTTTTATTTTTCTAGAGTACTTTTTTTCCGATGTTAGTAGAGCGTTTTTAACAAATTGTTGAGTTAATGTTGAGCCACCAGCTTTTCTACCGTAAAGAACGTTAGTAACAAGCGTTCTTGCTATTGCAAAAAAACTTACTCCTTTATGTTTATAGAAGTTTTTGTCTTCTATTGAGATAGTTGCCTGTTTGGCGTGGTCTGGTATCTCATTTAAATTAATAAGGGTTCTTTTTTCGTCACCATGAAATTCATAAAGAGCAACTTCACCAGTTCTGTCATAGATAGTAGTGCTTTGAGCTATTTCTCTTTCAATTAATTGATTAGGACTTGGTATGTCTTTTGATATTCTGGCAACAATAAAGAGGGCTATTGTTATAACAATTAAAGCCGCAAAGATTAAAAACTTTATTATTTTTGGCCAAAAAGTACTTTTCTTTTTTCTGTTTAGGTTTATCTTTTTCGGTCTATAATAATTAGAATTTATTTTTTTTCTTTTAAAGTTTCTTTCATCCATATTGTTCAGTTTTTATAAATTTAAAAAATTTGCTAAAATGACTTTGTTGTATAACTTTACCAAAATAAAAGACTTTTCGCAATATGAAAAAAAATAAATCCATAAAATATATATTTGCATCCCTTTTTGTCTTTATGGCTTCTTTTCTTTTTTGTTCAGCTGAAACAGTAGCTGAAGTAAATGAGGATGTTGTTTTTAAGGCTAGGGTGGTTGAAATTTTAGAGGAGAAAGAAAAAGTTCTTGATGATGGCAGCTCTTTGGTTCAGCAAAATTTAAAACTTTTAGGACTGGAGGGTGACTACAAGAACAAGGATGTGTTCTTTTATGGAATAGGAGATTTGGAGATTATTGCCAACAAACAATATTCTAAGGGGGACAAGCTTTTAATGGTGGCTAGTTTTGATAATATTGAGAATGATTATAAGTACTATGTTTTAGATTACTCTAGAAGTAGCAACCTTCTTTTTATGTTTCTTTTTTTTCTTTTAGTTTTGTTTGTTGTTGGTAGATGGAAAGGCTTAAGGGCTATTGTTTCTTTATTTTTTACTTTTTTGGCAATAATTTTTTATATAGTGCCTCAAATATTAAACGGAGCTAACCCTATAATAGCAACTATGTTAGCCTGTATATTTATTATATTCTTTATTATATATATAACTGAAGGGTTTAATATTAGATCTAATATTGCCTTTGTTTCAACTCTCGTTAGCCTTCTTTTGGTTGTTGGTATCTCTTCTCTTTTTGTTTTTTGGGGAGGTCTAACGGGGGCTTTTAATGAAGATGTTTTTATACTTCTTAGCATTGGAGATGGATTTGTTAATTTTAAGGGTCTTCTTTTAGCGGGTATAATTATTGGTGCTCTTGGAGTTATAGATGATATAATAATATCTCAGATTGTCACAGTTGAGCAAATAGTAGAGGCAAATCCACATCAAAGATGGAAGGAGGTTTTTAAAAAAGCTAACAAAGTGGGCGTCTCTCATATAAGCTCAATGACAAACACTTTATTTTTAGCTTATGCTGGAGCATCATTGCCTCTCTTAATTCTTTTTGTTAGTCCGGACAATCCGTTTAGTAGTTTTGAGCAGATAATAAGCAACGAGGCGATAAGCACGGAAATAATAAGGGCTTTAAGTGGCAGTATAGGAATTGTTTTGTCGGTTCCTCTTTCTACCTTTTTAGCATCTTGGTGGTTTACTTACAAAAAAAATATATAAATTAATTATAAAAAAATGAACATTCTAGATAATTTTAAAGAATTAGAAAAAGAAGATATTGAGATTTTTTCTTTAATAAAAAAAGAAACTCAAAGGCAGGAGGAGGAAATAGAGTTGATAGCATCAGAAAATTATGCATCAAAGGCTGTTTTAGAAGCCATGGCGTCTTCTTTAAATAATAAATACAGCGAGGGTTATCCAGGAAAAAGATATTATGGGGGCAATTTAGTTGTTGACGAGGTTGAGTCTCTGGCTATTAATAGACTTAAAAGTCTTTTTGGTGCCGAACATGCAAATGTTCAAGTTCTTTCTGGTTCCCCAGCAAACGCCGCTGTTTATATGGCTTTTTTAGAGCCGGGGGATAAGGTTTTGGGTTTGAAGCTAGATCATGGAGGACACTTGTCTCACGGTCATAGTGTTAATTTTTCTGGTCGTCTATATAACTTTGTCCAATATGAGGTTGAAGATAATGGCTATATAGATATGGAGAAGGTTAGAGAGGTGGCTTTAAGAGAAAGACCAAAGATGATTGTTGCTGGTTTTAGTGCCTATTCTAGAGATCTAGACTGGAAAAGGTTTAAAGAAATAGCAGATGAGGTTGGTGCCTATACTTTTGCTGATATAGCCCACATAGCTGGATTAATTGCTGCGTCTTGCTTAAATAGTCCGGTTCCATATTTTGATGTTGTTTCAAGTACAACTCATAAAACATTGCGTGGTCCAAGGGGTGCCTTTCTCTTGTGTAAAGAAAAGTTTGCCAAACAAGTTGACAGAGCTGTATTCCCAGGAATGCAAGGCGGTCCTCATAATCATGTTACAGCTGCTAAAGCAGTAGCTTTTAAAGAGGCTCTTTCTCCAGAATTTAAAGAATACTCAAAACAAGTGATTTTAAACGCTAAAAAGATGGTTGAAAAGTTTTTAGAATTGGATTACAATGTTGTTTCTGGCGGGACAGATAATCATTTAATGGTTTTAGACTTGAGAAATAAAAATGTTTCTGGGTTAGAGGCTGAAAAAGCATTGGAAAGTGTTGGTATTTCTGTCTCTAGATCTACAATACCTAACGATCCTGCCCCACCAATGAAGCCTTCTGGTATTAGAATAGGAACACCAGCGATAACAACAAGAGGTTTTAAAGAGAGCGAAAGTGAACTTTTAGTGAGTATAATTGATGAGGCCTTAAAAAACAAAGACAACAAAGAGGAGCTAGATAGAATAAAAGAAAATATAAAAGAATTGTGTTTAAAATTCCCAATATATAATAAAAATTAAAATGGAAGTATTAGATGGTAAAAAAATAGCTAAAAAAATAGAAGATAAAATAGCTAAAGAAATATACGAATTAGTAAAAAACAATAGC
>Ga0265293_10008048_pt1 | contig 15858 bp, 7 predicted proteins | sample Munlanlewell138R_FD_192505 | JGI IMG/M metagenome (GOLD analysis project Ga0265293, IMG submission 192505) | Leachate microbial communities from a municipal landfill in Southern Ontario, Canada - Leachate well 138R | ecosystem: Engineered > Solid waste > Landfill > Unclassified | place: Canada...
GGTTCTTAACATGAATTCGGGAACACCAATCGCATCAATATCGGCAAATTTTGGTAACAACGCAACCTACCTAACTGGAGATGGAACTCTTGCAACTACAAACCGTCGTGATCTTATCCTCGGAAACTCCTCCTCCTATAATACAACGGGGAATGTTCTTATAAACACGAACGGAACAGGGAGAGTCGGGATTGGTACAGGAGCACCATCAACCAAACTTGATGTAAATGGATCAGGAGGCGTAGCGCTATTTGGAACTGCAAGTCTTGTTGATCAATATATCTCCCTAAGAAGTCCCTCAACGGGAGTATCATTTGGTATTGATGCAAATCTCAATGGAGGAAGCGGCGCGGGACTCATACAAGCAGGGACCAGCAAAGCCCTCGCGTTTGATGCAAACAATGGAACATTCGGCTCTGCCACCACGCCAGATTTATATATTGATACTACAGGGTATGTTGGGATTGGTGATGCATCACCTACTGCTCTTTTCACGGTAGGAAATGGTGACCTTTTCCAAGTTAACGCAAGCGGCGCAATTGCAGCCGCAACGGGAATAACTTCATCTGGCACTATCACCCTTTCAAATCTTAATACAAATGGAGGAATACTATACGCAAACGGATCAGGAGTACTTACCCAAACCGGAGCTGGTACCTCTTCTCAATGTCTTCTCGGTGGCACTACTCCTACATGGGGAACATGCGCTGATGGAGCTGGCGCATTTACGATCGATGCAGCAAATGGACTAACTGTCCAGAATAACACAACCACAGACTTTCTGATCGGAGGGACAGCAACAAGTAGTGCGAAATTTGCATTAACAAATGTGGATTCTGGTCCTCCTACATTTACTGTAGGGAGTGGGGATCCGATATTGAAAGGGACGTATAATACGAGCGGAGGTGTTGAGGACATCTATGTATCTGGAAAATATGTGTATGTAGCGGATGGCAGCTCTGGCCTACAGATAATAGACGCATCGGATCCTTCATCTCCAACACTTGTTGGAACATACGATACAAGTGGGAATGCACTCGGGGTTCATGTATCGGGTAAATATGCATACATCGCAGACGATACTGTAGGACTTCGAATCATCGACATCTCGGATCCTTCATCTCCAACACTTGTTGGAACATACAATACAAGTGGGAATGCTCGGAGCATTTATGTCTCAGGAAAATATGCGTATGTAGCAGACGGATTTTCTGGCCTACATATCATTGACATCTCGGATCCTTCGTCACCAACTCTTACGGGAACATATGACACAAGTGGATACAGCTACGATGTCTATGTCTCAGGAAAATATGCGTATGTAGCAGATGATAGTGACTTGAAGATCATCGACATCTCGGATCCTTCATCTCCAACACTTGTTGGAACATACAATACAAGTGGGAATGCTCGGAGCATTTATGTCTCAGGAAAATATGCGTATGTAGGAGATCTAAGCTCTGGGATTCAGATTGTAAACATCTCGGATCCTTCGTCACCAACTCTTACAGCAGATGGTCCTGGAGGAGCTCATGATGTCTATGTCTCAGGAAAATATGCATATGTGCCAAATGGAACGGGCGACTTTCAGCTTATTGACATCTCGGATCCTTCGTCACCAACTCTTACGGGAACATATGACACAAGTGGAGACGCTCGGAGCATTTATGTCTCAGGAAAATATGCGTATGTAGGAGATCTAAGCTCTGGTCTTCAAATTCTCGAACTCCCCGGCATAGACACTCCGACACTACATACAGGGAATATTGAAACAGGAAGTATTACCATAACTGAAAATGCAGATATAGGAAACAACCTATATGTACATAATGGACTGAATGTAGGAAATGGTGGTATTTATTCACAGGGAGCACTCGGTATATTTTCAGGAACTTCTGGGACAAATCTTATCCAAGGAAATCCTACTGGAAAAGCACTTCTTACCTTGAATAATACCGGTGGATCTGATATCTTCACCGCCTCTGCTTCCGGTACTACTCTCTTTACCATAACGAATGCTGGAGGATTACGGCTTGGAACAGATGAAGGGACTTCTGGTGAGTGCCTGCTTTCAGGTGGTGTTGGAGCAGGTGCAAGCTGGGGATCGTGTGGCGCATCTTCCCAATGGACTACCACTGGATCTGATATTTACTACAATACCGGGAATGTGGGAATCGGAACATCTGACATAACTGCAAAATTTGAAATATTATCCAACCTTGGCACTGGACATGCAGCATCAATTTCTGCTATAACTGCCAAATCATCACTTCTCGTCACCAATGATGGAACCGGAGATCTTATCACCGCATCTGCCTCTGGTAGCACAAAGTTCACTGTAGATAATGAGGGAAATATTTACCTTTATGGGCAGATTATCGGTATGGGGGCTGACTTTGCTGAATATTATGAAAAAGAAGATTCTGATGAAGAATTTCTTGCAGGAAGTTTAGTATGTCTTGCAATAAACGGTACTGTTACAAATTGCAAAAATTCAGATACTACTCAGAAATTACTCGGCGTCGTATCAGACAATGCAATTATTGCAGGTAATGGAGATAAAAAGGACGACAATAACTATGTCCTTGTAGGGCTTTTAGGACAGCTCCATGTACGGGTCACAGGAGATATACAAGCTGGAGATCCACTCACGATGTCTAATCTTTCTGGCGTCGCAGAAAAAGCAACACAAGAAGGATTTATCATCGGATATGCCATGGAATCAAGTTCAAACACCAAAGATCGAATTATTACATCAATTAAGTCGACGTACTACAATCCAAATCTCGCGCTCAATATCGCAGGTGACAATGCAGAAGAATTTGCTGCATCGCTCAATATAAAAAATACTGATGGAACAATTGCTATTACTGATGTATCAGGAGCTATCATAAAACGTGCAGAGGCATTCTCACACGTCATCTCAGCAAATATAAATGCCGGAATTGTAAACGCACAAAAAGTTACGGGAAATGTTATAACAGGTACTACTGGTGCATTCCAAAGCCTTACTGCAACAACTGCAAACATCACCTCTGCCTCATTCAATTCGATTAGTATTGGTTCAGAAAATGTTCTTATAGCAGGAACTTCTCTTCGCGACTATATCGCAGAGATCGTTGCAGAAAACATTGAAAATGTAAACTTTTCAAATGGTGAGGAAATCATTTCCCCGCTTGCCTCAATCGACCAGATAAATACGAATATTATCTCCCCACTTGCTGATGACAGTAGTGTGGAGATCGAACTGAAAAAAGATAGTATTGCGATACATAATACTGAAACTCAAGAAACCGTAGCTGAAATTGATCATGAGGGGAATGCTCGTTTTATCGGAGACATTGAAGCAAATGATGCAACATTTTCAGGGACACTATCAGCTGATAGAATAATCGCAGGAAATATCGATGGACTTGACGAGAAAATCTCTTCTATCGCAGGAAGCCTTGCACAGAACCATCCTACTCCATCCTCACCTTCAGCAGATATCACTTCTACAGACGAATTTCAGGTGGGGAATCTCTATGCAGATCTTGGGATTTATTCGGAAGGATTAACGATCCTGGGCACTACTACCACAAGTCAACTTACTGCAATGGATAGTATTGCAGTAGGGACTGGATTCGTGATAAACGAAAATTCAATCAATACATTGGGGAAAACACTTGAAATTCAACCGCTCCGTCAAGGAGCCATCAGCTTCATGGCTGGAAAAGTAATTATTGATACCGACGGAAACATGAATATCAATGGGAATCTTAATATTGCAGGAATTTTAAATGCTACAGAAGGAATCTTCTCAAGTATCCAAACGCATAGCCTCGCAACGAACATTATCTCTCCACTTCCAGACTCAGACTTGGTAATCCAGCTCGGAAATGATAGTAGCGCATCTACTTCGGGGAATGTACGATTCGCAAACACAAAAGGAGAAGAAGTCCTCAAAATTTCCGGTGAAGGGGACATCGTCTCATCAGGATCTGCGACATTTGAGAAGCTCAGCTTTAACTTAGTCGGTGAAGCAATTGCTAGCTCAGACACCACAGCTATCGCCACAAGCTCCGCCGGATTCGCAACTATCCAAAAAAATAGACCAGAGCTTACTATCTATAATGAAAAGATCACAAAAGATTCATTGATTTACATAACTCCGATAGGAAACATTCAGGACAAATCCATACATCTTCTACGCCAAGTCCCTCATACAGAGGGAAGTGATGGCAGCTTTACCGTAGGAGCATCAGGAACCCCTGCAACTCAAGATATCCAATTCAACTGGCTGATTGTGAATTAAAAATACACATATAATAAAGCTCTCTTCTAAAATAGATACTACCCATAATAAAATATTACAGATATGGAGAATTTGAGGCTAAGATAGAAAACACTCTGACAGACTAATAATATGTTTCATCATCTTCAAACCCTATTGCTCGTCTTCCATATTTTTCAGGATTTTTATCTTCTAACTCTTTCATCGCATCATACAGTTGCCCCACATTGAGAAATCGCTCTGGGTATTTTTCCAAATAAGCTTCTGTAACCCTCAGAGCATCCTGTAATTCCATAAGATTAATTCGTGTCTCAGCATCAAAAGTATTGAGCTGTTTGTTATGGAGATGCCGGATAAAATTATATACTCTCCCAACCTCACTAGGAATCTCCATGCGAGCCCACGATACCTCATCAATCCGTGCACCAGTAGGATTGATATTTATTTGCTCATGGACTTTTTGGATCTGATCTTTTACTGTATCTGTCTGAATTCTCCCGAGCTCTTTTTCAAGATTAAACTTTTCCGTCAAACTCCCTGCTTGTTTTTCCTTCACAGATTCATCCCACTGCTTTGCATACCGTTCATTCGTACGCTCTTCTTGCTCTAATTCTATTTTTTTACAAGCATCCATAAACTTCTCGCCCCTCTCACTCCCTTCCCATAATTGCGCTGCTGCGTAAATCACTTTTTTATTAGGAACCCTCCGAATATTTCCAGATTCATGCTTCACCAACGTATGTGCGTACATAATGCTCAAAAAATCATACATACCATCGCGATCAGTTGTATAAATCTGAAGCCTTGAGCTCCCTTTATTCGATGCTTTTGCATCAAACAGCTCGTAATCCTCAAACTTCCTAATCAAATGCCGCATCAAAGATTCAGATCCTCTCTGAGATTCTGGGAGAACATTGAAATTACTATACAGATCATCCTCTAACTCTTTCACTGTAGGAATCATACAAACAACGTCTGGTGAAGCATATTGGAACTTTTCCTCAGCACCCTGTATAAAATCTCGAAAATTCTTATCTTGAACAGTATCAAATTCATTTGATCCCTGCTCTCCACCCTGCTGCAGCTCTGTTTGAAAATTTTTATCTTGAAATGATCGTTCGCGCTCCATAGGTACGTATTATACAAAATTAAAGCAGTATGGAAAAGTCACGACGTCACCCTCTATATATCATCTCACAAATTTGTTATAATATAGGATAACTTTTGTGTGGGCAAGAATTTGCTTTTTTGCTATTCACGAGAGGAAACATTCGATCTAGTTCTTTAAAAAGGAGGAAAAACGATTTAAATCAAATCGGTCCGAATAAGGTTCAAAAGGAGAAGAGAGATGGAGCAACTTAAATCCATCAAACAAGAACTTATCATTGTCGGAATCGGAATCTTAGGAATATTTGCCATAATTATTGGTACTATCCCTACAAACATCAGCGCACAAGGGGAAACGAATCTCCGGGTCCCGAAAGAACTCGTGGTTACTCCAGGAGAACATGATACTGTCTATGTTTATGAGCTCTCATTCAGGTGGAATCTTTTCACCTGGTATGGGATTGACCAAACACCAGACGAGGCGCTTGCGACAAGCACAATGGAGAACGGGACAGATCCTGAATCTGTCATCACTGCTATCTATAGCTTTGATGCAGCAACACAAAGTTGGAAAGGGTATTTTCCCCGGATGGATCACATCCCTGGGGCAAATGATCTCGAACTCCTCGAGAAGGGAAAAGGATACTTTATCGCTATTCATGAAGTATTCGATACAAAAAACGATACAGATAACCTCTGGGGAGTTTGGTCAAATCCAATTGAGAAAACTCCTACACCCACAGAAACCATAGCGGAAACCCCGAGTGCAACAATCACAGAAACAGTTACTCAGGAGCCGACTTCAACACCAACACCGACACCGACAAGAACAGTTACGAATACACCAACCGTAACGCCAACAATGACAGCAACAATAACGGCAACCACAACACCGACACCAAGCCCTACAAACACCGTAACACCAACACCAACTAATACTCAGGAGCCGACTTCAACACCAACACCGAACTGTGAACGACTTGGGGGATCTACGTATACGGGTAACTTCATCAATGAGCCACCGGATGCGCAAGATGTTTTCGTAACTCACCGACGCCCTTGCCAAGGGGATATAGTAACAGTGCGTGCGACGTTCAGCCCCGACTCACCAATTTCCGGTATGTATTTCAGATTTGCATTGGGAGATGAGTCTGAGGGACGATCAATGTCATGCATGGGAAAATATCCTATGCAAAACGTCGGGAATAATGTATGGGAAGCAACGGTAGCCTATACGCAAACTGCACGCTATGCATTCGGCTATCAAATAGTAGCTGCAAATCCAGAGGGCAATATTGCCTTTACAGAACTTTCAACAGGAGGTAGCGGGGGATATTTCAATTACTCTAGCTGCAAGAATCCACCGGACGCACCATAAATAATCGTGCCTAGATCGAAACCTTTTGTGCTGGATGGGAGTCTTCCTCCCCTCCAGCACACTACTCTACCAAAATCTCAATAAAAATATCCATTAAAACAAGACTCCAAATAGAATGTTAAAAATCTTAATCGAAAGGGGCGCTCTATATCTGAAATCCACATGAAGCATCCCCCATATATAGCCAGAAGATGCAAAAATATCACTACTTATACGGATAATTTCAAAAACTACTACAAACCACTAATGCCCAATATAGTTAAGGAGTCTGAAAATATTGCTGCCACATACGCATAGCCACCTGAAACATGTACAACTTGAGGCCCATTCATATTTGTACTGTCAGTATATGAGTCCTTAACTACTGGACTAGCAGGATTTGTAATATCTATAAGGATGAGGCTATCCGAACTGCTACTGGCTATGTATGCATAATTTCCAGAGGTATATATTGAAGTTACACCGCCACCAGAGCCAAAATTTGAAGAAGGGATTTCAGATACTTTTACAGGACTTGTAGGGTTTGAGATGTCTGCAATGATAAAGTCCCCAACAAGATATTCTCCTAAATACAAATAGTTCCCATCTATATGAAGATTTTGAAATCCAAGACCAATTGAAGGCATGGCATCTGCTGACACAATACTTGGTGATGCTGGATTTGAAATATCGATAATTGAAAGATTGCTACTATTCATGCTTATTACATACGCATAATTCCCTGAAACAACTACATTGCTGGGTGCATTAAGATTTGTAGAGTCAATTACTGATCCAACAATGGTAGGATTTGCTGGGTTTGAGATGTCAATAACTACGAGAGAATCGCTGCCTTGAGCCGTCATATACGCATAATTCCCTGAAACATATACAGAATTAGCAAAATCCAAGCGTGTAGAATCGGCAACTGATCCAACAATGGTAGGATTTGCTGGGTTTGAGATGTTAATAACTGAAAGAGAATCACTCGTTCTCCCCGCAACATACGCATAATTCCCTGAAACAGCTAAACCGTCAGGCCACAGCGTAGGGTCAGTCATTGATCCAACAATGGTAGGATTTGCTGGGTTTGAGATGTCAATAACTGAAAGAGACTGGCTATTTAAACTCGTAACATACGCATAACTCCCTGAGGCTACTACGTCATTGGCTCCATCAAGATTTGTAGAGTCGATTAATGATCCTGCAAGTACTATTTCAGCGCAGGAATTTGTAAGAGAATACGCATTATCATCACAATCAAGCACTGGATTATTTACTATTCGAGAATAATAATTATAGTTCGTACTTATTGTATTCCGCCTTGCACCACCCTCAGGCTGTGCACCCACATACTGCTCACTGTTTGCAATATATCCATCACCGTCAGCATCAATAACCCAAATAGCGCCAGATCGCAAAGAACCTGCAGGAGACACCGTGATATAGCCACCTCTCCCCGCTCCCAACACCCCCCATGCAACTGTTTGGCCAGGGTTTATCGTAAGGATACGATTACTCTCCACCTGGATTGTGCCCGTATTTCTTGTCCCGTCTCCCTCATCGACTCCCGTATTCTCTCCCTCATAATTACATGATATGGTAATTGAATGATCTCCCCCTGCAGGCGGATCACAAGGACCAGACGGACCATCCACAGTAGTAAATGTGTCGACACTTGAAGCTACGGTACCATATGCATTTCTTGCAAATGCACAATAATAATGCGAAGCATCTGGATCTATATCACTAACATCATAGCTAAAATTCACACCACTCCCTCCTGAGCCTAATGAAGCATCATCCTGTTGGGCGCTTGGGAATCTTTTTCCTCCACTATCAATGCATGACCCGGGATCTGAAGTATAAAGCCGGAAAAATCCATACGAGGCGAAATTATTTGGATTTGCAGAACCATTTAAAGTCACAGAGTATGAACCCAAACTACTTTCTCCAGAAGCTGATACTGACAGTGGAGTTCCTGCTGATGTAGTAAACGAACGTACATTTCCGGAACCAGTTCCATGAGTGTTGCTCGCAAATGCACACGCATAATACGTGGTATTTGGAGTAAGTCCGGAAATATCCTGAGAAAATGATACATCAGTTGTTCCACTCCCTAAAGAACTTCCTGAACTTGCAGGAATACGTGTCCCACCAGAATCACTACACGAACCGGGATTACTGGAATAATATCTAAACCATCCGATGGTTGCATATCCATTTGGGTTACCCATTCCGTTCAGCTTCGCACTTATCTGCCCAATCGTTGAAACAGCACTTGTTGTTACGCTTGGCTCTGCAGCTTCAGTCGTAAAACTCAAAACTTCCCCATATGTCGTACCGACACTATTCGTTGCGTATGCACAGTAATAATAGGTCGTATTTGAAGATAATTCAGTTATAGTTTTTGGGTTATAAGAAACATCCGATGTCCCCGACCCAATACCTCCATACGTAGTTGATGTTGAGAGAGACGCACACGAAGTATTTGTTGTACCATACCGATAATAAACCGTTGTTGAAAGTCCATTCGGATTCACAGAGCTTCTCAAAGTCGCCTCATCAGTACCAATACCTGTTACAGATTGCGTTGTAACCGTCGGTGGATCTGCCTCTGTTGTAAAATCTCTAACACTTCCATACGTCGTACCATCACTATTCGTTGCGTATGCGCAGAAATAATAGGTCGTCTGCGGAGAAAGGTTTGTTACAACTTCTTGTCCCGAAACATTCGATGTCCCCGACCCAATATTTCCCTGAGTTACTACTGTTGGTAAAGACTCACACGAAGTATTTGTTGTACCATACCGGAAATAAACCGTTGTTGAAACTCCATTCGGATTCACTCGACTTCGTAAACTTGCTTGAGTTGCAGCAATACTTGCTGCAGTACGCGTGAGAACAGTTGGAGGATTTTTTACCTCGAACGTCACATCTGCAAGCCCTGTCAAATCAGATTGTGATGTGTTCGGATACCCATCTCCAGAACCATATATCGCATGTGAAACAGTAATGTTGCCCTGAGTATATGGAAGCGGTATAGCATCACGACGATAATACGTGGTATAGGTAGGGGTATATACCCCTACTCGATAATATGTTCCCGATGTCACTGGAACAGGGGTAATATCTTCACTCCCCCAATTACTATTACATGTCACATTTGCCGTTGCAAGCGGAGTTGTGTTTCCATCTTCCCATAGGCTTACTTTTCGCGTACCTCCCCTATAACACCAAAGCTGACTAATTTCTCCGTTTTGACTTGGCGTAAATCGATACCCCTGCGTATAGGTAAAAAAAGCAGAATTAGAATTACTATAGCCGGATGGATACTTATCATAAAGTGGCCGTTCTGCATGCACATCCTGAGAAGAAAAGAATATCATTCCTACAAATAGTGCAATAATTAAACTTATTTTTTTCATAGCTCTTTATTGATTTACTTGATCACAAATCGCATCAGCTGCCGCATCGCTCCCTCGTGGTGTAAGGACAGTACACCGACTCTGGCTACTCGCATTTTCTGCAACAATAGCCATCACGAATTTCTCATTATAGGTGTCTGCTGATATCGTCCCACTCCATGTACCATTCCGCAAAGTTCCACCAGAATGACTCAGTGTGAGGACCTGGGAAAGATTATCAGAGAATAAATGCAACCGAACCGAGGCAATATCTGCAGTTGAATCTTGTACTGTTACCATAAATGTCTGAGCAGTATCAGGCATCGCCCAGAGTGGAGAAACTGCCACTTGACGAAGATATGGGTTAAATAAGAATCCTCCTCCAACCGTATAGGTCGCTGACCCTTCAGCGAGTGTCGGCGTGGGCAGTACGCCGGTAGGAGTTGGAGTACCTGAAACTACTCCAGTCGGCTCAACCCCGGAGTCATATCCAAATCCACTAACTGCCATAAACTGACAATTCACTGCGCCAGACATCGTACAAGCCCACGTCTCATCATATCCTTCAGGAACACAAGTACTAGAAATATCTGATAATGGACAGATTGATGTGTTTTGAGTAGGTTTTTGTGAAAGCTTTGCGAAAACAACATTCCACTGCGGACAACTATTATTCGCTTCTGAATCGGTAATATACTGATAGCAACTTCCACTGGTATCATTACAGGTGGCATCTTGCGGAACGTGCTTCATATATACAGTATCTCCTTCTTGCCACTCTTGACCAAATTCAAGCGACTCAGGATAACAGTTATGATCTTGATAATACGCTTCCAAAGCATTTTTAATTTGCTGGATATCGTGGCGCTTACCTGCATCATCACCTTTCTGAATTTGAGAAAACGGATCAAGAGTGAGAAGCACACCACCAATAAGTGTTGCAAGAATTGTGAGTGCCACCAAATACTCAATCAAAGTAAAACCCTTCTGGAACGAAAGATCAGAGGTGAAAAGTAAAAGGCGACTTCTATACAAGAGAAGATACCGATAAATCCCCTTTTTCACATAAATCTCTAATAATGCAACTGTTTTAGGCATAATCTTGGCAGGTTAAATTGAGCCTACAATTCAGCGTAATACACAATGCTTCCTGCTGTCAAGAGGAGTTTTCATGAAACGAGCGAATTTTTATATCAATATGTGAAAATCTTATATTTTGAGAAAAAAATCTCTAACGATCCATAAAGAAAGAGAGAGATAACATCGATTTAATAAGATATTTTAAAGGTTTAACCTATATATAGTTGTGGAAAATACCTCTTACTCTTCGACAACTATCTCCGCGACTTCTGCAGGATTTTGAGGATTAATATATTGGAATACTCCTACTTCTGGAAATATTACCGTAGGAATTTGAAACGGCTGAATCGTTCCAATATTTAATAATTCACTCTTTTCGTCAACACCTTGAAGAATTATCGCTATTTCATCTTCATTCAGAAATCCAACTGTACCATTTTTCCGAATAGTAAGAGATTGAGGGGTTATCGTAAGTCGATTCACTACCACCGTTCCATCCTGAATTTGCTCTGGAATGGTTGGATAGGGACTCAAGACTCGTGCATCTGGAGTTGGGGTCGCGAGAGAATCTGCGCTATCCTGAGAATGCTTATCTCTATTGATGATAAGAAATGCGGATAATATAAGAAGCACGACGATGCCAACACCGATTATGAGAACTATTATTTTGTCATTCTTATTCATAAAATCTCTTGAGAGCGAAATAAATCCTGCTTGCCGCAACCTACTCGCTGAATCAGAGCGATTTATCCGATGATGCTTCTTTTGTTTCGCACGACTCTTTTTTCTCATACAACTCCTGCCTAGATTCCAGTATAGGCTTATTATTTTCATCATGTCAAGAAACTTTCAGTCCTTGACAGAAGACTCATTCTTTTCTTACGATAAACGCATGACTCAGAAAAACGCGAATTATGTTTCATTGATCAACTCTATTGCAGCAGTAGTAATAGCAGTTGCTGTTTTTCTTCTTCCTGTATTTTTCCTCACGAATACAACGGAATTTTTTATATTCCCAAAACAAATACTGATAATTACAATAACATTCTTACTACTCACGCTCTACTGTATTAAAAGTCTTATTGAAAGACGACTTACATTCGTAAAAAATCCACTCAATCTCCCAATTGCTACATTCGCTATTATTGTTCTCTTCTCATCCTACATGTCCCCGTCCTCCATTCCTTCCGTTCCACAGGCAATATTTGTAGTAGGATGTGCCCTTCTCTTTTTTGCAATTACGAATATCGTCCAGGAGAAGCAGAATTTTAAAATCATCCTCCTTTCACTCCTATTTGGGACTTTAATCGCAACAATTCTTTCCACATTGGCGTCATTTGGCATCCATCTCCTTCCATTTGAGGTTACAAAAAATGAACTCTTCAATACATTTGGCTCTTCTATGCAAATGATCGGATTTGTTACGCCGCTCCTTATTCTCTCTATTGTGGTGTTTTTAGTAAACTATCGTAAAAGAGGTCCCGTAGTATTTAGGACTCCTCTTATTACTACTCATGCAATCGCGGCTATCCTATTTTCAGTATCTATCGGTGTCGCAATATATCAAATAACCTCTGCCCGCGAACTTCCCGTATTGCTCCCCTTTGATCACGGATTTCAGCTCGCCCTTGCAAGCATTTCTCAAGACGCCTCTCGCATGCTCCCTTCATTCTTATTCGGGTCGGGATACGGGATGTTTTCAGTGATATTCACCAAATTCCACCTTGCATCATTCAATGCGCTTCCTTCCTGGAGTTTAACATTTGCATACTCTTCATCATTTGTACTGGAGCTTATCGCAACTACAGGGATACTGGGAATTCTTTCTTACTTTTTTATTATTGTTAAATTTGTTCGATCTCATGAACGAATGACGATCAGCCCTCTTTTCTTATCTGTCGCTGCAATCCTTATACTAAGCTTTCTCATTCCATTCTCATTCCCCTTAGTAGCACTTATCTTCATCCTCATGGCACTCTATATTGTAAGCCTCAAAATAAGTAAGAAAGCAAAGTCAGTTGAAGAAATTGTTGTCTCGCTCGTTACGAATGGAGGATTTTTAGAATTCAATGAGCCAACTTCCAAAAAAAGTAGTGCGGTCCTTCCAATAATCTTTACGGTGTTGGCTGCTGGATTTATTGCATACGTCCTATTCTTCTTTATGTCACGAGAAGGATTCGGTGCAAAAGGCCTTTATCATTATGTAGTAGCTGATATGACATTTGCTAAATCACTACAACCAGAAGCGCTCACAGACGGTCAAGAAACATACGATCTTCAAATTCGAGCTATTCAAACATATCCATATCGCGCAGATTTCTACCGCATCTTCTCACAAATAAATCTTGCACTCGCAACGAACCTCGTGAACTCACAACAAGATGCACCAACAGTAAGTGAGGATATTCAAGAAGCAATTCTCCAACAACTCCAGCAAGCAATAAATGCTTCTCGTCAGTCGGTAATCTTTGCACCAGAATCTGCCCTAAATTGGAGGAACCTCGGGCAGATCTATAGAAACCTCATTGGCGTAGGTCAAGATGCTGAACAATTCGCAATCGCATCTTACAACCAAGCAATCGCGCTAGAACCTACAAATCCTGCTCTCAGAATCGAACTTGGAGGAATTTACTACCAACTCAACGAATATAATCTTGCACAGCAACAATTCCAGCTAGCAATAGAACTGAAACGTGATTATGCAAATGCATACTACAACCTTGGTCATACACTCGAAGAGAAAGGTGACCTTGCCACAGCACTCCAGCAATACCAGATTGTCGCACAGCTCGTTACAAATGATGACAAGAGTATTGAGTTAATAAACCAAGAAATTGCCACACTTCAAACGCGGATCGGAGAAGAAGGAACTTCCACTACACCAGATGAAACTGTAGAGCCAACAGATGAAACAGAGCTCAACCTCTCCGATGATCAGATTCAATTCCCAGAAAGAAATCCTCGAGAAGAAATTCAGGGACCTCCGGGAGAAGGAGATAATGTAGAAAGCCCGATAACGCCAGCTCCTACTGAAACCTCTACAGACTAATCATCCAACTCCTCTGCTATTCATCACTATCATTTAACGAAGGGCTCAACCGTATAAGGAATTAAAATCATTTAAGAACCTCCCGAGAATAAGTAACTGTATCAATCTATAAAGAATGCATTCCTACAAATACATAAATTATATATCCTTCTGCTTTTATCATTGCCTCGCGTATGTCAAATTTCTTCTCATACTCCGTTGTTTTCACTACGATATAATCTCGGACAAGTGGAATAAAATTCTTATACATCGATGATACATCTAGCGAAAAGACTGCGCTACTTATTACACTTCCCTTGGAAAAGAGTTTTCTGTGGAGTAATAATACGCACTGAAAGTGTATTTGATAAAGGTATGGCCTTCCATATTATCTTACTTCAATAGGACTCCCAATATTTTGTATACTTTCAGGAATCTTTCCATCAAATTTTCCGTCAAGAATCTACCCTACATCAAGAACCGTCTCTGTTCTCGTTCTAAAAATGATCTCTTCAAAATTGCTGCAGGAAATGGAATATTACTAACTTAGTATAGATAATAAAATGCTCACTATCACTGACGACATCCTGACCCGAGAGGCCACTGCAACAACTGCGCTGATTAGACTTCCAGGAGAAAATAATGAAAATAGGATCTTTAATGCCGGAGGTAATTTTGAATCCGATATACACCTCTTCCCCATCTCTTTTCACAGTAGGATCTGAAGATTTACTTCAAATCAATAACACTGGTTCCATAACTCATATTGCGGGTTTAACCTTTTCTGGCTCAGCAATATTTTCAGTTTTTTTGACAAGTAAAGCGCTCCTTTTCACAAAGGGTTCAGGGCAAATTCTCTAGATTATAATCAAAACTCCGAATCAAATTTTAGTAACGGGAGCAGCAGGCACTATCACGTTTTCACTACTCCACAATATCCACACGGGTGCCACCCTAACCTCTATAGAACTAATACTCAATGACAATCTCGCACTCAACGCGCAAGGGAATTTGTGCTTTTGCATATCGCTCCGCTTTTCAGTTTCCCGAGACACTTATCGAAAACAACACCTATGCAATCGTCTACTGACTCAGGAAATTCACTCCACATAGCAAACCAGGGAGATGGGAATTTTAAGTACAAATTGACGAAGCGCTGGATGATGTGATGTGTCATTTAACTTCCTAATCGTAAACTAACCTACTCAACTCCTCCCCTCACGGAATCAAATCTTTCCTATTATTCATAGTCTAGTCATGGAAAAATGTATTGCAAGCATTCTAAAGAAAAAATGCGGTGTCGTCTCTATCACCAAGAATATCTTTCTAGAAAGAAGCGAGGACAGATAAATAATAATTCTTGCTATTATTTCTGAAGAAAAGAACTTGAGCGAAAAACTACTGCAAGAAGCTGAGCGGATTCATAAAACCTCCACTCCCTCGTACCTCAAAATGAAGATGCGGACCTGTTGTTCTTCCGGTCATACCAACCCACCCCAAAACTGTCCCGCCAGCACGAACCGCCTGCCCAGCCGAAACATTCAATGAGCTCATGTGTGCATATAACGTTGTGTATCCATTTGAACCACTAATAATTACGTGCGTT
>Ga0265293_10008049_pt1 | contig 15855 bp, 12 predicted proteins | sample Munlanlewell138R_FD_192505 | JGI IMG/M metagenome (GOLD analysis project Ga0265293, IMG submission 192505) | Leachate microbial communities from a municipal landfill in Southern Ontario, Canada - Leachate well 138R | ecosystem: Engineered > Solid waste > Landfill > Unclassified | place: Canada...
CACGGATTGGCTAACTCTGTGCTGCTGCCCATTGTGCTAGAATATTACGGAAAAAGCGCCCATAAACCTCTTGCCGCTCTTGCCGACCATATAGGGCTGCCGGGCGAGAATTATGCAGAAAGAGCGCATGCTTTTATTGATTGGGTAAAAGGGCTTAATAAGTATATGAATATCCCCGAGAAACTGGCCGACCTTAAAAGAGAGGACTATGCTCTTATAGCACAGCGTGCACTTAGCGAAGCCAATCCCCTTTATCCCGTTCCTATGATTTTTGCTAAAGAAGATGTATTTAATATTCTTGACCAAGTAATAATAGAATAAGAATACACTAAAAAAAGGAGAAACATGAGCATTACTGTGCATATTGAGGCAGAAAGAAATGATTTTGCCCCTATTGTGCTAATGCCGGGTGACCCCTTGAGGGCACAATTTATTGCAGAACAATATTTGCAAGAAGTGCGCCTTATCAATAAGGTCAGGGGTATGTTAGCTTATAGCGGCACTTATAAGGGCAAAAGAGTGTCTGTAATGGGCTCAGGTATGGGAGCTCCCTCAATTGGTATCTATAGCTACGAATTATATAAGTTCTTTGGAGTAAAGGGCATTATCAGAGTAGGTTCTGCCGGTGCTGTTTCTAAAAAAGTTAAAGTCAATGATATAGTTGTAGGACTTGGTTGCTGTACCAATTCTAACTATGCCCACCAATATAAGCTGCCGGGCACTTATGCCCCTATTGCTTCTTTCTCGTTGCTTGAAAAATGCACAAGTGCGGCAAAAGCTATGGGCATTAAGCTGCAGGTGGGTAATATCCTAACTTCTGATGTATTTTATTATGATGCATCCAATGTGGAAGAATGGAGCAAAATGGGAGTGCTGGCAATAGAAATGGAAGCGGCGGCTCTTTATATGAATGCAGCCAAGCTAGGCAAAGATGCCCTGGCTATATGCACCGTTTCGGACAGCCCTTATGAAGAAAACAAGCTAAACGCAGAGGAAAGGCAAGTTGCGCTTACCCGTATGATAGAGCTGGCTTTAGAATGCATATAATGGCAAAGCGTATCTTTTTGCTGGTGTTGGACGGGCTGGGGATAGGTGCGCTGCCTGATGCCCACCTATATAATGACAGCACTGCCAACACTTTGCAGTCAGTTGCAAAAACCGCAATTTTGGATATCCCTAATCTGACTAAATTAGGGCTTTTTAATATAGACACAGTTGCAGGCAATAGCGTAGCCTTTCCGCTAGCAAGCTATGCCCGTATGCAAGAGCAAGCTGTAGGCAAAGATACTACTGCAGGACATTGGGAGTTAGCAGGGCTAATAAAAACTAGCCCAGCTCCTACCTATCCTAATGGTTTTCCTGCTACTATTATTAATCAGTTTACAAAAAAGACAAAAAGACAAGTGCTATGCAATCAACCTTACTCAGGCACTCAAGCAATTCTTGATTACGGAGCGGAGCATATGCGCACAGGTGCGCTTATTGTATATACTTCTGCAGATAGCGTATTTCAAATTGCCGCACATCAAGATATTGTGCCGCTTGAGGTTTTGTATGACTATTGCAAAATTGCAAGGGGGCTATTGCAGGGAGAGCATGGAGTAGGCAGAGTGATAGCAAGACCTTTTGCAGGGCAGTATCCTAACTTTTTTAGGACAAAAGATAGAAAAGACTACTCCTTGCCGCCAGAGGGCAAAACTGCCTTGGATATTATTAGTAACGAAGGCGGGCAAGTAATTAGCATAGGTAAAATTGCAGAAATCTTTGCGCAAAAAGGGATAAGCCGCAGCTTGCCCGCTAAAGATAATGCTGCTGCTATTGCGCAGATTCTAAAGGTACTAAAGCAAGATTTTTACGGATTATGTTTTGCCAATTTAATTGATTTTGACTCTCTCTACGGTCATCGCAATGATAGTGCGGGTTATGCAAAGGCATTAAATAAGTTTGATGCTGCCCTACAGCTTATTATAGAGCGGCTGCAAGATAAAGATATCCTTATCCTTACCGCTGACCATGGCTGCGACCCCGGGGATATAAGCACAGACCATACCAGAGAATATACCCCTATGCTTATCTATGGCAAACAAATAAAGCAGGGGATAAATCTAAATACCCGCTCCAGCTTTGCTGATATTGGAGCAACCGTACTGGAAGCGCTTGGCTGCAAAGATAGGGCGCAAGGGCAAAGTTTTTATAAAGAGGTAGCTAAACTTGAAAACTAACGGGGAATATGGAGCATTGGAGGAATAAATATAAAAATGGATAAAGTTACTGTTGATATGCTTTTAGAAAAGGCAAAAGAAGCAAGGGGTAACGCTTATGCGCCTTACTCCAATTTTAAGGTGGGAAGTGCTCTATTATGCGCAAATGGACAAGTGCACACAGGTTGTAATATAGAAAATGCATCATTTTCTTTAACCATTTGTGCAGAGCGGGTGGCTTTTGCCAAAGCTATCAGTAAAGGGCAAAAAGACTTTGTCGCCATTGCCATAGCAGGCAATAGCGCACCTTGCCCGCCTTGCGGAGCTTGCGCCCAATTTATCAGCGAGTTTATAGACCCTAGCTCCTTTAGCGTAATTTGGCAAGAGTATACAGAAGTAAAGACGGTAAAGTTTTCCGAAATATTGCCTTATGCCTTTGGCAAGGGCAATTTGACAAGGTAGCACAATGAAAATGTATGATATAATCACAGCTAAAAAACAAGGCAAGGCTTTATCCGAACAAGAGATAAAATATTTTGTGCAAGGAGCGGCAAAAGGCAGTATCCCTGCTTATCAGCTGTCCGCCTTGCTTATGGCAATTTATTTTAAGGGTATGAGCGCAAAAGAAACTGCCGCTCTTACCTTTGCAATGGCGGCTACGGGCAAAGTGCTGGATTTTTCCGACTTAAAAGGAGCAAGAGCGGATAAACATTCTACCGGCGGCGTAGGGGATAAAATGACTTTGATTGCTGCGCCAATTGCGGCGGCTTGCGGAGTTAAGGTCGCCAAATTAAGCGGCAAGGGACTGGGGCATACCGGAGGGACAATAGATAAACTGGAGGCCATACCCGGTCTTAGCTGCAATTTGAACTTTGAGAAAGCAAAAAGTATAACAAACTCTGCAGGGCTCTGCCTCTCCGGCGCAACAGCTGATATTGCGCCTGCGGATAAGGTACTGTATGCTTTGCGTGATGCCACCGCTACGGTGGATAGCGCTCCGCTTATTACTGCTAGCATTTTAAGCAAAAAGATAGCAAGCGGGGCTAATAATATAGTATTTGATGTAAAGTGCGGCAGCGGCGCTTTTTGCAAAACTTTAGCAAGCGCAAAGCAACTAGCTAAAGAGCTGGTAGCAGTAGGGACGCTTGCAGGGCTAAGGGTGCGAGCACTGGTAACTGATATGGACGAGCCGCTGGGATATGCTATCGGCAACAGTGTAGAAGTGGCGGAGGCAATGGAAGTTTTATCAAATAAAGGGTGCAGCAGGCTAAAAGAGCTATGTATAACGCTTGCCGCCCATATGTTGGACTTAGCAGGTTTAGGCAGTTTGGAGCAATGTACCTTACTAGCAAGAGCCGCCCTTGAAGACGGTAAGGCTAAAGAGCGATTCTTACAATTTATACAAGCGCAAGGCGGAGATATCGGCAAAATAGGTTACCTTAATACCTTTGCGCTTGACTCTGTTGAGATTAAGGCAACGGAGACAGGTTTTATTCAAAGTATAGATGCTCAAGCAATTGGACTTGCAAGTATGTACACAGGAGCAGGGAGAGAAAAGGCAAACGATTCTCTTGACTATAATTCAGGCATTATATTAGCAAAAAAGACAGGCGATTTTGTGGAGAGCGGCGAGCTGCTGGCAAGAGTGTATGCTAAAGAGCCAGCAAAGCTAAAGCGCTCCGCCGCAATTTGCGCCAAGGCTTTTGTAATAGGAAAAAAGCCGAAAAAGGCTGAGCTTATTTTAGATATAATAGAATAAACACATTTTAAGTAACTAATAGAATAAAATGTAATAAGAAAATACAGTAAATCTATACGATTTAACTTGTTTTAGGCTATTTTTGAAGGTTTGCTATTGAAAAAGATATGCTTCTATGTTATAATCTGTTGAACATAAAAGCTTGCCAATAACTTTTAAGAGGTGATTACTATGGAATTATCCGAAGCTATTAACACTTCAGGCAAAGCATCTACTCAAGATTCTAGATTAAAGGTTTTCAAAGTTCAACGCACTTGTGTACATGACGGACCTGGACTGCGCTCAACAATATTTTTTCAAGGTTGCGGATTGCGCTGCCTATGGTGTCAAAATCCCGAAGGCCTTTGCTTTACGGGCGGGGCTGTGCCTTTGCTGAACTATACCACAAGCGAGCTGGCGGAGCTGGTGCTGCGAGATAAGAATTATTACTTTGCCTCAGGGGGCGGAGTAACTCTTTCCGGAGGCGAGCCGCTTTTGCAAGATGCTAAGGCATTGGAAGAGTTTCTAAAAAAGCTAAAAAAAGAAAAAGTACATATAGCTGCGGAAACTACTCTTTTTGCACCTTGGAGCAGTATAGAAAGGGTAGCACCTTATATTGACTTGTTTTTGGTAGACTTCAAAATAGTAGGTGACGAAGTACGCCATAAAGAGCTAACCGGTCAAGATAGTAAGCTAATCCATTCTAATCTTGCCAAACTTAGAGAGTTAGGGAGCAATATTCGCTTCCGTATGGCAGTAATCCCCGGGCTTAATGATACCGAAGCCAATGTGGATGCCATAGCCGCTTATCTAAAAAGTATGGACTGCCACCAAATAGACTTACTGAAATATCACAATGCTTATGAGGATAAAGTAAAGAAACTTAATTTAGATCGTCCAATGCTGCATATTCCTCCTGAGCAAAGTGCAGAGAGCCTAAAGCGTTGTTTAAGGATGTTTAACGCCAGGGGCATTGCCGCTGTAGATGTAGGTTTTGACGAAGAAGGCAAGAAAACAGAGTACACCGAGCGAGTAAAGCGGATACAAGCCGACCAAAGAAAGGCAGGCAGAGCACTTTGTATTGAGTCCTCTAAGCTAAAGACCAGGTTTTACCGTAAAAACAAATTCAAAGGTTCGCCGTATATCTACAGGTCAGAAAGGCTGAAATATGTACTTAAAAATAAAAAGAGCATTGTTTGGCCGGAAGAGCTGCTTGCAGGCACTTTTACCACTAAAAGAGTGTCGGGACAAGTTTGGGAGGAGCAATACGGTTCATTAGATATATCTTTTTTGTATAAAATAAATCGTCAAAAACCTGTATCTTTTCATTGTTCTTTCAAAGAAAGATGGTATTTTTATCTGCGTATTTTCCCCTTCTGGATTAAGCACTCTCTATTTTCTAAAGTTAACAATTCGCTTAATAATATTAGATTGATGTTAGCCCGCTCATCTGTTATGAATGCGGGATTCAACAACAATCATGCTGCAATAGCGCATTTTGTAGTTAATTTTGAAAGGATACTTACGCTAGGCACTAAAGGCATAAGAGAAGAGGTGCTGCAAAAACAAAAAGAGCATCCCGAAAATGACCCTGATTTTTATAAAGGCGTGCTTATTGCTATTGAAGCATTGGAAATTTTTGCAGAAAATTATGCAAATCATCTGTTAAATCTTAGCCGCATTGAAAAAAATGCCAAACGCAGAGAAGAGTTGCTAAATATGGCTCGTATCTGCCGAAAAGTGCCAAAAGAACCTGCTTCCACTTTTCATGAAGCGTTGCAAAGTATGCTGTTTTTACATTTGGCGTTATGTATAGAAACTTATGAAAATGCTATTTCGTTTGGCAGGCTTGACCAAATACTTTACCCTTATTATAAGGCGGATTTGCAAGCCGGGCGCATAAGCTATGAAGAAGCCAAAGAGCTGGTTTGCCTTTTTATCCTTAAAATGGATGAGGCTATTCTGGTTAACGACGGGTACTCTTATCTTAATGTCAGCAGGCTTTTTGAAACAGTGTCCACCGACCAAACTGCTACCTTCGGCGGGGTGGATAAAGATGGAGAAGATGCGGTAAATGATATAACTTATATGCTTATAGATGCCTGCGAACTGCAGCCTCTTTCTGTAAATATGGCTGCACGCATCAGCGAAAAGAATCCTGAAAAATATCTAAGGCGGCTTGCAGAAATCTATGTAAGCGGATGCCCTATGCCAGAAATGTTTGCTGATGATATTTATATCGAATCGCTAATGCGCCATTATCCCACTACTATTGAGCATGCACGCAATTTTGCTATTGTGGGATGTGTAGAGCCTAATGCCAGTGATGACCATTACGGCAATACTGATTGTGCTAATGTCAATCTTGCCCTACCTTTCTTACAAGCTATCAAAGGGCATAATCATGAACTTTGGGATTTTTCATACAGAGAACAAAGAGAGCTGATTAAAGATAAGCTAATACACTTTCTTTATAAAGGCAACAGCAAACTCAGCAAGCGCAAACGCCAAAAAGTAGCGGAGCAAAGAGAATGGCGCAAACTTATCCGAGGGCATTATGTATATGACCCTCCTAAAGATATGGATGAGTTATTAGAGCGTTTTCAAGAGCGGTTGGACTCGCTTGCAACTAAGATTCTGCGTGACCATAAGACAATAGAGGCTATAATTGCAAAGTCAATGCCCACTCCGCTGACAAGCTCCCTTTTCCCCAACTGCCTGGAGGTAGGCAAGGATGTCAATCAAGGCGGAGCGGCTATCAATACTAGCGGTATACAAGGGATTGCAATAACCGATGTGGCTGACTCACTTTACGCTATAGATGAGTTGGTTTTTAAACAAAAAAAGTATAGTATGAAAGAAATCTTGCGTGCGGTAGACCGTAACTTTGAGGGTGAAGCCAATCAAAAGATTAGAGAGGACCTGCAAGCTGTACCTAAGTATGGCGATGACTTTGACCCAAAACCTGCGCAATGGGTAACTAAGGTTATGGAGATATTTAACAAGAGCCTAGCCTCTATCGAAAGCACCCGAGGAGGTTGGTATACTGCGGGGTACTATGCGCTTAATGTAAATGATGTTTATGGTGAGCATTGTCAAGCTCTGCCCTCAGGGAGGCCTGCAGGAGTACCCTTTGCCAATAGCATTATTCCTCATTACCAAATGGAGCAAAATGACCTGCTCCCTGCACTTAATGCCATTTCGCAAGTTAATTTTACAGACTTTGCAGCCAATGGTACAACAGTTACCTTTACTATAGATGCCGCTCTTTTCCAAGGGCAAGACGGGATAGGCAATTTGGCTTCGGTGTTTAGGACATTTTTAACTACGGGAGGTATGCAGCTGCAGCCCAATGTTATAGACCGCAAAATATTGATTGAAGCGTATGAGAATCCTGAAAAGCATAAATATCTTATGGTGCGTATTGCGGGCTATTGCGCTTATTTTAACGAGTTGTCCGATGCGCTTAAAAAGATAATTATCAATAGGACTTGCTATAGTTAAGTTAGCATTGAAAAACTGCTGATTGTATGTTAAAATAAATTCAAGTTTATAAAAAAGGAAAATAAATGAAAAATTTATTTAAAGTTCTTATGGTGCTTATTTTAATGAGTGTCCCCGTAGCAGGTGTAGCTTGCGGTCAAAACTTCAAAGATACTACAATTACTGTAATGAGCTACAATATTCGCACTTTTGGCATAGAAAATAATTCTCGTGACTTATGGACAAATCGACAAGACCTTTTTATACAGCATATTAGGGAGCATGACCCTGATATTATCGGTATGCAAGAAGTAACAGACTTGCAAGCTATATTTATCAAAGAGGAACTTAGCGATTACGATTATGTGCTGCAAAATCGAGATTGGATACCTTTTTTTACGGAGTCCAGCCCTGTTTTCTACAAAAAAGATATGTTTACCCTGTTGGATAGCGGCACCTTTTGGCTTTCTGAAACGCCTGAAAAAATGAGCATTTCTTGGAACTCTGCCTGCTACCGTATCTGCACTTTTGCAGTACTAAAGCATAATGACAGCGGCAAAGAGTTTGTACATTTTAATACTCACCTTGACCATAAAAGTGCGCTTGCACGAGAAAACGGACTTGCTTTAATTATGGAGCGTATGAGCCTGCAAAATCATCCATCTATCTTAACGGGAGATTTTAATTTTAATGAAACTGACGAGCTTTACGATCTTGTTACCGCCAAGCTGGATGATACCAAATACATAGCACCTGATACTATGAGCTCAGGGTCTTTTCACGGTTTTGGCAAGATTAATATAACAAATGGCTCGCCCATAGATTTTATTATGGTTAGTAAAGGTGATTTTGTGCCAATATCTTATAAAGTGTTGATTGAAGACTATGACGGGCGCTACACCTCTGACCATTACGCTGTAAAGTCAGTAATAAAAATAAAATAGTGTAAGAAAATCAAGCAAGAGCCGCATAAATCCTTGCGTGCTCTTTTTTATTTCAAAATCTTTTTAAGGTACTGCCCTGTAAAACTGTGAGGGCAGCGGGCAACTTCTTCAGGAGTGCCTTGCGCTATCACTTGTCCGCCCGCATCTCCGCCTTCAGGACCTAAATCTATAATATAATCAGCATTCTTTATTATATCCAAGTTATGCTCAATAACAATCACCGTATTGCCGCCTTCTGCAAGCCTTTGCAGGATAGCTATTAGCTTTTCCACATCCGCAAAATGCAGTCCTGTAGTAGGCTCGTCAAGGATATAGACAGTTTTGCCTGTGCTGCGCTTGCTAAGTTCGGTAGCCAGCTTGACCCTTTGCGCTTCTCCGCCTGATAAGGTGGTAGAGGATTGCCCCAGTCTGATATACCCCAAACCTACATCTTTTAAGGTGGAAATCTTATTTAGAATACGGGGAATATTTTTGAAAAAGTCGCAAGCTGTGTCCACAGTCATTTCCAATATATCGCTAATATTTTTGCCTTTATATTTTACCTCCAGCGTTTCACGGTTGTATCTTGCTCCGTGGCAAACTTCGCAAGGCACATAGACATCGGGCAAAAAGTGCATTTCTATTTTAATCACCCCGTCGCCGCTGCAGTTTTCGCATCGGCCGCCCTTTACATTAAAGCTAAACCTGCCGGGTTTATAGCCTCGTGCTTTAGCATCTGCGGTAATAGAAAATAATTGGCGAATATAGTCAAATACTCCTGTATAAGTAGCGGGATTGCTGCGAGGAGTGCGCCCTATCGGAGATTGGTCTATAGCTATAACTTTATCAAAGTGCTCCAGCCCTTCTATGCTGGCAAATGCGCCTTCAATACGGTTTGCCTTGTTTAATTTAGTGGCAAGATAAGGATAAATGACCCCGTTTACCAAGCTGGACTTTCCGCTACCGGAGACTCCGCTTACTACGGTAAAAGTGCCTGACGGGATATTAATATCAATATCTTTTAAATTATTTTGCGCCGCTCCTTTAACTTGCAAATACTTTCCGTTAGGTTTGCGCCGCTCCTTTGGTATTTCGATTTTCCTTACACCTGAAAGGTAAGCGCCGGTTATACTGCGCTGTTCTGCCGCAATATCCTCAAGAGTGCCGGCAGCTACCAGCTCGCCTCCGCTCTCCCCTGCGCCCGGTCCAATATCTATAATATGGTCTGCCGCACGAATGGTTTCTTCGTCGTGCTCCACCACTATAACGGTGTTGCCTAAATCTCTTAGGCGAGTAAGAGTAGCAAGCAGTCTGGCATTGTCTTTTTGGTGCAAGCCAATACTTGGCTCATCTAAGATATACAGCACCCCCATAAGTCCGCTGCCTATTTGGGTAGCTAACCTAATCCGTTGGCTTTCTCCCCCCGAAAGACTGTTGCTGGAACGCATAAGCGTAAGATAAGGCAAGCCTACATTAACAAGAAAGTTTAGCCTTTCTGTTATTTCTCTTATAATAGTTTCTGCTATTATGGTATCCCGATTATCTAGTTTTAGTTGCCCAAAAAAGGCTTTTTGTTTTTCAATAGACATTTTGCTGACTTCTATTATATTCTTATCCCCTATGGTAACAAAAAGCATTTCCCGCCTTAGGCGGTCGCCTTTGCAAGTTTCGCAAGGGACTGACTTCATTAGCCTTTCAATGTCGGACTTAACACCGTCTGATGTAGTTTCACGATAGCGGCGCAGCAGGTTGTCGGCTATGCCTTCGTAATCAGATGTAAAACTGCCTTGTATTTTATCAGTCTGCCAATGCATAGTCATCTTTTCGCCATCGTTGCCATAAAAAATCATATGTTGAATATGCTCCGGCAGGTCCTTAAAAGGAGTATCCAAACTAAATCCATAGCGCTTAGCTAACGCTCTAAACTTCATCATAGAAATAGTGCCGTAATCCAGCGTCCAGCCGCTTACCTTAATTGCACCTTGGTTAAGAGATAGCTCGGGGTGCTTTAGAATCTTATTAATATCAATTTCACTTTTGAATCCTAAACCGTTGCAACTTGGGCAAGCGCCGTAAGGGCTGTTAAAGGAAAACATTCGTGGAGCTAGCGCCCCTAAACTAATATCACATTCGGGACAAGAGTTTTTTGTGCTATATAAAGTTTCTTGCCCTTGGTTGTCAATAATCACCATACCGTCGGCTAGCCCTAACGCTATTTCTAAACTATCAGAAAGCCTACGCCCCAAATTGTCTTTTATAATCAGCCTATCTACTATTACGCTTATATCGTGCTTGTAGTTTTTATCCAGGCTGATTTCTTCTTCTAACTGCCTGACTACACCATCTACTTTTACCCGTACAAAGCCTTCTTTTTTTAGCTTCTCCAGTTCTTTTTGATAGCTGCCTTTGCGCCCTCTTACAATGGGAGCAAGTATCATTATGCGTTCGCCTTCCGCCAATTTTAGCACATTGTCAGCAATTTGGTCTATGGTAATATTGGCTATTTCTCTGCCGCAATTGGGGCAATGAGGCTTGCCTATTCGAGCATAAAGCAATCTAAGGTAGTCGTATATCTCAGTAGCTGTGCCCACTGTAGAGCGAGGATTGCTGCTGGTGGTCTTTTGGTCTATGCTAATTGCCGGGCTAAGCCCTTCGATATGCTCTACATTAGGCTTTTGCATTTGCCCTAAAAACTGCCTTGCATAGGCAGAAAGGCTTTCTACATACCGCCTTTGCCCTTCGGCAAAAATGGTATCAAATGCCAGCGATGACTTGCCGCTCCCCGAAATGCCGGTAAACACTACTAACTTATTGCGTGGGATTTCTACATTTATATTTTTTAGGTTATGCTCTTTTGCACCCGTAATTTTAATTGACTTCATTTAGCTCCTTTTTTAGCTCAGCTATAGCATCACGCACTACAATTGCTTGCTCATAATCTTGTGCCGCGCTTGCCGCTTTCATTATTCTGGTCAGTCTTTCAATTTCTTTATAAAGCTCGGGTCTTTGCAGCTTATCCTTTGCCCTTGCCTTAAACTTTTTGGTTATTTGCAGTGTATTTATAATTTCTTTAGAAATTGTTTTTGGGGTAATATTATGCTCAATGTTATATTGCGCTTGAAAGCTGCGCCTCCTTTCGGTTTCGTCTATGGCTTCTTGCATACTGCGGGTAATCCTATCGGCATACATTATTACCTTTGCATCTTTATTGCGAGCGGCACGCCCTATTGTTTGGATTAAAGAGCTGCGGGAGCGCAAAAAGCCCTCCTTATCAGCATCCAGTATGGCAACAAGCAGCACTTCGGGCAAATCCAGTCCCTCTCGCAATAGATTTATACCCACTATTACATCAATTTTTCCTTTGCGCAAATCATTGATTATGTCTATACGCTCCAAAGTCTCTATTTCGCTATGCATATATCTGACTTTAATGCGATGCTCTCTAAGGTATTTTGTTAGGCTTTCTGACATTTTCTTAGTAAGCGTGGTCACTAACACCCTGCCGCCCTTGTCTACAGCGGCATTGATTTCTCCAATAAGGTCATCAATTTGCCCTTGTACCCCTCTTACGGTAACGCTGGGGTCAAGCAATCCCGTAGGGCGAATAAGCTGCTCCACTACTTGGCTGGCTTCCTTTAGCTCATAATCTGCGGGGGTTGCGGATACGCATATCATTTGTGAGAATCTTTCGTTAAACTCTGCAAAGTTTACAGGTCTGTTATCGTAAGCCGCCTTTAGGCGGAAACCATAATCCACCAAATTCTTTTTTCTGGACCAATCGCCATGAAACATCCCCCTGATTTGAGGCAAAGTCATATGGCTTTCGTCTACAAAAAGGATAAAATCTTCAGGAAAGTAATCTAACAAGGTAAAAGGAGGCTGTCCTATCATCCTGCCATCAAAATAGCGGCTGTAATTTTCTATACCCGGGCAATACCCTATTTCTCGCAGCATTTCCAAGTCATAGTTAACTCGCTCCTCAAGGCGCTGGGCTTCTATCAGTTTATTGCGCTCTTTGAATGCTTGCACTTCCAGCTTCATATCTTGATGTATTGCTTGCAGCTTTTCCTCCATAAACTCGCTGCCAACTACATAGTGAGTTGCAGGGGTAATGGCTATATGGCTAAGCTCAGCAATGATTCTGCCGCTGACCACTTCAAATTCTAACAGCCTGTCTATCACATCGCCAAAGAAATCCACCCGTATTGCGGTAGCAGTGGAATAAGAAGGAAAAATCTCTACAATGTCTCCTCTAACCCTAAAGGTAGAGCGCGCAAAGTCAATATCGTTGCGCTTATATTGAATTTCTACCAATCGGAAAAGCAGGTCATCTCTGTCAATTTGCATACCCGGTCGCAAAGAAACTGTCAGCCTAAAATACTCCTCAGGCGCGCCAAGCGCATAAATACAAGATACGCTTGCCACCACTATTACATCCCGCCTTTCTATCAGGCTTGAGGTAGCCGAATGGCGCAGTTTATCAATTTCGTCATTAAGGTCAATTTCTTTGGCTATATAGGTATCGCTCCTGGGAATGTATGCCTCGGGCTGATAAAAATCATAATAGCTTACAAAATACTCTACCCTATTGTTGGGAAAAAGCTCCCGAAACTCATTGCAAAGCTGAGCGGCAAGCGTCTTGTTATGTGCTATTACTAAGGCGGGGCGTTGCAGGTTTTCTATTACATTTGCCATAGTAAAAGTTTTTCCGCTGCCGGTTACGCCTAAAAGCACTTGCGTTCTAAAGCCATCATTTAAGCCTTCGACAAGTGCTTCAATTGCTTGCGGCTGGTCTCCGCAAGGCTTGTAATCGGATTTTATTACAAATTTATCCATCGTGCTTTTTATTACCAATAATAAGGGTTTAATTAAAAAACAAACCTAATATCCATTTGACAAAAAAGGATAACGCTGCTACCAAAGCACCTATTGCAAGTTTAACAATTAGGCTGCGCCTTGCCGCTCTCTTTTCCCGTAGATAACTTAGCCCGTTCTCCTTTAATGTAATAATATACATTGCTTCACCTTTGCGTTTGGCGCTTTCTAAAGTAAAGTAATTGTCATAAACAAGCTGCGTAAGCACTCCCTCCAACTCCTCTGCCCGAAAATCAATGCTGTAAGGTATACTTTGCAAGATTTGTAAAGGAGAGAGCATTGCTTGCCCTCGCTTATTAAGTTTGCTTTTTACTATTGTGTCCATTAGGACTTTTTCTTTTTTGTTAAGTACCATATCAAATCAACTTTGCCAGGATGCCCAATATTGCACCTGCAATAATCCCGCCTGCCAAAGCTCCCATAAAAGCATATTGGAATATCTTATTTAAGCTGATTGGGCTACCAAAGTCAGGCTTAAAGATATCCAATTCGGGCTTTTTAGCATTGACTAGCTTTTCAGCAGCGGCTCTGCCTTTAGCAAGCGAAGCTATACCATAGACCTCATCATCTTGATAAACAATATTGATAAATCCCGCAATGGACAACCGTTCCGCCGCTTCCTTTAGGGCATCAGGGTCAATTTCAACACTTTGCCCAATCTTTTCTAACAAGTCTTTCTTTTCGATGACTATGCTTTCCCCGTCAGGGCTAGCTTCTAAGATTAACTTTAGCATTGCTGCAGTTTGTTTATCTAACATAATTTTTCCTCACTACTGTATTTTATCATACCCCTTATATCTAGTCAACTCTTGCTTAGGCTTAAACTGTAATGAAAAAAATTAGCTTACCAAATATTTACTTTTTTTCAATAACAAAATTATCAAGCAGCAAGCCTATGCCTGGATTTGTGCCCAATTGCAATATAATTTTAGCCTTAAAGCTCGCCAAGTTTTATCAATTATAAACGTATGTATATTTTATGTATAAATTGACTTTTTTTTTACTTGAAACAAGTTGAAAATACTTGCATATTGATAAAATAGTATCTATAATAAGGTATCAATAATAAAATATCTATTGATATATATTTATAATATTATTGATGCATACTAATACAACTTTTCTGGAGGTAGAAATGAGCAAAATTAAGCTCACTAAGGTAGCTTTTAAGGGAACAGAGGAGCAAGAGCGCCAACTGCGTGAGGATTTGGCAGTAATTAGCAAAAAGCAAGGTGCGCTAATGCCTGCACTTCAGCGTGCGCAAGAGATATACGGATATCTTCCTATTGAAGTGCAGAAAATTGTGGCAGAAGTAATAGGTGTGAGTTTGGAAGAAGTTTTTGGTGTGTCCACTTTTTATTCGCAATTCACGCTTAACCCGGTAGGAGAAAGCAATATCAGCATTTGTTTAGGCACAGCTTGCTATGTAAAGGGTGCGGGGAATGTGCTTGATAAATTCAAAGAGTTTCTAAAAATAGAAGCCGGGGATTGTACTGCTGACGGTAAATGTAGCCTTAGCGCAACCAGATGTATAGGCTGTTGCGGACTTGCGCCTGTTTTAACTGTAAATGATAAAGTTTATGGCAAAGTTAAAGTTGGCGATGTGGAAAAGATATTAAAAGAACACGGGTTAATAACTACTCAATAATTTGGCTAGTAAAGGAGTAAAATATGAAAACGATTGTAGAAATCAATGCAATTAGAGACAAAGTACACGCTCAATTAGGCGCAAGACAAGGCGCGGACGGAAAAGAAAAGCGCATAGTGGTGGGATTGGCAACTTGCGGCATGGCTGCAGGAGCTAAGGAAGTATACGATACTTTTATAGAAGAAGCCGCTAAGCGCAGCATTAAAGATATAAGGGTATCTCAAGCTGGCTGCTTAGGAATGTGCAAGCTGGAACCTATGGTGCAAGTGCATATTCCGGGCGAAGAAGTTGTTACTTATGTATATGTTAATGCGGATGTTGCCAAGCGTATAATAAGCGACCATATTGTCAACGGCAATATAGTTAAAGCTAATGTTATTGGCGCAAAGGAATAGGAGGAGATATGTTTAGAAGTCATATTCTGGTATGTACGGGCACAGAATGTACAAAAAACAATGCAACTGAGTTAGTTGCTAAGTTTGTGAAAGAAATAGAAAAAGCGCAGCTTAAAGATGAAGTAAAAGTCATTACTACTGATTGTGTTGGGCTATGCGAACAAGGGCCTGTGGTAGTGGTTTATCCGGAAGGCGCATTTTATATCAAGGTAAGTGCTCAAGATGTTAAGGAAATAATATCAGAGCATATTGTCAAAGGCAAGATAGTAAAGAGACTGCTTTATAGGGAAGGCGCGGAAGCTAAACTGCCTGCTCTTAGCGAAACCTCTTTTTATAAGGCTCAAACTCGTATCGTATTGCGCAATTGCGGACTTATTGACCCCGAAAATATTGACGAATACATAGCTTATGACGGTTATCAGGCGTTAATCAAGTGCTATAACGAGTATACTCCTCAACAAGTTATAGATATTGTCAAAGCATCAGGTTTGCGCGGCAGAGGGGGCGGAGGATTTTCTACCGGCTTAAAATGGCAATTTGCAAAAGATGCTCCCGGCAATGTTAAATATGTTTGCTGTAATGCCGACGAAGG
>Ga0265293_10008050_pt1 | contig 15855 bp, 16 predicted proteins | sample Munlanlewell138R_FD_192505 | JGI IMG/M metagenome (GOLD analysis project Ga0265293, IMG submission 192505) | Leachate microbial communities from a municipal landfill in Southern Ontario, Canada - Leachate well 138R | ecosystem: Engineered > Solid waste > Landfill > Unclassified | place: Canada...
GATTCAATTAAGAACAATGTTAAAGGTGGCGGATAACAGCGGGGCGAAAATAGTCCAATGTTTTCATGTTTACGGCGGCACGGGAAAGAAAAGCGCGGCGGTTGGAGATGTGCTGATGGCGGCGGTCAAAACTGCCGAGCCGCGAAAACCGGTAAAAAAGCATGACAAAGTGCGGGTGGTGGTTATCCGGCAAAGAAAAGAATACCGCCGTTCCGACGGCACCTATGTTCGTTTTGATGATAATGCCTGCGTGGTTTTGGAAGGAAAGGGCAGAGAGCCTAAGGGGGGGAGAATTTTTGGGCCCGTTGCCAAGGAAATAAAAGAGAAAGGTTATAGCAAAATCGCGGCGCTGGCAAAAGAACTCGTTTGAAAGCAAAAAACTAAAAACGCAAAGCGTAAAACTAAAATACGAATCCGCATTTTCACTTTACGCTTTACGCTTTAAACTTTAAGTTTCTATGAAGATTATTAAAGGCGACAATGTGGTGGTGACGTATGGCAAGGATCGCGCGAAAACCGGCAAGGTTTTGAAAGCGATGCCTAAAATCGGCCGGATTATGGTTGAGGGGGTTAATGTTGTGAAAAAAAGCCAAAGACCGCGCCAGCAAGGACAAAAGGGGCAGATAATTTCCATGCCAAAAGCCGTTGACGTTTCCAACGTGAAACTGATCTGTCCCAAATGCGGCAAGGCCGCGCGCGTGGGATATAAGATTATTGCCGGTCAGGAAGGAGCAAAGAAAAAAACCGCCAGGGTTTGCAAGAAATGCCAAGCGGAAATCTAAAAAATTAGAATTTAGAATTTATTTATTGAATTGAGATGGCTTATTTATACGAAAAATATACCAAGGAAGCGGTGCCGCAAATGATGAAAAAGTTTGGCTACCGCAACATAATGGAGGTTCCGCGGCTCAAAAAAGTGGTGATTAATTGCGGTTTTGGGCGGATGATTTCGGGCAAGACCAAGGAAGAGCAAAGAAAAATCCAGGAAGCCGTGGCGCGGGATTTAACTCAGCTTTGCGGTCAGCGCGCGGTGATAACCAAGGCGCGCAATTCAATCGCCGGATTTAAAATTCGCGAAGGTCAGAATATCGGCGCCAAAGCGACATTGAGGCGCGCGAAGATGTATGATTTTTTGGAGAGAACGATTACCGCGGGGTTGCCGCGATCGCGCGATTTTCAAGGAATTTCGCGCCGAGGGGTTGATGAGGGCGGCAATCTCACTTTTGGAATTCGCGAGCACATTTCCTTTCCCGAGATTTCGCCCGAAAAAATAAATTTCATTTTCAGTTTTGAAATGACGGCGGTGACAAGCGCGCGCAGCAAAGATGAAGGCGAAGCTTTGTTTGAATTATTGGGCTTTCCCCTCCAAAAAGCGTAAAAAATCCAAAGCACTAAATCCCAAATCCCAAACAAATTCAAAATCCAAAATAATCCGCGTTTTTCGTTTTGAATTTAAAAATTTGAATTTTGAATTTGTTTGGGATTTGGAAATTAGAATTTAGAATTTAATTTATTATGGCTACAAAAGCACAAATTGCCAAATCAAAGAGAGAGCCGAAATTCAAGTCAAGAATCGTGAGAAGATGTTTTCGGTGCGGCAGAAAGCACGGCTTTATGAGAAAATTCGGATTATGCCGGATATGTTTCCGCGAAGCGGCCAATCACGGCTTGATTCCCGGAGTGACCAAAAGCAGCTGGTAGATTATAAAATCCAAAGCACTAAATCCCAAATCCCAAACAAATTCAAAACCCAAAATAATCCGCGTTTTCTGTTTTGAATTTGAAAATTTGAATTTTGAATTTGTTTAGGATTTGGAAATTAGAATTTAGAATTTAATTTATTATGGATACAGTCGCAGACATGTTAACAATGATTCGCAACGCGCAGGCGGTTGAAAAACCTATGGTTGTCGTGCCATACACGCGCTTAAAATACGATATTGCCAAAATCCTTGAGAGAAGGGGCTTTGTGGCGGGAGTGGAAAAGAAGAATCGAAAATTGAAAAAAACCGCCAGACCATGGCCTTGTTTGGAAATTTCGCTAAAATATATCGGTAAAATTCCGGCGATATCGGGAATCAAAAAGGTTTCCCGCCCGGGACAGAGAATTTACGCGCCGGCATGCGATATTAAAAGAGTAAAACAAGGGCACGGCATGGGTATTATTTCAACTTCCAAGGGTGTTATGACCGAGAGAGATGCCAAAAAGCAAAATATCGGCGGCGAAGTTTTGTGCGAAGTCTGGTAAAGATATAAAATCCAAAGCACTAAATCCTAAATCCCAAACAAATTCAAAATCCAAAACTAAAAACTAAAAACTAAAAACAATCCGCGTTTTTCGTTTTGAATTTGAAAATTTGAATTTTGAATTTGTTTAGGATTTGGAAATTAGAATTTAGAATTTAATTAAAACATGAGTCGTATAGGAAAAAAACCAATTCAAATTCCGGAAGGGGTTGATGTGGCGATCGATCAGACAAGCGTGAAGATCAAGGGACCGAAGGGGAATTTGTCCCGTGATTTCGGCGATTGCGTCATTATCGAAAAAAAAGAAAACCTGATTGCGGTTTTGCCGAAAGATGAAAGCAAATTCGCGCGGGCGATGTGGGGCACGGTGCGCCAGCATTTGGCAAATATGATCTTGGGAACGACGAAAGGATTTGAAAAACAGCTTCAAATCGAGGGTATCGGCTACCGCGCCGCGGTTGAGGGCAATGACTTGGTTTTGAATGTCGGTTTCACTCATTCGGTAAAAATTTGCGCGCCGGAAGGAATTTCTTTGAAGGTGGATAAAAATATTGTTACGGTTTTCGGAAGTGATAAAGAATCGGTTTCAAAAATTGCCGCGCAAATTCGGCGAGTAAGGCCGCCCGAACCCTACAAGGGGAAAGGTATCCGCTATGTCGGCGAAAAGGTGCGGCGAAAGGTGGGCAAGAAGACTGCTGCCGGCGCAAAATAGAAAATCAATAATTTTTCATTTTTCCGTTAAAGGCGGGTGCGCTGTGAGCGCAAATATTTACATTTTTAATTTAAAATATGAGTACCAGCAATAAAGCACAACACAAATTGCAAAAAAGAAATAATCGCCATCGCCGCGTGCGCGCTCGAGCTATCGGAACGGCTGAAAAGCCCCGATTGTGTGTTTTTCGATCAAACAAGCATATTTCGGCGCAATTGATTGACGACCGCAAGGGTGTTACTTTGGCTTCGGTTAACGATTTGAAAAATGACGCGAAAGCGGCATTTTCGCCGGACGCGGCAAAAACAAAAAAAGGCGATTTGTCCGCGAAGTGCGCGGTTGCGTTTGGCGTGGGGCTTGCCATTGCCCGAAAAGCGGCTGACTTGAAAACCGAAAAAGCCGTTTTTGACCGTGGCGGATACCGCTATCACGGACGGGTTAAAAGTTTGGCCGAAGGCGCGCGCCAAGGAGGATTAAAATTCTAATTGTTCGTTTTGAATTTAGAAATTTGAAATTTGAATTTGTTTAGGATTTGGAAATTATAATTTAGAATTTGACTTATTATGGAAACAACACAAGCAACAAAAACAAACAATTCGCCGGCGAACGCGAATACCAGACCCGCGCAAGCTTCGCGTTTTGCCAATAATCGTCCGCGTTTTGGAGCGGGGCAAAATCGGTTCGCGGGGCAGCAAAAGGGCGAAAACCGTTTTGGCGGCCGCGGCCGGCAGGGTTTTGGCCGGCGGCGTTTCGGCGCCGGTCCCGGCGACGGCATGGATTCCAAGCTGCTTGATCTTTCAAGAGTTTCCCACACGCGCGCCGGAGGCCGCCGCCTGCGCTTTCGCGCCATCATTATAAGCGGCAATAAAGCCGGAAAGGTGGGCTTGGGCGTGGCTTCGGGATCGGATGTGGCGCAAGCGGTGGAAAAAGCGACGATTCAATCCAAGAAGAAAATGACTGCCGTGCCCACGGAGAAAGGGACTATTTCGCACGAAGTCATTTCCAAAGTCGGGCCGGCCAGAGTTATCTTGAAGCCCCAAAAAAAAGGGCGCGGATTGATTGCCGGCGGTGTGGTGCGCTTGATTTGCCAGCTCGCGGGCATTAAGGACATATCTTCGAAAATGCTGGGAACGACAAAAAATAAAATAAACAACGCTCGCGTCGTGATTAAAGCGTTTGAACAACTAAAAATTCAAACCGCCAAAAAGGCTATTGACTCCGAGAAAGAAAATCAAACACAAGCCGTCGAGGACACGGGGGATCAACCGAAAAAAAATATTTCACAAGAAAGTTAAAATTAAAATTAAGAAATAAAAGGAATAATATATATCGTTGAAATTTTGAAAAAATTTCAACTCCAAAATTTTTAACTTTAAATTTTTAACTTTAAATTTGAAACATGCAGATTCATCAATTAACCAGAAAAGACTCTCTCAAGACGAAAAAGCGCGTTGGGCGGGGAGGAAAACGCGGCACCTATTCGGGGCGCGGAGGCAAGGGGCAGAGCGCGCGCGCTGGCAGAAATTTTCACCCGATTATCAGGGAGGTTTTGAAGCGCTACCCCAAATTAAGAGGTTATAAAAACAATCCCGTGGGAATCAAGCCGGCGGTTGTTAACGTAAAAATCCTTGAAACGGCGTTTGCCGCCGAAGAAAAGGTAAGTCCGCGAATTTTGGTGGAAAAAAAGCTGGTCGCGCGGGTTTCGGGAAAATATCCGCAGGTAAAAATATTGGGCGCGGGGGAGATCTCCAAGAAATTAACGATTGAAAGCTGCCAAGTTTCCGCGTCGGCGAAAGAAAAGATAGAAAAAGCGGGAGGAACCATAAAATAAAAATCCCAAATATCAAATTCTAAATTCTAAATAAAATCAAAATTCAAAATTCAAAAATTAAAACAAAAAATTTTTTGTTTTGAAATTATAATTTTGATATTTGGATTTGTTTAGAGTTTGGAAATTAGAATTTAGAATTTAACTTTGATGTGGTATCAGACCGTTATACAAGTTTTTAAAATCAAGGATTTGCGCAATAAAATTCTTTTTGTGTTGGGCGCTTTTGTGGTTTTCCGCTTGATGGCCAACATCCCGATTCCCGGAATCGATACCGCGCAGTTGAGGAATTTTTTTGAAAGCTTCAAAATGTTTCAGTTGCTGGGAGCGTTTACCGGCGGCTCGATGGATCGCATGTCGTTGGCGATGCTCGGCTTGGGGCCGTATATTACCGCCATCATTATTTTTCAGCTTCTAACAATGATTTTTCCCGCTCTGGAGAGAATGTATAAGCAGGAAGGCGAGGCGGGAAGAACTAAATTCAACCAATACGCGCGCATTGCCACGGTTCCGCTTTCGCTTTTGCAGGGATGGGCGATGCTCGCGCTCTTGCAAAAGCAAGGGGTGATTGTTTTTCCCTCTTGGCTGGAAATGGCCGCGGCACTTACAACCATTTGCGCCGGATCAATGCTTTTGATGTGGATCGGCGAATTGGTGACCGAAAAAGGCATTGGCAACGGCGTTTCGCTTTTGATTTTTGCCGGCATTGTCGCGGATTTTCCCCGCAATATACAGCAGATGGCCGCCGGATATACCGACGCTTCGCAGCTTCCCGGATACATCGCGTTTTTCGTTATGGCGATAGCGATGGCGGCGGCGGTCGTCTTGGTTAATGAAGCGCGGCGCAACATTCCGGTTTCATATGCCAAGCGCGTGCGGGGGATGAAAATGGTTGGCGGAGTTTCGACTCATTTGCCGCTAAATCTCAATCCGGCGGGCGTTATCCCCATTATTTTCGCGCTTTCGATTTTGCTTTTCCCTTCAATGATCGCCAATTTTTTCGTGTCTTCGGGCGGATGGGTCGGGAGCGCGGCTCAAACCGTTGCCGGTTTGTTTTCCGGCGATAGCGTTTTTTATATGGTTTCTTATTTTGTTTTGGTGGTGTTGTTTACCTATTTCTATACCGCGGTGACTTTTGATCCCAAGCAAATTTCGAGCAATTTGCAGAAAATGGGCGGCTTTATTCCCGGTATCCGGCCGGGACAGTCCACCGCCGATTTCCTGCGCTATATTTTAAACCGTATATTGCTGGCGGGCGCGATATTTTTGGGGCTGATTGCCATTATGCCCCAAATTGTCGGGTCCCTTACGCAAGTGAGCACTTTTAGTTTTCTTATCGGCGGAACGTCGCTGTTGATCGCGGTGAGCGTGATTCTGGAGACGGTGCGCCAGATCAGAGCCCAACTTCAAATGCGCGAATATGAAACTTTTTAACAAAGATATTCTCAAACGCCTGAACGGCAACCACGTGCAGAAAGTATTATTGCTTTTCGGACCTCCGGGAGCGGGCAAAGGAACGCAATCCGAATTGTTGGCGCAAAAGTTTTACTTTTATAATTTGGATACCAGCCGCGTTTTGGAAGAAAAGTTCAAAAACGCTAAATCCGGCGAAAAATTTAAAATTAACGGCAAAACCTATCTAATCGACGATCAAATTGCCAAACGCAAGCGCGGCGCGCTTTGTTCAATGGAATTTACGGCTTTTTTGATGAACAAAAGGATTATTGAAATTCACAGCTTGGGCAAGTCGCTGATACTGTCGGGTTCGCCGCGGTCGATACCCGAGGCCGAACTTGAAATGCCGATTTTGGAAAAAACCTACGGCAAGGAAAATATCCATATTCTTTTTCTGGATCTGCCGCCCGAACAAACGATCTTTCGCAACAGCCGGCGCCGAATTTGCGAATTGATGCGCCACTCCATATTGTATATTCCCGAAAACGCGGATTTGAAACGATGCCCGCTTGACGGGTCGCTTTTGGTGCGCCGCGATCTGGACAATGTGGAGACGATCAAATCGCGCTTGGGAGAATACAAGGAAACCACCGCGCCGCTCGCGGATTATTATTGCCGGCACGAATATAACTTCAAGACAATCAACGCGGATCAATATGTTGAGCAGGTTTTTGACGATATTATCGCCGCGCTGGGACCAAGTTTTAAGGTTTACGAAATTTAAAAACCCGCCCGGCAACGGGCGGTTTTCGCAAAAAATAGGAAAATGATTCATATTAAAACTCCAAGAGAAATTAAAATAATGGCGCACGGCGGCCGGATTTTGGCGCTTATTTTGGAAGAATTGAAGAAAAAAACCCAAGCTGGCGTGTCAACAAAAGAATTGGATGATTTGGCTGGCGCGTTGATTAAGGAACGCGGCGGAAAGCCCTCGTTTTTGGGCGAAGGCGGGTTTCCGGCGACAATTTGCGTTTCCATTAATGATGAAGTGGTACATGGCGTACCCTCGCGTGAGAAAATTATTAAAGATGGGGACATTGTGAGTTTGGATATTGGTATGGTTTATAAAGGATACCATTCCGACATGGCGGCGACAGTGTTGGTGGGAAATGTTGATCCGCAAGCGCGGCGAATGGTCAGAACGGTCAAGAAAGCCTTGAAATACGCCATTAAAAAAGCGCGCGCGGGCAATACTTTCGGCGACGTGGGCAACACCGTGGAACGCTATGTTGAAAGCCAAGGGTTTCATGTGGTGCGCGAGTTGTGTGGGCACGGGATTGGCAAAAAACTACACGAAGATCCGCAAATTTTAAATTACGGCAAAAGGCGCAAGGGCGTCGCGATAAAGGAGGGGATGGCTTTTTGCATTGAGCCGATGATCACCGCGGGCGATCCGGCGATTGTTTTGGGCGAAGACGGCCAAGCCTATAAAATCAAAGACGGCAGCACCGCCGCCCACTGGGAACACACCATGGCCGTCGTTGACGGCAAATGCCAAATCCTCACCACCTTCCCTGATGACAAAGACAAATAACCATGAAATGAATCTTGCTGAAGTCAATTTTCAACAGCTTGCCCCGAGTATGGCGAGGGAAGCACGTTGAAATTTGACTTCAACAAACTCATAAATAATCTTTCCTTGCCGTAATCGGCAAACAACCATGGCAAGGTCGTTCCTTGCCACAATCAGCAAACAACCATGGCAAGGTCGTTCCTTGCTGTAATCGGCAAGGTGCGACCTTTCTACGGCGTTGCGATCTTGACCAACTCGCGCCGGTGAATTTAATCTTTTAAAGATTGAGTTTCTTTTTTTATTTATAAATCATTTTGTGGTAAATTATAAAGTAGGGTGAAAGTAGCGTAAAAAATTAAAAGTAAAAATAAGACAATGACAAAAAATGATTCGGCGCGGCGGGAAGGAAATCAAACAAAAAACAATACTAATCGCCGCCGCTCGGGCGCTAATTTTAGAAATCGGACAAATTCCGTTCGGAGTACGGGGCGTTTGGCCGGAGGGAAAAGAATCGGCGCGACAAAAGAAATATATCTTTCGGTGGTGGTACCGGCCTATAACGAAGAAAAGCGGCTGCCGCAAACATTGATTTCTATCGGCGATTATTTAAAGGCGCAACGCTATAATTATGAAATTATCGTGGTTAATGACGGATCAAAAGACGGCACCGGGCGCGTTGTGGAGGAGCTGATCGGCAAAATTGCCAATTTGAAGCTGATCGACAATTGCCAAAATCGCGGCAAGGGCTATGTGGCGCGTCAAGGGATGCTGGCCGCGCGCGGCAAAATACGGCTGTTCACCGACGCGGATAATTCCACCCCAATCGGCGAGGTGGAAAAATTGTTGCCCTATTTTGAACAGGGGTATGATGTGGTTATCGGCTCTCGCGATGCCAAAGGCGCTAAATTGGAACCGCCCCAGCCGATGATTCGCCGGTTTTTGGGCGAGGGATTCGGCTTGCTCACCAATATTTTTGCCGGCACGTGGGGGATTGCCGACACCCAGTGCGGTTTTAAGGCAATGACCGCGCGCGCCGCGCGAGAAATTCTGCCCAAATGCGAAATTGATCGGTTTGCTTTTGATCCCGAAATTTTGGCGATTGCCAAAATGCGCGAATTCAAAATCAAAGAGACGGGGATTTTGTGGAAAAACGACCCCAGAAGCAAAGTAAAAATTTCTTCAATGTTTAAAATGTTTTTCGACCTTTTGCGTGTTTGCGCCAATAAAATAAAAGGGATTTATGAAAAATAAAGGCGAAAACAAGTGCTGCGCGTCGCAATTGCGCTATGACGTCATCTCCCGCGATTGGGTGGTGGTCGCCCCCGGGCGGGGAAAGCGCCCGGAAGCGTTTAAAAAAGAAAGAGTCAAATCCGAGATTGATCCCAAGGAATGCGTTTTTTGCCGCTTGGACAATGCCGATTTTCTTTTCGCTATCGCGGGCGGCAAAAAGTTTGAAAAAGATATTCCCAAGAATTGGGATGTGGCGGCGATTGCCAACAAATTTCCGGCGTTTTGCGCCATCGACAAGCCAAAAATATGTTGGCAAAAAGAGGGCGAATTATATCGCACAATGGACGCGGCCGGTTTTTGCGAAGTGATAATCACGCGCGATCACTACAAGCACATTGCTTTGCTCGGCGCGGAAAAAATAAAAGAAATCATCGATACTTATCAGGCGCGATTTTTGGCGCTCAAAAAAAACCGTTTTGTGAAATATGTTTCCGTGTTTCACAACCATGGAGTGGAAGCCGGCGCTTCCCAGCCGCATCCGCATTCGCAAATTATCACCACTCCGCTAGTGGATACCGATCTGCGCGAAGCGCTGGCAAACTACAAAAAATATTGGCGGGGGCACAAAAAGTGTTTGAGTTGCGCTATGACCGAATGGGAATTAAAAAACGGCGCGCGCCTTGTTTGCCAAAATAAAGATTTTGCCGCGGTGTGTCCGTTCGCGTCAAAAGCGGCGTTTGAAGTGGTGATTTCTCCCAAGAAGCACTTGCCCTATTTTGAAACGATAACCGAGCCGCAAAAAAAGTCGCTGGCCCAAATTTTTTCAGCGGTAATGAAAAAAATCTATTCGGGATTAAACGATCCGCCCTATAATTTTTATTTGCACACCGCGCCCAGCGACGGGCGCGATTATCCTTATTACCACTGGCATTTTACCATTGTGCCAAAAATAAACATTGCCGCCGGTTTTGAGATGAACGCGCGCATGGAAATTGTGCCCATCGCCCCCGAAGACGCCGCCGCCTACTTGCGCGCCCAATCCATTGGCTAAAAATGCGGCAAGGTTTCACCTTGCACAAATTTGTCTAGGTGAAACCTAGCCATATTTTTTGCGGCAAGATAATCGCGTGGAAAAATGAGCTTTTATTTTGATAAAAAACAAATGGTGGTTATCGGTCTGTTGTTCGCCGGCCTTTTAACCGGCGGGGTTGTTTTGTGGCGGCAAAACAGTGCCGGATTTTTGGTTGCGGGATTAAATCGAGCAATGAATGGCGCCGATAATTGGATGGAGATCAAGCCGCGCGTTGCCAATGTTGCCGGCCAAAATCGGGAATTGGGAAAAACAGGCGATTTGGACAATTTAAAAGAAAATGGCAAGAGCGATAAGCCTGCCAAGCAGGTAATTCAATGGTGCGATGTTAACAGCGGCGCCGCGCCATTGGCGGAAAAGGGAATTATTATCAACGAGGTCGCGTGGATGGGAACCGCGGCGGGCTATAGCGATGAATGGATGGAATTAAAAAACATTACCGCTAATCCGATAAGCTTGGCCGGCTGGCAGGTGCAAAATAAGAAGCAAAAAATCAAAATTTATTTTGACGAAAATGAAATTTTGGATCCGGGCGCGTTGTATCTATTGGAGCGCACCGATGATGAATCCGCGCCTGGAATAACCGCGGATAAAATTTATACCGGGGGTATGAATAACATTAATGAAGCGTTGTATCTTTTTGACCAAAATTGCGTTTTGCGCGACGCGGCAATAGGTTTGCCGAAGTGGCCCGCCGGAGACAACGCGGCAAAAAATACCATGATTCGAATCCCCGGACTGCTATGGAAAAACGGCATTGCCGGCGGCACGCCGAAAGCCGAAAACCAATAATCAAGACTTGGCAATCATTTGCTGGACATCTGCATTTTAAGGTCGTTCCTCGGCGTACTCGCCGAGGTGCGGCCTTATCAAATTTACTACCCGGTGAATGGTTATGGGATTTGCTTGCACCTCTTCTTTTTTGGACTTTTTGAGCAAAACATTGTAAAACCAGAGGTAGGGGGATATTTTCAAACGCGGTATTAACGGGAGGGGGAATAATTATGGATAAACATATTTTTATTGAACTTGCTAAAGATATTTATAAACTCACTCTTTTGTTTCCCAAAAGAGAGCCCTTGCGAGTTAAATTGCGCGAAATTGCCGATAATATCATTGAAGAACTCACAATAAGAAGAAATGATTATTTGGACAGCGCCGGCCGTTATTTGGAGCTTGTTGATGCTTATTTGGAAATTGCCGTTCAACAAAATTGGGTTTCGGTTTCGGCGATTGCCGAAATTAAGGAAAAATATCAACAAGCCGGCAAAAATCTTAAAATCGGCGCGCCCAAAATATCCGCCGGCAACATTGAAAATGAATTGGTGGAAATAAAAGAACCTTCATTGCCAATGGTTTGCCAAGAACCGCCGGTCGCGCCCAAAGTGATTGTTGTGCCGGCGCCCGCCCGGTCCGAGCAAATAATGCCCGAAACCGCTCAAGAAGATAAAGGCGCGGCATCTGTTGAAAAAAATAACAAAGAGAAAGATGAGAAGATTGAGAAGAATGAATCCGAATCGCAAACGCCTTTTTTAACCGCCGGGCAAATTGAGCGGCAAAACCGCATTATGGAATTTTTAAAAGAAAAGGGAAGCGCCCAAGTTTGGGAAATCCAAAAAATTTTTCCCAAAGTGAGCAAGCGCACCATTCGTCGAGATTTTAATTCAATGTTATCTCAAGGGCTCATTGAAAGAACAGGGGAGCGCAACACGACCGCCTACAAATTAAAAGTCAACCTATCTTGATTTATCTGCATTTCAAGGTCGTTCCTTGATGATTATCCCGAAGCTTTGCGAGGGATAATTGGCAAGGTGCGACCTTGTTAAACTTGTGTTTTGAGTAAATCTATCTTGATTTATTTTTGAAATGATGTTATAATATACTCATTGATTGAGCGCCGCTTTTAAAAGCGGTTGGTGCTGTTGTGTCAAAAAAATGGATCAAAACCAAGAAAAATTCGGGCGGATTTATGACGATTGCATAGAGCAAATCTACCGCTTTGTTTTTTTGCGCGTTGACGTCAAAGAAACGGCTCAAGATCTGACTTCGGAAACATTCGCTCGATTTTGGCAAGTCTTTAATCAAAAAGGCGAGGAGATTAAGAACCCGCGCGCGTTTTTGTATAGAACCGCGAAAAATTTGGTGGTTGATCATTATCGCGCCAAAGGCAAGGCGCAAATCGTTTCCGCGGATTTGGTCGGCGATCAGCTGGCGGACGGGAAAATTGATTTTGAACGAGAGGCAATGGTGGCATCGGATATGGAAATGGTGCGCCGGGCAATGTCCCACCTCAACGATGATTATCAAAACGCGATTATTTGGCGTTATTTGGACGACCTATCTATTAAAGAAGTGTCCCATCTCTTGGATCGGTCCGAAGAGGCGACTCGCGTTTTATTGCACCGGGCGCTAAAAGAGCTCAAAACCCGCCTGGCCTAACATTAATCAATTGGCGGGGTATTTGTATTTTGAGGTCGTTCCTTGACGATTATCCCGAAGCTTTGCGAGGGATAATTGGCAAGGTGCGACCTCGTCAAACTTGCATTTTGAGTTTATTTTTATATCCAATGAATAGTTGCGATAACTGCCATAGTGTAACATTTTTTTGATTTTTGCGTCATCAGTTGTGTAAGCCAAAAAAATGAACTCCGAAAAAAACTTAATCAATCAAATAAGGACGCTAAAGCAAATCAAGCCCGATAAAGAATGGGCGGTTTTGTGCCGGACGCGAATAATGGGACAAGAGGCGATGGGACGCAAGCAATCCGTTTTTGGCTGGCTGGCGGGAATTTCATTTCAATATCGCGTTGCGTTCGCCGGATTTTTGATGTTCGCGTTTTTGGGCGGCGGGTTGTTTGCCGCCGCGCAAAATTCATTGCCGGGCGACTCGCTCTACGCGTTGAAAAAAATCGGTGAAAAAAGCCTTGCCATGATCAGCGGCAACGCCAACGATCCAACCGCCAACTTGCTGTTGGCGGCCAAGCGGCTTGAAGAGATTAGCGTTATCTCGCAAAGAAACTTGGTAAAAAATTTGCCGGCGGCATTCTATGAATACAAAACCGCCAAGACCGCGGCAAAAAAAGAGGTGGCCGAATTGGTGCAAAAGAATCCTCAAATTGCCGGAGAAATCGTCAAAGAAGCGGGATTGGCGATGAAGAGCGTTGATGATAAAGAAAGAGAAGTTTACGCGGTGTTGGGATTGGAACCGGGAGTTGATGTGGCAGAAGAAATCGCCGAGGCGGATTTTGACAAAACGATCGTTGAATCGTTGATCGGTTATTTCAAAGATGATACAATAATTGCCGGAGAGCAGGCGGCGGATTTGAATAAAGTCAAAGAATTATATACTGCCGGAGAATACAGCCGGGCAATCGATTATTATTTAAACAGTTCGCTCAATCGGTAAATTGAAATTTAAATATTTGTATTTCGAGGTCGTTCCTCGCTGTAATCGGCGAGGTGCGACCTCAACAAATTTGTATTTTATTTTTCGATCAATAAAAGCTGCGGGAGAGTTTTGCCAAGCTTGGCAATAAAGATTGGCAAAACTCTCCCGCGTCCCGCCTCGGCGGGGCAAAGGAGATTAAGTAGTCGCGACTCTTGCCGCTTTAAAGCTTTGGCGGGGAGATCGTCAAGGTCGGCGCGACAGAAGAATTAAAAGGCTTAATTGCCTTAAAGTAAAAAACATATAATAAAAAATGAATAGAAAGAAATTAATCGCCGGCATTGTTGCTTTGGCGATGGCGGTGGCGATTGTGCCCGGTGTGGGACAAGCCGCGACTGCCGAAGAATTGGCGGCTCAAATTGCCGACCTTCAAGCGCAATTGGCGTCTTTGATGGGACAATTGGGCACCACGACTACCGGCACCACTTCCTCAACCGCTCCGGCGGCGTGTGCGGGAGTTTCATTTACGAGGAATTTGACTCTCGGTTCACAAGGAACCGATGTGCAATGTTTGCAATCAATATTGAACCAAGACGCGGCCACGCAAGTTGCGGCCACCGGTGTTGGTTCAATCGGCTTTGAAACGCAATATTTCGGCGGTTTGACTAAAGCCGCGGTGATCGCGTTCCAAAACAAATACGCGGCGGAAGTTTTGGCTCCGGTCGGTTTGACCGCGGGCACAGGGTTTGTGGGTTCTTCAACTCGCGCCAAATTGAACGCGATGTTGGCGGGCGGCACAACCGGAACCACTGGCACGACAGGGACCACCGGCACAACCGGAACCACCTTGCCTGAAGGTTGCACCTCAACCACCGGCTACAGCCCGACCACCGGCGAGCCCTGCTCGTCCACGACCACAACCACCACGACTACCTCCGGATTGGAGATGACCGGTGAGGAAGGATCGATCACGGTTTCCGTGAATCCGCTTCCTGCCAATAATGTGAAGGTCTATGAAGGCGACGAAAAAGTTGCCGTCTATGGTGCCAAGATTCAAGCTACCGGATCGGATGTTGATGTTCAGCGCGTGACCTTGAAGTTCAACGCTCAACCTTGGTCATATATGACCAACGTGTATTTGTACGACGGCGACACGCAAGTTGCTTCCAGTGCGTTGAATTCCAGCACGGTGTCTCGCGTTAGTGCTACCGATTACCAAATTACTTTGGCCGGATTTACCAACAAAGTGATCATTGCCGATGGCGCATACAAAGCGTTGACCGTGAAAGTTGATGCTTTGCCTGGTCTTTCCAGCAGTTTGGTTGGCGCCAGGATTGAAGTGAGCTTGCCTTCCGCAACCGCGATTCGTGCGGTTGACCAGGCTGGCTTAAACCAATACGGCGGTGTTACCACGGCGCGGACATTCACAATGAATGCTTCGTTGGCGGCAAATGCCACTTTGGCGGTGAGCTCAAACGCGAATTCTCCGAAAGCGCGCAATATTATTGCCGATGCCAGCCAGTTGATTGATAAAGCCACCTTGTTGACCTTTGATATGAAGGCGACCAAGGACAATGTTTTGTTGGATCAAATCAACGATGTTACCTTCACCACTGACGATAGCGGCACTTACCAAGTTCCCGACACGGTTTACTTGGTTGACGATTCCGGGACGGTGATCAGCACGGCGACGCCGACTGCTTGTACCATTGCCGATTGTTCCAACACCGGCGCGGGAACCGCGGATTTCACCGACTTGAACTACACGATTGCCAAAGACACGACCAAGACCTTCTCCATCAAGATCGACGACGAATTGAGCACTCCCAGCTCCTCTGTTGCGGCTGAAGACGGCAGAAAATATGTGGTGAAGGTTGATTCCGGTGCCAACATTGTGGCAACCTTGAGCAACGGCGCAACCTTGGAGAAGAAAACCGGCAGCGCGGTCAGCGAAGCGGCTTATGTCTATGCTGAAGGACCAGTCTTTACTTTGGCCAGCATCAGCACTTCATCAAGTCAAGCTTCATTCAGCGGTGCCAGTTCCACCATTTCGGCGACCTTCAATGTTCAAGTTGAAGCGGTTACTGGAGATGTGTATATCCCCAGAACCGGTGCGTTTACCATCCATTATGGCTCAAACGGAACCAACCAATCGGCGATTAGCAGCATTACCTATGTCCAGCCGACGGGTACGGTTGCCGGAACCTATGGTTATAAAGTTTCCGCCGGAAACACCGCGACATTTGCGGTAAGCGGAACGACAACCGGAGCCGGTGCCACCTATGATTTGAGAATGAACTCAATCAAATGGGGACATGATGACATTGCTTATAACGACACTACAGCTCCGGGTGTTATTGTCACCTCTGACTACATGACGGACAATTCCACTTGG
>Ga0265293_10008051_pt1 | contig 15851 bp, 17 predicted proteins | sample Munlanlewell138R_FD_192505 | JGI IMG/M metagenome (GOLD analysis project Ga0265293, IMG submission 192505) | Leachate microbial communities from a municipal landfill in Southern Ontario, Canada - Leachate well 138R | ecosystem: Engineered > Solid waste > Landfill > Unclassified | place: Canada...
AAAGTGGTCTCGTATTTCGAACGAAGAGTTGGAGGATATCTTCCAGTTTTAATAGAGTTAGATCTGTTTAAAAATCTAGCTTTTCGATACCTTGTTTTTCTAGCTCTTCGATTTCGACGATACATTCGTCTTTGATCCATCTTATTCTTGATATCTTGACGAAGACCTACTTCTGATAGATAATAAATCTTATTTTGTTCACTTCTTACTGCAGATCCAACTGTTTTACTTCCTGAATCAACAGCTACTACAAGTTTTTGAACATAACCAGAACTACCATGTAAAAGCTTAATCGTAAACGGTGTTCTCCGAATACATTTAGCTTTCTTTTGTTTAAGTAGTATTCTTGCTCTTCTTGGAGAGCAAGGCATGAGTGGCCGATTGTGCTGATTAATTATGTAAACTAGCAAAGAGTTTACCTCCATCAAAGATAGAGTAGTGTGTATCCTTATCCTGTTACCAGATAAAGAATCCATCTTCCCCTCGACAAGGTTATCTGAGCTTCGCAATGTGGTTGACTTCGCCTACCCTCCAGCGATGTTTACAGAGCCACGACAGAGCAAGGAACTGGGGCGGCATTCCTAGGTGTCTACATCTCAGATAACGTAGCTAGAATTTCTTCTAACTGAGTCTGGTGAACTTTGGGCTTCAACTATTACTAATTGAAGTCCGTGTGATCAGAGAAGCGATCCTAAATTTAGTCAGAAACAACTATTTCTAGTTATCGCTTCTCTGTCGCCGGGTGGTTCACCCTTCTTTAGCTCTAGTTATAGATGCATACGCTGAATGTAAATGAATACTTTCTTGAGCTTTAGCTTCTACTTTAAAATATTCAATAGAATTTAAATTTATTAATTTATCATAACAAGATCTAACAATATCTTCAACAAACATAGGATTTTCGTAAGCTTTTTCAGTTACATAACGCTCATCTTCTCTTTTTAGAATACTAAATATTTCACATGAAGAACTATCTTCTGCGAGATTAATTAATTCTTCTAACCATACAAAAGAATTTTCTTTTTGACAAGCTTTAATTTTAATTAATACTCTTTGATTATGTGCTCCGTAGTTACTAATAGCTTTAGAACATGGGCATAGATTTGTAGCTGTAACTTCTACACCAATATTAAATTTATATATGTCTTTTATTTGTGAACCTTCAAATAAAGCATTATAATGTACTAAACCCGGTTCTTTTGATTCTGGGGCTAATTTTTTAACAAAATATGGAAATCTATATACTAAATGAACATCATTGGCTTCTGTATTATATTTTACTTCATCGGCAATTTCTTTAATGATCTTGCCGGTTAAAGGTCTATCTAAATAAGTATGAATAGTTCTTGGAATTCTACTCATATTTGTACCTTTTAAATGAGATTCTAAACTAACACAACAATCAATATTTGCTGTTGAATATTGAAAACCTCCAACTTGTTGACTTACAAATATTGGAAGTACTAACTCAACAATTCCAACTTTATTTACTTCAATTTCATACTTAGGTTTTGTCAATTGGACATCCGGCAAAATATCAATATTATTAGACATTATTATGATATCTCCTTAATAGCAGTCACTAAGAAATTTCTAACTTTTTCACATATACTAGGACTTACAGATTCTCTATTTCCTGCAACATTTAGAGTTTGAATATTATTCCATGCCAACCAAGTTAGAAAAGCTTCTTTAGTCGGATTAACAATATATGGTTTTCCTAAACGCTTACAAATAGCTATTGTAGATTTACTACCTATACTATTAGTATTTCCGAAAACAATAGTACCTGTAGAGTTTTTAATATTAGCAGTTGTTCGATCATTATAAAATCTACTATCACTTTCAACTAAATTAAAATTTTTTAACTCTAAATTTGATCCATTTTCGGTTTTAAAACCAAGAGGAGCGGTTCCTCCAGTTTCTAATCCTAACTCTTTTCCGGCTAATAGTCCACCAAAATCTGCTCCGGTTTGTCCGCCAGAAATAATCTTTTTAACTGGACTTTTATCCTTCATCTTCTCCTCCTATTTTACGTAATCAAAAAGGCAAAAACCTTATAAGTATTATTTCTATATAAGAATTGTAAAAATTAAAATATACCAAGGCAATAGAAATTATTAGTTTCTATTGCCTTGGTATTTAAGATCTTGCCGTAATTCTTATTTGTTTTTCAAATATCTTTTTAACACATTTAGGACATATATCTAATTCTACTAAATTGTTATCACCAAATACTGACGAATATCCAGATCTATATGATTTTAAAATAAAATCATCCATATCATATAAAGTTTCATTAATGTCGAAAGTTTCACCACAATTGTCACAAGTAATAGAATCTAATACTTTCTTTTCTATAGTTTCAGTTTTAAATTTTTTCTTCTTTTTTTGAATCAGATGGATGTGGATATATTGCTATACCAGATTTTGTCATATCAATTAATGGGAGTCGTATATGATTATTACCTTCCCATACACACTTATCTAAAGAGCAAATTTGTTGAAATATTTTTCCTATTTCAAATGCATCTTTGATATTTTCAAAATATATATCAATTACAGGTCCATCAAAATCACTTTGTTTTTCAGGTATTTTGATTCTCATATTTTCATATTCTCCCCAAGTATATCTTTTCATATATAGTCAAATTATCAACATCAATAGTATCTAATTCTTCTAAATTAACTCTTTCTACAGTTTTCTTATTCGGCTGAAATAATAAACCAATTCTACTAGAAATATAAGCAGCCATCATTTTATCACCTAATTTAAAAACAGGATCAATGTGCTGATTATATCTCCAAAATTTTTTAGCATTATAATCAACTATAAACATATTTGCAAATAAAATTTCAACAAATGAACTGTATATTTTTCCAACTTCTAAAATTGCAGTCATTAATTCTATATAATAATTGACAACCGGCGAAGAAACTTTTCCTTGCCTTAAAATCTTTTTAACATTATCTACAACTGAAATTACATCTTTATTTTTAATATTCCATTGATCTTCTAAATAAGTTAATTCTGTATCATTTATATTAGTCAATCCATAAATTAAAGGATTATTTTGAGGAAGAATTAATTTATCTGGAAATTCATTGGTATTGAATTTTAAGACAGTAATTTCTTTATTATCTGGTTGTGTTATAGTTTTCACATCTGTTAAATGATCTTCAAAAAATTTAACTATTTCATCATCTGTTGGTAGAGTTGCACGTCCACTTTCGTGAACATTTGTATTCAATCAGAATCGCTATTTCTGATTCGCTTTATTCAAGCGGCTACATATTACTATGTAGATTAGACTATATCTTCATCCTTAGATTGTTTAGATTTTTATATGTTTCCAATTTATAGAAATTTATAAGATGAAGATATAGTCTACTCTTATAAATTCTATAGAAAAAATGTAAATATTAAAAATTATCTAAGGATGCTCCGCGCTTCGACTTCGCTTGAAGTCTACTCCCTTTCGGGATAGTCGTTACACCTTCCTTAATTAAAGTTAGCGAGACTATAATTAAGGCTTGGCTCGGTATTGTCCTCAAAGAGGAGATCCACCGAATTCACGGAGTTATTTGATTCGAAACATTACTGTTTCGTGACGCATCTTTTTGAAAGTTTACGTCCGAAGAATCAATTGAGTTAGCATTGAGTCAGTAAGAGTCGTAAGATCTTACCCGCTTTATTCAAGCTGCTACATATTACTATGTAGATTAGACTATATCTTCATCTAAATTAGATGCTCCCCGTTTCCACTCACTTGAGTGTACTTCCTTTCGGGATAGTCGTTACACCTTCTCTATTTCTAGAGCTTGGCTCGGTATTGTCCTCAAAGAGGAGATCCACCGAATTAGAGGAGTTTAATGAGCGCCTAATCAATTTAACGCTCAGTAATAACTTGTCCTGCTACGATACCAACATATTTTGAAGTCAATTGTTTACTTCCAAAACATTTGCGACAGATTTTGTAGTCAGGATTAGCACAAGTCATGGGTGAACGAATTTTGATTTTTTTATTAATATAACTATATGCTGTTTTAAGATCTAATTCTTTCCATTCTACTGGAGGGAAATCTACTGGATCACAATAATATTTTCCTACCAATGTTTCAGCATGTGGTTTAGACATTACTACAAACTCAAGATGATTATCAGTTCTACAATCATCTTGATCAAATTCGATCATTGAAAGAGCCATAACAAGAGTCATTTATATTCAGTAAGAGTTGCGAATTCTTACTCGCTTTATTCAAGCTGCTACATATTACTATGTAGATTAGACTATATCTTCATCTAAATTAGATGCTCCCCATTTCCACTCGCTTGAGTGTACTTCCTTTCGGGATAGTCGTTACACCTTCTCTATCTCTAGAGCTTGGCTCGGTATTGTCCTCAGATAATTATCTGATGGGAGTTTCACCGAATTAGAGGAGTTTAATGAGCGCAATTTTTACGCTCTAAATAACCTGAATTAGGAGTGTGACGAGATTTCATTAAGTTTAGTAAGAATCGTAAATTCTTACTCTATTTTTTGCTATATGTTACCATATAGATCAGACTATATTATCATCCATATGGATGCTTCGCGCTTCGACTTCACTTGAAGTCTACTCCCTTTCGGGATAGTCGTTACACCTTCTCTATTTCTAGAGCTTGGCTCGGTATTGTCCTTATAAAGGAGTTTCACCGAATTCACGAAGTTATTCGATCTAGATTTCTCTAGAAAGGGACAATGTTTCTATCCTGAATACTTTTCCGAGTCGCGGGTGCTACTCTGAAATATTGTTCTTCCGTTAATCCTTCTAATAAACTTGTTTTAATTGGTCTAGACATAATTCGATTATTATCATCTGCACTATATCCAATTAAAATTGCTGATCTTGCTAATTGAGCTCGACTAAATCTAGAACCACTTTTATATAATTTGTATAAACTAGAATCTTTGCTCATATTATTAATACATTTATTTGTAAGAGCTTCTGTAATATAAAATCCCAATTTAATATTATTATTTGGAAGATTTTTAAATATATTATTAGTATGATTATCTTTTACACTAACCATTTCTTCTATATCTACACTAGGAGAATGTTCTGTAGAAGAAATAAAGAAAAATAATGATTTTTCTAAATTAGTTAGGTTTTTATAAAATAATTCATTATCATTAAAATATTTATAAATTGTCTCACTAATTTTATTAATTTGTTTCTTACTAATATTTGTATTTATTAATACTTTGTCAAATCCACAGAATTTATTAAATAAGCAAATTCCGTAACTGTAAATGTCCTCATTAAGTTTAACGGCCGAATATAGATCCTCATTCCAAATTTTAAAACTTTCTGGTAATTCGGCAAGATTTCTTATACGAAATTTAATATTATCTTTATTCCACTCTTGTTTACTTAAAACAAATGCAGCATAAAGTGCTTCGTGTCGAATTGTTGCTAGAAAGTTATCATTTTGATCATATTTTAATGTATTTTTAAGAAATGCTTTTTCTTCTGCTTCTTTTAATGCATTTTGATCATGTAATGCATAAATTGCAGCGGTGTCATATAAAAATATGCCATGTTCTGAAATGAATGTTTTATAATCTTTTACTGTAAAATCATATCCAGTTGTTATAGTTGGTTCTTTTTCAATATTTAATAATGAGCATGGAATAAATTCTATTTTATTCTCATTAGGATGAGTTCTAATTAAAAAGTATCTATTTAAATCTTTTATAATTTCTAATGGTGATAGTTTAAGTATATTTTCATTAAAGCGATCAAAAACAACTAAACTATGATTATCAGAAATATATAAATTTTTTATATTATGAATATATCCAGAGTTTTTCTTTCTTTCAATTTTATACATATTTAAATTTTCATGTATTGACCAATGTGTTATTTGTTTTAAATCAATACTACCGGTTTCTATATTAATAGCTTTTGTATAAATTTCATCTAATACTTTATAATTTTTAAAACTAGTTCCATCTGATCTTGTTACAATTCCTTCAAATTCAACAGTAATATATTTATCAAATTCAGATATGTGTATTTTATTTAATAATAATTTATCTTCATATTTTTTGTATAAAATGACATTACAATAAGCACAATCACCGTCAATGTCCATGTTCAAGGGTTCTAAAAACAATGGGCTAACATGAATTGTTTCATCATCTAAATCATCAATTGGTTCTAGTTGAACAATTGGACAACTGTGTCTAGAAAGAGATGGTTGTCGATTTATAAATGCTAATCTTCTTAACTCTTTACTAGTACATTCTGTCACATTTCGCCTCCATTTTAGATTTTTAATAAAAATATCATATCTTTATAATTTCTATATGAAAATTAAGAAAAACAGAAAACATTGACCGAAATCAATAACCTTCTGTTCCAGGGCGAACACCAGTCGTATGCCGAGAAGCATACCCTGGCGGACCAGCCCCTGAATTTGGGCTGCCATCCGAGATAAAAGAGAACCGAAGCTCTCTTTTACAATATTATAATTTCTATATCAAAATCTTGAATAACAGATTTCTGATATTATAATTTCTATATAAACTCAAATAAAAAACATTTCTGGGAGTATGAATTAACATACTCCCAGAAAATTACTCGAAAATATCATCTTTTTGTTCTTGCTCTTGTTGTCTCTTTTTGATTAATATTTTTACAGAGGGGGTTTCTTTGCACTCATTAACCATGTTTTGATTTTGTTCTGAACAAAACCAATTTAAAAATTCACTAAAGATTTCTTTATGTGAATCATAATTTTCAAATTGAGTGTAATTATCAAATAATGTATTATAATCGATATCTTTATAGTTAGCTAAATAATATAGAAAATATGGAAACCATAATTTATATAGAATTTTTCGACTTACTTTTATTTTATACGGCTCGAGACTAGGATCGATTATAACAACAGATCTTGCCGAAAATTCAATAGTTTTACCTAAAATTGAAGATCTAATAAATCCAGTTTTTCCAGAAATGTTTTTAAATACTGATTCATAAATTAAATCTACATAGTATTGATATCTAGCAGAAGCTCTATCATATTCTGGAATTATAGGATCTACTAATTCATCATCAATATTATTATCTAAATTATATTTTAATCTCTCAAACCAGTCTTTTTCTTTAGCTCTTGCCACATCTCTAGAAGATAAATTTAAATTATTTTGATTAATTAAACTAATATAATGTTTATTAATTTCTGCATATCTATATTCGTTTTTCTTTTTTGGATCTTTAATTACCGGCCGAATATCAGGTGGAAGAACTTTAATAATGTCTATTATATATTTTTTATCAAATAGTTCTTTTGCCGCTGAAGAATTTAATACTTCATTAGCAAATTTTAAAGCTAATATAAAACTATATATTCCTGTTATTCTAATTGGAATTATATAATTAAACGGGACTTGAGCTAATGTATCAACTACATTTAACTCAAGTCCATCTAATGAACATGATAAATATCTAGAAGTTACTGCCAAAGCGTCTGCTTTTCTTGGATCTAATAAATGTTTATGATCTTTTCCTACTATCTTTTTAAATAATTTTCTTTTAGTTGGTTTAATTACTGGAAAAACTAAAGTAATTTTTCCAAATGTTTTTATTCTTAAATCAGAAGATGCACATATAACATTACATCTATCACAAACTTTGCCACTATCACAAGACTCTAATGATAATTTTCCACATTTGCATCTAAAATCATGTATTGGTCCAAAAATAGATTCACTTAATAATCCATCTTCATCGATTTTATTCCCAAATTTGCCGGTGAAAAATTTTATTGAACTTACTTCGCCTCCAAGTTTATTCATTTTTGTAAACCTTCACTGAAATTAGGATAATATGTTTTTCGCAATATTACTCATAATGTTTTCAATTTCATTTGTAACATTATTAGATTTTGTTTTATTTTTTCCTAATCTTTCAGCTTCTTTTTGAGCTAATACATTTGCTTTTTTTTGATCTTGTTTATCTTTAATTTTTTGTTCTTGTTCTTTAGTAAAAATACATTTAGCTTTTACTGGAACATTATCTAATAAGTATTGATCTATTTTTAGTTTATTATTTAAAGTATTTGAAATTTTAAATTTAAATCGAACTACATCTTGACCAATTTTACCAGATCTTGTTCTATACGTAACGAATTTTCCAAATTCTCTAATAGAACAAGATCCGTCTTTTAAAGATTTTTCAAGTATTGATTGAAAAATATATTGTATGAGGGTAGGAATATGTATGTCTTTAAACTTTTTTTGAAGTTCTGTTTCAATATCTTCAGATATTCTAAACACAAACTTCCTCCTTCTTTTTTAAAAAATTAATTTAAAGGTGTTAAGATACAGATTCTTTCCCCATTTCTTAAAATTGCATTATGTTTAATAGGAACGATAGCGGCAAAAGAGTCTTTAATAAATCTAATATCAAAATTTTCTGCAATTTCTGCTGGTATTTTAATATTATAATTATCAGAATCTATTGTTTCGTCATTATCAATTGGAACATAATACATTCTTCCATGTAACATATTAATTCGGCCATTCGACATTTTTACGATATTTTGTTCTCCAGTTCCTAAAAAGGTGTAACCAATTTCTGCTACAGTTTCATTAAATTTTGCGGATACATAAATATTATCAGACATGATAAACTATTCCTCCTTAAGTTTCTTTAATTTAATTTTAGTAGCTTGTCTTGATAAAGCTACTAAATGTTTACATCCAGATACGATATTGTATTCATTTTTCTTTTTAGGTCTACTAACAATTGATCTAATAAAAGAAATAGATTGAAGTAAACTACCACTTCTAAATATTGAATTTGCAAATTCATATTTAAAACTTTCACAACTACAGAAAACTTTACAAGGTGAATTTAAATGAATGTCTTTGTCAAAAATTTCTATTTCTTGTTTATATTTTCCAGTAGAACTTCGAATAAAAATTGTTTTATTTTCAGTTCTTTCTGCTTCTATCGAAACAAAAGAAACTTCTTTGACAGAAGGTTCTCTATCTTTGTATACAGATGGAAATTTTGAAAAATAACTAAGAGTTAACATAATAAAAAATCTCCTTCTTATTATTAATTGGGACCGGTAAGAGAAATTAAGATTATTAAATCTCACCGGTCCCGAAACTTACCCCTTATTGTCCCGGTACCCACTTACCGGGACAGATCAAAATATTGATCACCAGGAAGTCCTCCTTTCTGGTTAAAGGGGTTAAAAGATAACTACCTGAGACATTCAGATAGTCTATTTTATTATTTCTATATTAAAAGTTTGAATACTAAAATTTGATCTGGAATTTTTAAATATTAAATATATTATTTCTATGGGAAAACAGAAGTTAAATTTTAAAAATATAAGTTCTAAAAGATAAAGTTTGTGTTTAAGTTTTGAAAAAATTATAGAGAATATAGAATAAGAAAAATTTATTAATTTTGAGATATTGCCGAAAAGTAAGACATAGAATTAATAGAAACTTTAATATTATGTTTAATGTTAATCCATATAAATTAAAAGTGAATATATACCGTAAAAAAATAAATTCATAGTTAATATAGATATTATATAAATAAAAAATAAAATAAAAGATTAAAATTAATTAAAATATTAGTATAATAAATATAAATATATATTTTAATATAGTAATTGAAATACATAAAATTTCTAGTAATTAACTATATAATTTAACATAACTTAGAATATTAAATTAACATAGTTAAACTAGATCTGTTACTAAACTAGTTCAGTAGAAGTAACTTTACTAGTAACTTAAACGTACATTCTAAAGTAATTGGTAAAAGTACGTTTTAAGCGAAAATTATTTTACGGGACGTATTTTCGCTTTTTTTTTGTAGAAACAACATTGATCTAAATAAAAACTATTAATTTTTCAAAATATTATTAAATATTTTTTACAAATTCAGAGCTTTTTAAAACATTTGAAGAAAAACATTTAAAATATCTATATTTGTTTCAATTTTCAGAGTATTTTTATGGTTATTTTCAGTTTTAAAAGTGTTCTGAATAAAAATATTTTGAAGGGTATATAATCAATATCTATATTTGATTATATACCCTTCTGTAACTGCAATTTTTAAATGTTCCGCGGCGCGAGCTATTTAATGTAACCTCTTCCGTGGCAGTGTGGGCAAACTTGACTTTCTGGAATAAGTTTCTTTACTCTAGCACCTAAATTTACTGGAATATTATATTGTGACAAAATTATAATATATGCTTGAGCAAGTATGTAGTTCTTTTTCCCACATCGGATCAACTCGTAGTACCATTCACTAGATCTCCTCTAACAAAACGTTTAGTGCTGATAAATTATCTTGATTATCAATTTTGTCAGATTTTTTAGGGGGAAGTTGTAATCTTCCAGTCATTACTAAATCTTCCATTACTTTTTTAGCAATTTCTTCTGTTTCATATGTTCCGATTATAATACTGTTTTCGCGAGTTGATGCAATAGCTATTAAATTCCAACCCAAATTATTTTTATCTTTAATAAAAGATGATTTTGAAATATAATAACCGACTACATCTCTTTTATTAAGAAATGCTTCTTTATCAACACTTTGGAAAAATTCATTATGTCGATGAAATACCATTAGTCTGACAATTTCTTCAACATATTTTTTAGCGGAAGTAATTGTTTTTTTATTTTCCATTAATTTAAAGCTAATTTCACCAGTGACAGATCTTGTTGCTGCATAAATATTAAATGTTTTAGCGGTTGTTTCTGAAATTTTTAATTCGACAATTTGATATGGAGGAATAAAAGAGTAAGTTACTTCTTCTTTCCACCATGTCCATTTAGATATTAGGTCTAAAGCTAGAAACTTTTTATCTATTTTCTGATTAGTTTTTGCCATTTATTTTCTCCTTTTTGATTTTTTAAGTAATTTCTACCGAATCTAAGATATTCTTTTTTAAATGTTATAAATACCAAATAAAAAATTTTTCTTGTTCTAACCAGCTTTTGCCGGATTTCTGAATATTTAAATTAGTACTCTTTTTAAAATAACACATTAAACAAATATATATATCATATAACTCATTTAATGATTTTTTTAAATCTTTTTGTTTAATTTCTTCAATTAATTCTTTAACTTCTCCTATTGCATAAGAAATATTGGTAAATTTTTTGACCAAGTCATAAAAACTCCTTTTTTAAAAAGATTTTGAGTTAAATTTATTATTTCTATATGAAATCTTTGAAAACAAAAACCTTAAAAATAAAAATTCAAAAAATATATAGAAATAATATATTTGGACTAGGCGGTATGAAATATAAATTTTAAGGCTCATAATAAGCCTATTTAACTTAATATATTTTACATTATTATTTCATACCGTCGATGTCCTTTGTTTATTTAAAAAAGATCTTGCCGGAGGAAAAATGGATTTATCAACAAGTCATATGTTTGTTAGTAATAGTCAATTTCTTGGTGTAATTAAAAGCTCAATTATAAAAGATTTTCATGATATTAAGTTAAAGCTTGAGTTTTTTAAAATATTATCTGGAGAACGGCCGCTTATAGAAATGGTCGAAAAAGATTGTAGAGAAAATCATACAAATGTTAATTCTTTAAAATTAGTAAGTACAGATAATATTTATTCAAAAGATTTTAACTATATAGATTCGGAAAATTTTGTTAAATACTTGAGCTTTATTAATAGTAGAAATATACAAGAAGATAATAGAAATAAACAATTATGGATTATTGATTTTAAGTTTAATTCTGATGTTAATTTTTTTAAAATTGTTTTAAATTCGATGCAAGTTTTTAGATTATATAGTCAAATGAATTCGTTTTATTCGAATTATTTAGTTTTATCTTCTATAATGCGGCAAAATCTAGTAAGTGAAACACCAGTAAAACAGGAAAAGAAAGTAACTGAATATATTCCTGAAACTCCGCAAGAAGAATCTAAACCTGTTATTGTTACGAAAGAAAGAAATGAATTAGATAATATTTTTGAATTATGTTTAAATGGTAGTATTAAATCTAGTTTAATTCATTATACTTTTAATTATTATAGATACCTTACAGATTCTAAGTATTGTTCTGTTTTAAATAATGATAAAGGTCAAGTTCAGTATACTTTGCCGATTCTTTTGCCGGGTAAATTTAATATTGATGAATCTTATTTTCGATCATTAATATTATCAAATTCTTCTATTTCATTAAATAATATTTCATTTATTATTAAGAAAATTCTAACTAATCTTAATACTGAATTTAATTATTATAAATCTAATCCATTAATTCTCTTAATGATCAATTATTTATTATTCATTTATTTATTAAGATATCTTTATGATACTAATAAAGATTCTTTTACTTATTATTTTAATCAATTCATTTGCCTTCCAACAGTTCAAAATCAATTGATCACTAAATTAGTTCAAAGTGCTTTTTCTAATTTTCATAATAAAATCTTTTTTAAAATTGTTGATGTTGATGAATTTAATATTTTAAATAATTCTAATGATGAAAATATTAAAAAAATTTCTGAAGATTATAAGCATCTTATTCCTGTTTCGCAACAAGATTTTGCCGATAAAATCTTTAATAAATTAAGTGAAATTGATAATATTCAAACACCTTTAAACTTTAAATTATCTAATAAAAAATTTATAGATATTTCAAAATATATTACAACAGATAATAAGAAACAATCTAATTCTATTCTATTTGATCCGGACAATACTCTAGATGAAAATACTTCTTTAAATGAATATAATTTCTTAAACTATCAAGTTTATACTACAAATAATAATGGAAATTCTATTAATAAAGTAGTTACAAAAACTTATCAAGCTCTTTTAAATTATATTAAAAATCCAGCTTCTCTTCTTTTACTTGAGAATACAAATTCAGAAATTCCTAAAGAAGTTCTTAATCTTTTCGAAGTTATTTCTAAAAAAGTCTTAAATTCCGCTAAAATTACTAAAGATACTATTTCAACATTAAAATATTATAATATTTTACTTGAATCTTTGCCGAATCCTCAAGAATTTAAACATATAACATTTCTCTATATAATCTTTCAAATAATTCTTCCCTACCATAATGATATTTATAATAATTTACAATTCGAAGATTATTTGTTATAGTCAAAAAAAATTCAATCTCTGGTGATTTCTATTTCTAGATTTCACCAGAGATTTTTTAAAATTTCTCTTATTATTTCTTGCCGAATCAAATTGATATATATCTAAAAAATGAAAACCCTTCACTAGTTTTAATAGTCCAATGTTATGTTAACTATAATTAATATACGGGTAAAAACTTTTTTATATAAACACAATTGGAGGGAAACTATTTGTGACTCAATTTTATTATCCAACACAATATCATTATAATGATCCACTTTATCAAAAACGAACAGAGTATAATACTATATATCGAGAAAAATATTTATCAAAAGCTTTTAATGATATTTTAAAGATGTTCGGTGATAATATTATTATGAAAGGTTTAGAAGTTACTCCAAGTTATGGTGGATCTATTATTAATTTAGTTATTTCTTCGGGTTATGTAATTCACGATTCTACTTTTATTCAATTAATAAATTCATCTACATTATCATGTGATGTATTAGCAGTTGATGATACTCCAACAACAAATGCACATTTAGCAATTTTTACAGATTTTCAATATGTAGAGTCTCCAGATGTAGATACTCAAACAGAATTAAAATTATCAGTATATCATGTAAGTTCTTTAGGAGTAGTTACAGCTTTTTCTGGTTCTCCAGCTTTTTCTACATTAAGAAATAAGATTTTAGTTTCTATTTTAGAATTTACAAAAGTTGGAGCATTCGTTACTGCTTGTAATGAAACATTAACAGATCTTGCCGGTGGAGATGCTCAAACTTTATTGGTAAATGGAACAAATTATTATCTTAGAGGTTTTTCAGAATCAAATATAAATTGTTATAATATAGTTGATACTCAATTTAGTATATTTTTATCGGAATTTCTATTTCATGATAAAATCTGTTAAAAAATATAATATAGGAGTTTTATTTTATGGCTTCCACAGTTACTCCAACACAGGTTAGAATAAATGATCCTTATCAACAAACAGTATTTGCATTTAATACTCCAGATTCGAAACTTTATTTATCAAGAGAATCAAACAAATTATTAAATGTTGTCGGTAGTGATATAATTATTAAAGATTTAACAGTTACTGATCCAACTATAGTATCTCCTAGTACAGTTCGAGCAATTGTTTCAACTGGATGGGCAATTCAAGACGAAACATTACTAAATATTGCATCATTTTCTACTGTTGATTTGGATTGTTCTGCATTAGTTGATACTTTGGTTGGTGGAGCACATTTAGGAATTTTTATTAACTATCAATATTTTCAAACAGTTGAAGAAAATAATTTATCTATTGATATGTTTCACATTCAATCTGATGGAACTGTAACTGATCCTACTGGTAGATTTTCTTTAAACTCTTGCCGAATTTTATTAGATATTATAAATTTTACAAAATCCGGTAGTAATGTAGTTGCAGTTTCAAAAAATTTATCAAATACAATAACTATTTCTGGTACTACTTATTATAGACGAAATTTAAATCCAACAGATTTAGTTTTACCAAATTTATATAGTTTGGCATTTGCGGAATATAGAGAGTATCTTTTAAAACAAGATTATTTATTAATGGAGTAATGGAGGATTTAAATGGCTACTGCAAATAAAATTCTTGGAAGAGTTAAACCAGCTTCAATTACAAATACTTCACTTTATACAGTTCCTGTTGTAACTCAAGCAAATGTTAATATTTTTATTGCTAATCAAGGAAGTGGTGAAGATCAGATACGAGTTGCTATTACACCTTCTGGTTCTGCATTGGCTGCTACAGATTATATTATTTATGATATAGCTCTTGCTGGAAATTCTTCACAACAACTTACAGGAATAGCTCTTGCCGCTTCAGATTTTATTACAGTTTATTCTTTAAATGGAACAACATCGTTTGTGGCAACTGGTATCGAAATTAGCTAAAAAAATAATTTTTATTATATTATATTATAATTAATTGAAGGATGGGCTATGATTAAAACACTTTCAAATAATAATTTAGAATCATTTACAATTGAGGAATTTTATGATATTTCAACTGGATTGAATGGTTATATTGATGGAGAACATTCACAAGCGGAATTTAAAAAAGATCAAGATAGAATTATTGGTAATTATTGGTCCACTACGTCATCTTTAAATCAAGCTAGATATCAATTAGCTGGATGTGGTGATGTTAATAATGCATTATCATTTGGTGGATATACTGGAGCAGATGTAGCAACTACTGAAAAATGGAATGGGTCCACTTGGTCCACTACTTCATCTTTAAATCAAGCTAGATATTATTTAGCTGGATGTGGTGATGTTAATAATGCATTATCATTTGGTGGAAATACTGGAGCAAGTGTAGCAACTACTGAAAAATGGAATGGGTCCACTTGGTCTACTACTTCATCTTTAAATCAAGCTAGAGCTTATTTAGCTGGATGTGGTGATGTTAATAATGCATTATCATTTGGTGGACATACTGGAGCAATTGTAGCAACTACTGAAAAATGGAATGGGTCCACTTGGTCCACTACTTCATCTTTAAATCAAGCTAGATATTATTTAGCTGGATGTGGTGATGTTAATAATGCATTATCATTTGGTGGAAATACTGGAGCAAGTGTAGCAACTACTGAAAAATGGAATGGGTCCACTTGGTCCACTACTTCATCTTTAAATCAAGCTAGATATTATTTAGCTGGATGTGGT
>Ga0265293_10008052_pt1 | contig 15851 bp, 14 predicted proteins | sample Munlanlewell138R_FD_192505 | JGI IMG/M metagenome (GOLD analysis project Ga0265293, IMG submission 192505) | Leachate microbial communities from a municipal landfill in Southern Ontario, Canada - Leachate well 138R | ecosystem: Engineered > Solid waste > Landfill > Unclassified | place: Canada...
TTCACTCCAGAATCTAATTAGAAAGTATGGTTAACTCGTGATTAGTGCTTGTTATGCAGGCGTTTAATAGGTTGCTATTAGAATAATTTAAAAACCCTACTGAGAATAAACTTGTTGGCTTCACCGACATTCGAGGATTAACAGTGGATATAAGCATCTTTATTCCTGTATTCAAAGAATCAAGTCAGATAGACGGAATGCTTGATATTCTATGTTCTCAAAATGTAAGCAAAGAAGTTTTTGTAACTGTCGATGAACCTACTGAAGATTTCCTTGCAAAGATTAAGCAAATGGAAAGAGCAAACGTTTCTTTTATTGTGAATGAGGCGCGCACGGGAAAAGCCAACGCTTTAAACAATACGGTTAAGTATTCTTCGGGTAATGTGTTGCTTTTTTTGGATTCTGATATCAGTTTAAACGTCGATCCTGATTACCTGCGAAAAATTGTTATGGCAATGGAACACACTGACATATTGGATATAAAGAAGCGTGTCACGAAGGATAAGTCCTTTCTGTCAAGAATGGCTTATTATGAATACTTGACTTTTAATATGAGTGCTTGGTTATCATCCAAGTTCATGTGTAAGTGTCCTGCAGTTAATGGCGCTGCATTTGCAATTAGGCGGGAAATGTTTGAAAAAGTTGACGGCTTTCGTACTGTTGTGGCAGAAGATATTGACTTAGCTACCCGTGCTTTCTTAGAAGACGGTAGGTTTGCTTACTCAAAAGATATTGAAGTAAAAAACGTCGTTTACAGCTCATGGCATAAATGGTATACTCAGCGGCGTCGTTGGTCTATTGGGCAAGCACTGTGGTTAAAGGATTGGTATAAAGATTTGATTAGGCGTTTTGCTAGGAAACCACAGGTTTTCTTGCCCAGTTTATTTTTCCTTTATCCTTCAGTAACGGTATTTGTTTTGAGTGCTTTGATCCCAAGTATTTGGATGTACAATGAGTTGCTTGTTTTCTCTTTGTTCTTGTCAGTGAAATTTAATATTGCTCTGCCTTTGTTTTTGGTTTCCTTAGCTACCGCTGATGTGCTTAAGGTTGTTCTTATGTCGTTGTTTGGTTTTGGGATAACAGCGACTGTATTCTATGGTTTTGGGCGTAAGCTAGGCTTTAATGAAATGAAGGTGCATGAATTGTTTCTGTATTATTTCTTTTATTCTTCGGTATGGTGGATTTTGATCATAGTTGGTCATATGCAAGTAGTGTTTGGTAAGAAGGCTGGTCCTGGTTGGAAGACTTGAAATCGCGTTGAGTCTGGATAATGAAGTTTTTTTAGTGTTAACTTTAGTAACCTTAACATGACGGTTGTAGGCAAAATCTTATTTGGATGGACCCCATTAGAAGTGCGTTATTTGGGCGAGTAGCTCAGCACGGATAGAGCATCAGCCTTCTAAGCTGAGGGTCAAGGGTTCAAATCCCTTCCCGCCCGCCATTACTATATCAAGGATATCCTGCTTTGAATGATTTTGTTTTTTCTTTTTGAAAGGATAGCTGTTTAGGCTTTTTTCATCCCGTCTTCTGGTGTTGGTTCGGGTTTGTTTTTGTTGGGTTTGGTTGTTTAGGTTGTGGTTGTTAGTCGGGTTTCTTTTTTTGGATGTTTATATTGGCTTTTTAGTTGTTTTTTTGCTTCTATTCTTGTTTAGGGGTGTTGAGGGTTTGTTTTTTTAGGTTTCGTAGAGTATTTTTTATCTGGGTTTTTTGGTTTATTTCATTTGTTTTTTGGTTAAAAAGGGTTTTTATGTTGAGGTTTAAAATGGGTTCTAAAAAAGAGGTGGTGTTTTTTTATTGTTTCAAATTTATTAGATTTAGGCTTTGGGCAAAAAGGGCTTTCATAGTACTTCTATGAAAGTTCGCTTTATAAAATTTTTATTATTTTTCCAACTAAATCATTCTTCATAACTGTCATCTGGGTGCTCCTCAGGTGAACATCCAACCCCACGACTACGTCACTCACCTTTCCAATACATCAATATTATGGCTTATCGGAGGCCATTCAAAAAAAGTTTTTTACATCCCGTCTAGATAGAACTGTGTTCTGTTTGTTGCGACAGGTTAATATGCGGGTTTGTAGACTTGATATTTTCCCTGATAAAACAGGAGGTATCCCGAGAAATTGGGATCGCGTGAGAGGAGAAGCATGTTGGCGCTTAATAAGCATCGACAGAACGAGACGAGAAAAAGTGCAACATAACACTTATATTCGCCGAGTAAGCTTCTTATGCAATCCCAGTAACATGGGTTACACAACAATAATGATGCAACCCCCCACCAGAACACGATGAGGGGTGAAGCGGTGAATGGGCGCTACTGGCGCTCAAAATGACACCATGCACAGGTCAAACATATACAACGACGCCAAACACTTAATTTGAAATATATGTGTTTCACTAAACGCCAAACAGACATTACCATTGGCCCGTAACATGCCACGCTGTCTGGAGGATGGCTCGGCTTGAGAACCGACGAAGGGCGCGGCAAGCCGCGATACCGCCTCGGGTAAGCGCAAGCAGCCTTAGAACCGAGGATACCCGAATGAGACTTCTCAACGACCGCAAGGTCGTTGCTCCTAACGGAGCGGGAACCCCCCGAACGGAAGCATCTTAGTAGGGGGAGGAAAAGAAACCAACAGGGATTCCCTTAGTAGCAGCGAGCGAAATGGGAATAGTCCAAACCGAATCCTTTGTAGAAATGCATTGGAGATGTAGGGTTAAGGGCCTTGCTTCCTCTTCGCTGACGAAGTTGAAGTGACCTGAAAAGGTCCGCCATAGAGGGTGATAGCCCCGTAAACGTAAACCAGAAAGAGTTGAGCGAGAGTCCCAGACTACCATACCGTGGCTTCGGTATGGAAAGTTGGAAGTCACCAACTTCCAAGACTAAATATACCTCAAGACCGATAGCGCACTAGTACGGTGACGGAAAACTGAAAAGTACCCCGGAATGGGGGTGAAAAGTGCCTGAAACCAGACAGTTACAGACGTGCATGGCCCAAAAGAAACGAAGCTTTCTGAAGGAAACTGTAGTGATGCAGTCGTACGAAGAAAGTGGATCAGGGTTATGCGTTCCGTCTCGAAACACGGGCCGGGGAGTTTATAGCTATGGCAAGCCTAAAAGTGGCAAACTTGTAAGCAAAGGGAAACCAACACGCACGCAACTCCGCAAGGAGCCAGGTGCAGGGTCTGAAAGGGCCCGAAGTCATAACTATACATACTAGAAACCAGACGATCTAGCCCTGGGCAGAATGAAGCTAGGCGAAAGCCTAGTGGAGGTTCGAAAGGGTTCTAACGTGCAATTTGTTCCCCAGACCTGGGGCTAGGGGCTAAAGACCAATCTAGTCTGGTGATAGCTAGTTCCTTCCGAAGTGGGCCTGAGCCCAGTCCTGAGCGAGGCGGCTAGTGGGGTAGAGCACTGATTGGAAAACAAGGATCCGAAAGGGTCCACTTTCCTTTCAAACTACGAATCCACTCGCACCGTAGACCTCGGGAAGCGGGTTAGTGGGGGTAAGCTCCACGACCGAGAGGGGGACAACCCAGACTGAGGTTAAAGTCCCCAAGTGCTGGCTAAATGTCAAACCAAAGGGCGTCGTCAGCCTCAGACAGCGGGGAGATAGGCTTAGAAGCAGCCATTCTTCAAAGATAGCGTAACAGCTCACCCGCCGAGGCTGACGGCCCCGAAAATTGACGGGGCTAAGCCAGCCACTGATACCTCAGAACGCAGCTTAAGCTGCGCTGGTAGGAAGGCGTCCTAGTTGGGCAGAAGCTGGGCTGTGAGGTCCAGTGGACCGATTAGGATTGCAGATCCCGGTGGTAGTAACAGCAAAGAGAAGTGAGAATCTTCTCCGCCGAAGGGGCCAGGGTTCCCCGGCAACGATCGTCAGCCGGGGGTAAGTCGATCCTAAGGCATAACTTAACCGATTATGCCGAAAAAGGGAATCCGGTTAAGATTCCGGAACCATAGAGATACGTGCGGTAACGCAAGCTTAGTGTTGACGTTTTGGGATAAGCTGAGCAAGGTCATCGCCTTGTTTAACCTTATAAATCCAGGGAGTGCCGTAATGACGAGAACTGGATGAAATTGGGAATAGCCACCCGTTTTAGGGAGGTTCAGCTGATTTCTGGAGCCACTGAAAAGCACACTATGAAGGATTCTTTATGATCGTACCTAGAACCGACACAGGTGTCCCTAGGCTAGTAACTTAAGGCGTGTCGGGTATACACTAATGCGAGGGAATTCGGCAAATTAGCCCCGTACCTTTGGTATAAGGGGTGCCTGTTCTTTCAGCTTCGGCTGGGAGAGCAGGTCGCAGTGACAAAGGGGTCTCGACTGTTTAATAAAAACATAGGAAGCCGCAAGAGCGAAAGCTTGTGAACGGCTTCTGAATCCTGGCCAGTACAGGTACCTGAAACCTGGGTCCAACTGGGCTAAGGGCCTGCAAACGCCGGGAGTAACTCTGACTCTCTCAAGGTAGCCAAATGCCTTGTCGGGTAAGTTCCGACGTGCATGAATGGATCAACGAGGGCCCCACTGTCCCCGCGTAGTACCCGGTGAAACCACATAACGTGGACGAACAGTCCACGATCTCCCAGCGGGAAAAGAAGTCCCTGTGGAGTTTTACTGCAGCCTGCCGCTGGAATACGGTTGTGGATACAGAGTGTAGTCGGGAGCTGTCGATCTGGGGTTCTCTGGGACCCCGGGGAGGCGACAATGGAACACCGACTTTCTGCAACCGTGTTTCTCACCGGCTCCTTGCGAGCTGGAACAACGGTAGGTGGGCAGTTTGGCTGGGGCGGCACGCCCTTGAAAAGATATCAAGGGCGCCCTAAGGTTGGCTCAGGAGGGACAGAAATCCTCCGTAGAGTGCAAGGGCAAAAGCCAGCCTGACTGTGTCCCAAACAGTAAGGGACGCAGAGGAGAAATCCGGGCTTAGCGATCATCCATGCTCCCCATTGGTGGGGGCTGGATGTGTCAGAAAAATTACCCTAGGGATAACAGGCTTGTCGCGGGCGAGAGTCCCCATCGACCCCGCGGCTTGGTACCTCGATGTCGGCTCTTCCTATCCTGGCCCTGCATAAGGGGCCAAGGGTGAGGCTGCTCGCCTATTAAAAGGGAACGTGAGCTGGGTTTAGACCGTCGTGAGACAGGTCGGACTTTATCTGCTGGGAGTGTTGGCTGCTTGAGGGGAAAGGGTCCCTAGTACGAGAGGAACGGGACGCTGTGGCCTCTAGTTAACCGGTTGTCTGATAAGGCAGTCGCCGGGCAGCCACGCCGTTGTGGATAAGAGCTGAAAGCATCTAAGCTCGAAGCCTCTCCCGAAAAGAGGCAGCCATTCCAGTTTCACTGGACGAAGGCTCCCATAAAAGATGGGTTTGATGGAGCCGGGGTGTAAACTAGAAGACTTCGGTCGACTAGTTCAGCCTGCGGCCACCAATCGCCTGAGATGTCGAGTCAATGGAATGTCTGAGCGATATTTAGTTGAGGTACATATTGTTTCAATTGAGTGTAGTCTTGGTATGTTTGATTTGTGTGTGGTTATCTTTTTGTTGTTTCCTTGGTTGATGTGTAGTTTTTTTACTTTTCATTTTTGAGGTTGTGTTGTTGTTAAAATTATGCTTTGTGTGGTGATGTTGTTTTTGGTTTAAGTTGGTTGGTTGGGGATAAGCGTTGGTGTTTTTTTGAGGTAGGTGGAGTGTTGAGGTTTTTTGTTGTGTTTGTATGACTGTACGGGTTAGTTTGGGCTAGAAAAAGGTTAGAAATATAAGTTGAAAAAAGAACATAGCAAGGGATAACAGATGAGAATAGGATTATTTGGATTTGGTAGAGCCGGTAGAGCCGTTGCCACAGTATTGTTACAAAGCGACGAGGCGTACCTTTGCTGGGTTATTAGGAAGTCTAAACTTTTACAGCACCGATCTGTTTCAGAGTTTCTAGGTATCCCAGAGGATGCGGGTGGGCAGGGGTTAATTTTTCCTATTGAAGAGTGGCCGTCGGCAAAATTGTTTGATGAACATCCTGTGGATGTTATTGTTGATTTTTCGTCTGCTGAAACGGTTTTGTCTTATGGTGAGGAAGCCGCTAAACGTGGTATTGCTATTGTAACTGCAATATCTGTTTATCCGCCTGAAACGAGAGATTATTTAAAAAAATTATCTGAGCAAACAAGCGTTCTTTGTTCTCCTAACATTACAATTGGTATTAATTTTTTGATGCTTGCAGCAAAGATTCTAAAAGCAATCGCACCTTATACTGATGTTGAAATTATTGAAGAACATTTTAAAGATAAAAAAGAGGTTTCTGGGACTGCGATCAAGATTTCTGAAACTTTAGCGCTACCCTGTGCAGACATAAAATCGGTTAGGGCTGGTGGTATCGTTGGTAGGCATGAAATTATTTTTGGTTTTCCCTACCAAACTATCCGTTTGATTCATGAGTCTATACAAAGAGAGGCTTTTGGTAACGGTGCGTTGTTTGCCGCTAAGCATCTTTTGGATAAAAAAAATGGTTTCTACACGATGGAGAACCTGTTATTACCTTATTTTAATTTGCGATCTTTTCTATGTTAAGCGTTTTTTTATTTTTTTCATAAGTCCATACATATGTAATATTACAAGTCGTTTAAGTTGGGGCTTTTTGCGCTGGTTGGGGTGTTTTTTCTATCAATTGAACTTGGTCTGTCTTGTTTTTTTAAACAGACAAAAACAAACAAAAAAGATGTATACTATACGGATTTATAGTTTTTTTTATGTGAAATGTCTTTTGTTTGGCAGTAATTAATTATGGGGTAAAAGCGGAAAATGTAATGTGTCTCGGTTAATATGTGCGCATTTTAATCCTGCTGGAAAACAGTGTTTGTTATTGTAGAGAAAGACTGCAGTGTTTGCTCCAAATTTAGTTCTTTCCAAGTAGATTGTCATGACTAGAGAATTTGCATTTTCCTTTTTTCCTAATGGAACCCAGCCATTTCTACCCTTATTGAACAGGATTGTTGCTCGAGTATTATTTTAGTTGATATGTGCTTAGTTGAATGCTGCGTCGCAGTTTACATGCACGCAACATTATCCCATTAAAGTATACTATGTTTATGTTGTAAGAGAGGCTTCAAGAACAGCTCTAAAACTATCTTCTATGTGTGGTGCCTAACGCATTTGCATTTTTCCTCCTCCTAAGAGTGAGTCGCAGTCTCTCTTTTTCTTTTGAATTATTGGGGTAAGTCGGGTTGTTTATTACTGTAGACTACTTATTTGCTAGAGGCTAACTGTATTGTATTTCCAGAGATGAATTGTGTCGGGAAATTTGTGTTCAGAGTGGTTTAGTGGGTGTTGTTTATTGTTTATTGTCTAACAATAGTGAAGCTGTACATGACTGTGCTAAGCTTCATGTTTGGTTTATTGGATGTGTTGTCTTAGTTGTAGGTTGTTGAAAAAGTATTCTCCTCTAAGGCTTTAGTGTCATAAATCAGTTTTATTTTTTTAATGCATAAGGTTTTTAGGGGTAATTACTGGAAAGCATACTGCCGAGGATTGGTAAATGCTAGGTGGTTTGTTTGGTGTTGTTTCCAGAGGGAGTTGTGTAAAAGAAGTTTTCTTTGGAACAGATTATAATACACATTTAGGAACTGAAATGGGCGGGTTAGCCTTTTTGAATGAGGAATTGGAAATTGTTTCGCATGATATCAGCAATAGTCAGTTTAAAACCCGCTTTGGTGACCAATTAGATAGTTTTCATGGTGAATTGGGAATAGGTGTTATAAGTGACACTCCTGAAGAGCAACCGCTAAAGTTTGAGTCTAAAGTCGGTACTTTTGCTCTATGTACGGTAGGTCTTATCAAGAATTTACAGCAAGTGTATTACTCTTTAATTGAGAAGGGTGTTACTTTTAAGAAATCTACTTGGCATGCTGGAGCAAATGTTCCTAGCCAAACTGAGCTTGTAGGTGAACTCATCTGCCGTGGCAACGACGTTGTGGATGGGATACAGAAAATGTATGAGATCATCGATGGTACAATTTCATTATTATTGCTTTCGGAGAGGGAGCGTGTTATCTATGCTTCGGGTGATAAATTTCCTCTTGTTGCTGGTGCAAAAGAGCAGAGTTGGGCTGTAGCGTCTGAGACGACTGCTTTTCCAAACCTTGGTTATCGTATTGAAAAGTTTTTGGATTACCGTGAAATTGTAGCTATAGGTCAGAATGGATTGGTATCTAGAATACCAACTCATGGAAAAAGAAAATTCTGTCCATTTTTACATATCTATTCGGGTTTTCCAGCTTCTGATTATTATGGGATTAATTCTGAGATTGTACGTGAGCGTTGTGGCGGTTTTTTAGCTGAGCATGATGATGCTAAAGCTGATTTGGTTTTGGGGGTTGCTGATTCTGGCTTGCCTCATTCGGTTGGTTATGTTAAACGGAAAATTGAGTTGACTAAAGAAGTTGTTTCAAATAGCCTCTCTGAGTTGTCGTCTGGTAAAATTAGTTTATCGGATTGTCAAAGTAAGGTTGATGAAGCATTGGCTTTGCTTGCTCCTTTACGTCGTCCGATGGTAAAGTATACGCCGGGTTGGGGCCGAAGTTATATTCCTCCGGTTCAGAAAAAGCGTGAATTAGTAGCACAGTATAAACAAGTGCCTAATCCTCAAATTATTCAGGGTAAGAGTATAATTATGGTTGATGATTCTATTCGTCGTGGTACTCAGCTAAGAAATTTGATTCATGAGAAAATCTTGCCGTTTGAGCCAAAAGAGATTCATGGTCGAATTGCTTCCCCCCCGCAGTATTTACCTTGCATTTATGATTTGACTACTAGACCTTGTGATTTAGCTACGTATAAGCGTGAGGAGGATTCTAATCTGGTTGATGGTGCTGTTGACAACTCAGGTGGTGATAACCACGATGTTATGTGTGAACGGATTAGGCGCCGTATCGGTTTTACGACGTTGCGGTTCTTGACACCTGAGGAGATGATTAAAGCGGTTATCGAGGCACCTGGCAATAAAACGCTTAAAAAGGAAGACCTTTGTCTTTATTGCTGGACAGGTTGTTTCTGATTTTACTGCTTGTTTATATTCACTAAAGCGGTATCTTTTTTTACTATGTTGTTTGATTATTTTGTAAACTATTCAAGACAAGTATTAGCTCAAGCATCATGCAAGATGCAGCTAACTACCATGTAAATAAGAACGGATGATTTATTTCATGACTGAAAACTCTACTTCCAAAGTGGTTCGCGGACTAAAAGGTGTGGCTGCGGCTGAAACACGAATAAGTTATGTTGATTTTAATGGTTTTCTTTATTATTTAGGCTATAACATAGATGATTTGGTGGGTCGTGTTACCTATGCTGAAGTCGCTTACTTGCTTGTTCATAAGAGGCTTCCGAATCGACAAGAACTCGAGAGGTTTAAAAGTGAGCTTGTTTCTTCGATGAGGTTGCCTGATCAGATTGTCGATAGTATTGCACGTAGTCCTATAGATAGTCATCCAATGGATATTTTGCGAACTGAAGTATCTCATTTAGGTTTGTATGATCCTGACGGGGAGGTCTTTTCTAAAGAAACAAACATTAGAAGGGCAACTCGTTTGATTGCTCAAGTGCCCGTTATTGTTGCTACTATTTTTAGAACTCGTCAGAATCAGCCTGTTTTGGAGCCAAAGGATGAGTTTAATTTAGCGCAAAATTTTCTTTATATGTTCACTGGTCGGATGCCTGAGGCGGCTGAGAGTAATGTTTTACATCGTTATATGACACTTCATGCAGATCATGGGTTTAATGCTTCTACTTTTGCTGCTCGTGTCACTGCGAGTACGAATTCGGATATGTACTCGGCAATTACTTCGGCAATTGGCACTCTTAAGGGTCCGTTACATGGCGGCGCAAGTGAGAAGGTTATGGATATGCTCGACGACATTAACCTTGAACAGGAAATTGAAGAATATATTATGGGGTTATTAGATGATCAGAAGAAGATTATGGGTTTTGGTCACCGCATTTATAGGGCACAGGATCCCCGGACTAAACATTTACGAGGCATGGTTGAGGACCTTTGTCATCGTGAGCGAACCATGCGTTTATTTAAAAAATGTTTTCAAATCGAAAATATTGTTTATTCTAGAAAGAAAATTTACCCTAACGTTGATTTTTATGCTGCAGTCACTATGGACGCGTTGGGTGTGCCCAAGGAGTATTTTACGCCTTTTTTTGCTTCGAGCAGAATATCAGGTTGGGTTGCTCATGTAATAGAGCAGTATGAGGATGCTGTTCTTTTGCGCCCGGAGTCAAAGTATGTTGGCGGTTTTAATATACCGTTTGTACCTATGGAAAACCGTTAGATAATGTTTTTTTAATTATACCATCGGATATTCTTCTTTTTATATGTTGTTTAAATCGGATTTCGCCTCTTGAATGTTTTTGACCTCATACTTTTTTTGCATATAATAGCTTCTGCCCATTTTTGTTAATTGAATCTTTTTATTAGATTTCTTTAATGCAAACAAGGTGATGAAAAATTAGTTTTTCATGGAAAAATTGTACAAGTTTATCTCAAATTTTGTTTTATTTTTTGGGCGTCAGCCTCTAAAGCCTCAGGCATTCTGCCTTTAGTTTGATCTCGGTAAGCCTTACCATGAGTAAAGCCTTCATGCGGTTTCATAGGAATAACATGCACATGCAAATGAAAAATCACCTGACCGGCTGCTGAACCATTATTCTGCACAACCCTGATACCCTCCACTGCCATAGCAGCCCTAACCGCAACTGCCACACGCTTGACAATCTTTGATAAATAGGCGACTTCGTCTTCAGGTATTTCATAGATGTTTTCATAATGCTTCTTTGGCACAACAAGCGTATGGCCCTCGTTAACAGGACGATTACTCAAAAAAACAGCTACCTGATCATCCTCATAAACAAAACTTGCAGGAACTTCTTTCTGTATTATATGACAAAAAATGCATTCTTCAGACATGGAGTCTCATACCTTTCAGCGGTTTAATATTAGGGTAATAGTTTAATAGAATTCGAGGTCTCAATAATACTTTATGGACACTTACGTTGATGACATTGGTAGTTTCCCCTTGCCAATGGGACTTAAAAGAGATGATTACGTCAGAGCCTACGAAGCAGCACGTGAAGCATTACTTAAAGGCGATGATCCATACGCAGACGATTTTATAGCTAAAACGTTCTGTTCCACAGTTGTCGATTCTTTCCGTAGAAAGCTCTCTTCAGGCTTAGACGTCATAAATTTTCCACAGCACTTCAGTGGATTACGGCAAGTTGGCGACGTAATACACCAAGCAATGGCAAACGGATCCTTCGTTGTCGATGAAAAAACAGCAGTTTTACCTGAAATTTACGTTTTAAACAAGGAAGCAAAATTATTAAGCGAAGAGTTTGGAAAAAAAATACTTCTTCGCATTTGCCTATTTGGACCAATCGAACAGTACTTAAACGAGATCGGTACAACTGCTTACCCAGACGTTCTGGAAGGCTTCGCAGAAACTATTAATCGGTTTGCAAAAAACAGCATCCTAAATAGCAAATATATTGAGACTAGGGTAATTTCCATCGATGAACCAAGCCTTGGTCATAGCCCATTTACGGGTTCACCTGAATTAATTCGTGAAACTCTTGAAAAAGCCTACGACTTCCAAGGACCCATCAGGCAAATACATTTACATTTCGCCTCAGGAATCCATGACTTATTAACGGTCAAAGGTCTCGATGTACTTTCATTTGAATATGCTGCTTCACCTAAAAACATCGATGCTGTCTCTAAAAACGTGCTTAAAGATGCTAATAAACAAATTCGCGTGGGTATTGCCCGAACGGATGTAGATGCTATCTGGGCTGAACTATACGAAAGAGGGATAACTCAACCGACTGCAGAGCAAATCATCGAGTCAATAGATGTAATTAAAAAGAGATATCGATTTGCCAAGGAAAAATATGGTGAACAGATGACTTTTACTGGTCCAGATTGTGGTTTAGGAAGCTGGCCTAGCCAAGATGCCGCTGTGTCCTTGCTCAAACGTGTGGTTGAAGTGGTAAAAACACAGTAACTGCTTAGATACCCATTCAGACTTTAATTTTTTATGAGAAAAAAGGGGCTCTGTTGTTTTTCTGTTTATTGCTTTCTTTTCTTATTAGAAGCACACTAAGAGCGATGGGCTGATAATTGCTATGCTGGTACCTATACGTACAGTTCAGTCTTCAGTTGGGCAGTAACTAGTTATGACGTTGGTTTGGTTGAAACGGTCGCCATCAGAAAAGGTTTTCTTATTTATTCCTTATTTTCATTATAAGCACAGAACATAAGTTTTCAATGATTTTGTTAAAAAGTGAGCCGGCTACTCAAGAATTTTCTTGAAAAGAAAGAGTCTCAATTGAAAACTGTGGGTAAAGTCGCCAGTTCAGTACCGATTATGCCACTGAATTGCGGTGAAATGAATGGTCTTCGACGTAAAGGCGGCACAGGCATCGGTGACGGTGGCTCTATTTCTACAGGGATTTTGTTTACCAGTCTTATTCGCCTCCAAGTATTGTTGGGATAACTGTTGCTTCAAGAAGTGTTTCTCTACGAATTATGACAACTTTGATTTGCTTGCCCACAACATCTTCTGATAGTAATCTTGGCAAATCATGGAATTCTATGACGGGTTTGCCGTTGAATTTAACAAGTACATCTCCCATAGCTAATCCTGCTTCGCGTGCGGGAGAACCTGCTTCTACGCTAAAGATCATGACGCCAGTTTCCTGTTCTAGTCCTGCATGCGTTACTATTTCTTCAGGGATAGCAACTGTGTTTGCGGTGATACCAAGATAGCCTCTTTGTACGGTTCTACCACTCATTAATCGATTAGCAATTGTTTTGACTTTATTCATGGGTATGGCTATTCCACGATGCCAAACATAGGCTGTGTTTATACCGATAAGTCTGCCTTTAACGTCGACGAGCGGTCCGCCGCTAAAACCAGGGTTAAGTTGGGCATCAGTTGCGATGACGTTTTCCATCGATGTTGAACTTCTCCAACTTTTTATGCAGCTATGTACATTGGTTATCATGCCGCTAGTAGCGGTTGATTGGCTCTTGTTGAATGGATTGGCCAATGCGAAAACATATTGACCTACACTCAGTTCCTCTGAGTCACCTATCTCTATTGGAACGTATTCTCCTCTCTCTACCTTGAGCAGCGCTATGTCGTTGTATGAATCAGTACCTATGATTCGTGCGTTTGCTGTTTTTTCGCCTTGACCTATTTTTACAGCGTTACAACCTGCAAGAACATGGTTACAGGTAACTATGTAACCGTCTCGAGTTAGGACAACACCGGTTCCTCGTGACATTTGTGCGTTTACTGCGACGACCGATTGGGCTGTTTTCTTTATTAGGTCACTGGTGGCATCAGAGAGTGATTTTAGTACTTCTAGCGAGTTTACCAGTTGAGTCATTGTATTTTTCTCCAGGAAATCTATATGGTAAAAAAAGTATTTGTTGACTAAGGAATATGCAAACTTGGTCACACCCTACTATTTTTTGTGGATGAGATTGAGCAATTAAATTATTGAAAAAATAATCAAAGGATAAAACCTATTGCATTTACACTTGCCATCAAGAACACAATAAAGTCTACGTTAGGGCGCTTGATTAAACGAACAAAACCAAGAACACGGCACAACTCCAAAGATGATTTTGCTATAGAACCTTTTTGTTTAAGTTTTGAGACACTAAACCTGCGGTCATAAGTGCGATGAGAACTATAGAGTCTTGTAGTACCAAAAGACCTATGGAGCTTGCAAGGTTTTCAATTAAAGTAACCTAACGCTGATTCTCCGGTATTTTATTTCAAGTATTTGGAAAAAATTATGGGTTAAGAGCGTGCCAAATAACCAAACGCCACTCGGTCCCGTAAATACCAACGGTCATCCAATATGCTTCTTTGGTCACTAACTGTTTATCGTAATCAGCGACGTCTTTGTCGTAATATTGATAGTTGCCATATCCTGACGGTTGCTCTGCGATTTGCCTAGCAAATTCTTGTACTTCAGGATAATCTTTGTATATAGTGTCAGTAAGTAGGTTTTTGCTCTGCTGGTCAGGGTCTGGGTCATAAATGAGTGTACCATTGGATTGCATGACCCACATGGAATATTGATCTATACCGTCTGGGCTGGAGCTACCGATTTGTTTATCGATTCATATGGTTGAAAAACAATGCTCAAAGACCCGATGAATTTGTGTTGAATACTATCGAATATGGGTGCAACCATAACAACACCAGGAAAACTTTCAACCAGTGGGATAATATTGCTCATTTCAGGAAGCATAGATTGATGCATCCAAAGGTTCTGTTCTTGTTGGCTTATGTCCATACCCTCGATACCTTTGTAGCTTGTTGGCTCAATGGCGACAAGGATATCTTGAGCGTTTGATGTTGCAGCGTTGATTATTAATGAGTTGTTAGAAACGAGTTCTCGAAGAACAGTTCGTACCTCTGGTCCATCGAGCCCGTATATAGCCAGCATTTGAACTGAGGCTGTTAGGGTATTATCAAGCTTATGTAATTCATTATCAACATTTAGTTTAGTGTGAGTTAACTGGTTATTCATTTCTTGCTGTATAGCATAAGCATCTTTCTGTTGGGTTAACGTCTGGTCTATTGTTCATTGGTAAGCGTTAACGCTTAATGAAACAATCATAACTGCAATTAATACAAAAACAACTATGCGGGCTCTTGACATTGTTCATCGGTTATTTTTTTGTAACATTCGGGTTTTAAGTGTTATGCTGCTTGAATCACTATGAAGTAACCGGAAAACTTTGCGTATTATTAGGGGTGACTTTGGAGGTATTCTACTGTGGTGTAACTGATTGCACTGTAACGGTGGAATTTTTTGAATTACAAATTCACTTGGAGCAACATGGGTTGTGTGGTCAGCCCAGTCATAGGTGCAAGACGAGTGACTATCCCAATTAAAAGGAGCCTATAAGTAAAGTCGGGTCTTTCATAGCTTATAGACGTTTATGGCTCTAAAAATAGGTTGAAAAGAATGGGTGCTTATTCAGCTGCGGTATTATAGTATCCCTTGTCCACTTTCACAAAGATAAGTGGACCCCGACTTTGCGCCATATCTCTAGCCTTCCTTAGAGTATTATTGAGAGCAATAAAAATTTTTTCTCTCTCATCGGACAAGTTTTGGATGCATTTTTCACCAAGTTCCATTTTTAAGAGATTTACTGCCAAGATTTCTGTTCCACAAATTTCGCCATTCTTAACCAAAGTAGATGTCACTAATTCAGTAAGCTCTTGCTTTTGCTCAAGTTTGTGCCATATTGGTTCTGCGTCCGTGATTGCCTTGGTAACTTTGTTCCATTTGTTGGCACTCTGATTTCCGATTAGCAGTTTTACACGTTCTTGCCATTTTTTAAACCAAATATTACACCAAACAGTCAAGTAAGCGTCTAATTCATCGGTATCTTCTCGAAAAAGTTGTCCAAGCTTATCCACGATTTCACATTGGTTTCCTTCTTTTCCCACTAGGGACCAATGGAATTTCAAGTAGTTAATAAAGTCTTGGCAAGCCACCTGCAAAACTTTTCTGTCCGAACCCATGATATTTAAAGCAGGGTCGGCATCTTTCAATTTATCCCCTATCATTATCTCAATGAAACTCATCACGATTCCCGCTGAAGCCCTCTCCATATCCAATGTAAGTTAAGGTTTTAATTAAACTTTATTTTGGGAAATGATGTAACTACCTATGTTGAAACGTAAAATATTTCCAGTTTGGATATACAAGCATCGATTATTCTATGTATTTTGGTAAAGCGTTTAGGTTAGGTAGTACTAA
>Ga0265293_10008053_pt1 | contig 15849 bp, 12 predicted proteins | sample Munlanlewell138R_FD_192505 | JGI IMG/M metagenome (GOLD analysis project Ga0265293, IMG submission 192505) | Leachate microbial communities from a municipal landfill in Southern Ontario, Canada - Leachate well 138R | ecosystem: Engineered > Solid waste > Landfill > Unclassified | place: Canada...
AGCGAATTTTATAAAGAATTTAGTGAACAAGTTGATAGTGCACGTAAAGATATGCCAAAATTAGAACCGGAGAAAGTGGGTCGGCCATGTCCAAAATGTGGTGGGGAACTTGTGTATCGTGATGGTAAGTTTGGGCGCTTTATTGCGTGTTCTAATTTCCCAAAATGTAAATACATTGAAAACATTATTGAATATACGGGTGAAAATTGTCCAGAGTGCGGCGCGCCCTTAATATATCGTTATGATAGTAAAGGGCGGAAATATATTCGTTGTTCTGATTATAAAAACTGTAACTATGCTTTATCAATGCGTAAAGCAAAATATAATAAGTAAACAAACGTTTTTCGAATAAGGGCCTTTTTTGCTATAATTTTCTTATGGAAGAAGTAATTATTATTGGTGGTGGACTAGCCGGAAGTGAAGCTAGTTTTTTCTTAGCAAATCATGGGATTAAAGTTAAACTTTATGAAATGCGTCCCGTTTTAAATACACCCGCGCATTATAGCGATAAACTTGGTGAACTTGTTTGCTCTAACTCTTTTAAAAGTAAAGAAATTACGAATGCATGTGGACTTTTAAAAAAGGAAATGGAAGTATTTGATTCCCTTTTGATGAAAGTAGCGACCCTAACTGAAGTACCAGGGGGAAATGCTTTGTGCGTTGATCGTGAACTATTTAGTGAACACATTACTAAGCTTATTAGGAGTCATCCCAACATTGAAGTTATCAATGAAGAAGTTACCACTATTCCAAGCGACAAAATTGTCATCATCGCTAGTGGCCCACTTACTAGTCCCACTTTAACAAAAGAACTGGAAAAGAAACTTGGCGCAACGTTTTTAAGTTTCTTTGACGCTAGTGCACCGCTTATTACTAAAGAATCAATAAATATGGACATTGCCTATTATAAATCACGTTATGATCAAGGTGATGATGCGTATTTAAATTGTCCTTTTACCATTGAAGAGTATGACAATTTTCATAAAGAGTTAATAAATGCAAAACTAGCGCCCCTTCGCGATATTGATAAAAAATATTTTGATGCTTGCATGCCGGTTGAAGTAATAGCGAAAAAAGGGGTGAACACTTTACGGTTTGGCCCTTTAAAACCACGCGGTTTAGGAAAGACAAAAGATGATCGTCCATACGCTGTTGCCCAATTACGACAAGATAATGTCATTGGATCTTTATATAACTTAGTAGGTTTTCAAACAAACTTAACTTATCGTGAACAAGAACGGGTTTTCCGCCTTATTCCTGGTTTAGAAAACGCGGAGTTTGTGCGTTATGGTTTAATGCATCGTAATACGTATGTTAACGCCCCGGAAGTACTTAATTTAGATATGAGTGTTAAAGGGTTTAATAACCTTTACATTGCCGGACAATTAAGCGGGGTCGAAGGCTATGTTGAAAGTGCGGCCAGTGGCCTTTACGTTGCTTTCCATGTGCTAATGAAACTAAAGAATAAAAAGCTTAGTTATCCGCGCGATACAATGCTTGGTAATTTGATGTTTTACATCACGCACGCAAACCCTGTAAATTTCGCGCCAATGAACGCAAACTTTGGTATATATCCAGGGGCTACAAAAGCAAACCGCACGGAAATTGCACAAAATTCACTAATAAATACGAAGTTAATTAAGGAGACGCTATATGAATAGAACGCTCCAAGAATTCAGTGATTATTTAAAATATGAACGGCAGTTTTCTAAGCATACGATAACGGCTTATGTCCGGGATATTGAAGACTTTTATCGTTATCTTTTAAAGATTGAAGTGTTAGATATAGATGTAACAAAATACGACATCAGAGCGTTTATGAAAGAAGAAATAAGTCGGGGTTTAAGTCGGAAGTCAATGCAAAGAAAACTCGCAGCGATTCGTCATTATTATGTATACTTACAGCGCCACGGTATTGTCTTTGATAATCCGTTTGTCATTATTAATAGTCCCAAAGTAGACTCCACGCTACCCCGTGTTTTATATGAAGAGGAAGTAAAGGTTATTTTAGAAGCTAATCGTAAGCGAAAGGATTTTCTAAAAGATCGCGACCAATTAATTTTAGAGTTTATGTTTGCGACCGGCTTACGGGCTAGTGAAGTAGTTTCTTTAACTTTACAATCGATTAACATTAATGAAAGAACCGTCACTTTTATTGGTAAAGGCAATAAAGAACGGCTTGTTCCTTTCACCGAAGATCTCCAAACATTACTGCGTGATTATGTAAATAACATGCGTAAATTATTATTAGCGAAAAGAAAAAGCAGTCAACCGACAAATGCCCTTTTTTTAAACGCGCAAGGTAACCCGCTAACCATTCAAGGGTTAGGTTATATTTTAAAATCAGTAGAACGGAAAACTGGAGAGTACGTTAAATTACATCCCCACTTATTACGCCATTCCTTCGCCACGAACTTGCTTGATAAAGGTGCCGACCTTCGTGTTATTCAAGAATTATTAGGGCATGAGTCGCTTAATACAACACAAATATACACTCATGTTAGTGAAGATAAAGTGCTAGAAGAGTATTATCACGCTCATCCACGAGCGAAGAAAAAGAAGTAAACATAATATTATAATATTATTCCTAAGATACATAGGTTGCCTAAAGCCTTTACCTATGGTAATATATTAGCGGCCCATTTTGGGCTAATACGCACACATTGGATTCTTAATTCACGTCTACACTTGTAGGGATTAGGTTCGAAAATGTGGAGGAAAAAACAAAAAGGAGGCTCACACAATGAGTGAAGAAAAAGTCGTATTAGGCGAAGAAGTCGCCGAACCAACCATGGAAGCAGTTTTACCAGATGAAAACCGCCCAGTAATTACCATGAAAAAGCTTTTAGAAGCAGGTGCCCACTTTGGTCACCAAACAAAAATCTGGAACCCCAAAATGAAACCATATATTTATGGTGCACGTAATAACGTTCACATCATCGACCTTGAAAAAAGTATGGTTAAAATTGAAGAAGCTTACGCAGCATTACGGGAAATTGTTACCCGTGGCGGTAAAGTCTTATTCGTCGGCACAAGAAAACAACACGCCGAATTCGTTAAACTTGAAGCCGAAAGAAGTGGTTCATTTTATATGAATAACCGCTGGTTAGGTGGTACCTTAACAAACTTTAGAACAATTTCGACCCGTGTTAAGTACTTACGTGACCTTGAAATGCAAGAAGCAGAAGGTGCTTTTGATCGGTTACCGAAAAAACAAGCAATCTTACTTCGTAAAGAAATGAAACGCTTAAGTGATAACTTTGAAGGTATTAAAGAAATGCGGAAAACGCCAGAAGCATTATTTGTCGTTTCCACGATTGATGAAATTAATGCCATTCGTGAAGCACGTGCCTTAAACATTCCAGTTTTCGCCCTTGCCGACACAAATTGTGACCCAGATGTTATCGATTACATTATTCCAAGTAATGATGACGCAACGAAAACAGTCCAATTAATGCTCCAATTATTTGCCGACGCGATTGTTGAAGCAAAAGGTGGAGTACCTGTTCTTGCTTACACGAAAGACTTAGAACCAGATAACGAAACATTAGAAGAAGCATTAAAACACAATGAACCACGTCGTCGTCAAGATGGAGAAGAAAGACGTGGCCCTCGCAAAGCGAGAACCCAACATAGCGCTAAACCAACGCGAGCACGTAAAGCTCAACCTGCCAAAGATGCAGAAGAAAAAGAAGCTGTAGTTGCTCCCGTAGAAGGAGAATAAAAATGACATTAATCGAAAAAATTAAATTATTACGTGAACTTACCGGTGCCGGAATGATGGATTGTAAAAAAGCTTTACAAGAAAACGGTGAAGACGTTGAAAAAGCAAAAGACTGGCTCCGTGAAAAAGGTATTACAACCGCTGCTAAAAAATCAGGTCGTATCGCTGCTGAAGGCTTAACGATTGCAAAAGTAAGTGGTGAACACGCGGCCATTGTTGAAATTAACAGTGAAACTGACTTTGTCAGCCGTGGCGATGCCTTTAAAGCATTAGTCGAAGAAATTCTTGACTTATTACTTGCGAAAAAACCCGCAACGAAAGAAGCTGCCGATGAACTTATCAACCCACTAATCGTTGAAGCGACGGTTAAAATTGGGGAAAAACTTTCCTTCCGGCGCTTTGAAGTTGTCAAAGTTGGTAAAAACGCTGCTACCTATATTCATATGGGTGGAAAAATCGCTACTCTTGTCTTATTAGAAAGAGAAGACGCTGAATTAGCTCACGGCTTAGCGATGCACGTTGCCGCCAATAACCCAAGTTACATTAGCGCAAGCGACATTAGCCAAGCTGAATATGACCATGAAAAACACATTCAACTTGAATTAGCGAAAAATGATCCAAAACTCGCTGATAAACCAGTCGCCATGCTTGAAAAGATTCTTGAAGGCAAAATTAAAAAACACTTCAGCGACTTAGTCCTTGCTGATCAAGCATACTTATTAGAAGATACGAAAAAAGTTAGCGCGGTCTTAAAGGAAAAAGGAAATAGCGTCGTCAAGTTCGTCCGTTACCAAGTTGGTGAAGGCATTGAAAAACGTCAAGAAGATTTCGCCAGTGAAGTTCTTGGACAAATTAAATAATTAATAAACAAATTAAAACACCTTCGGGTGTTTTTTTGTGGAGGGATTTATGGTATACAAAAGAGTACTATTAAAATTAAGTGGGGAAGCTTTAGCTGGGAATAAGGAACATGGAATTTATGATCCAAAAGTTTTAGCGGCCATCGCTAACTTTGTAAAATCATTTCATTTCCATAAACAAATGGATATTGCTCTTGTCTTGGGCGCTGGTAATATTTGGCGTGGTAAAAACGCGAAGCTTATCGGCTTTGATCCTGCGGCCGCCGATTACATGGGAATGACCGCAACTTTCTTAAATGCCCTTGCAATTCGCGACTATTTTGTGCAAAACGACATTCCTTCGATTGTTTTAAACTCATTTGCAGTTGAAGGTTTAGCGCCGAAAACATCACCAGAACTTGCAAAAGAACATTTAGATAAAGGCGAAGTTGTCATTTTTGGTGGCGGAACGGGCAAACCATTTTTCACGACTGATACAGGGGCCGCTTTACGGGCGATTGATATTGGCGCGGATTTAATTATTATGGTTAAAGATGGCGTTGATGCATTATATACGAAAAACCCCTTAGTCCATAAAGACGCTCAGCGCATCGTTAGTGCTTCGTATCAAGATTTAATCGATATTAACATTGAAGCGATGGATATAAGTGCGCTTGAAGTATTAAAAAACACAAACATTCATACGTTTGTTATTGGCATGGATGAAGTTTTAAACTTCGAACCACTTGAAGAACACATGGAAATTGGTACAATTATAACAAGAGGTACAACAAATGGATAATTATAAATTACTCGCTGAAGAGCGGATGGAAAAATCGGTCGTAAACTTAAAAAGTGAATTTGCGACCTTAAGAACTGGAAGAGCGAGCGTAGCCCTTCTCGATCGAATTGAAACAGACTACTATGGCGAAAAAATGCCAATCAATCAAATTAGTTCAATCTCAATTCCGGAACCACGGCAACTATTAATTAAGCCGTATGATAAAGGCGATATTAAATCAATTATTGCCGCGATTAATGCATCGACTTTAGGCATTAACCCTATTAATGACGGTGACACAATACGTTTAATCTTACCGCCCCTTACCGAAGATCGGCGGAAAGAACTTGTCCGCCAAGCCAAAAAGTTTACGGAAGAAGCAAAAATTGCAATTCGTAATATTCGCCGCGACATTAATAACGCTATTAAAGCGGATAAAGAATTAAGTGAAGACCAAGTTAAGCGTGAAGAAGATGCCGTGCAAAAAGTGACAGATGAATTCACGAAAGCATGTGATGAAGCGCTTAAGCAAAAAGAACAAGAAATCTTAACAGTCTAAGTTAAGAAGTTAAAAATATAAAGGCCGAGCAATCGGTCTTTTTTTGTATTTAACATAAATATTATGTTATCGCCACGCAAAAAGTAATATTATTGTGTATAATTTAAGGGATGAAAAAGACAGTATTAAACGAACAAGAAAACTTTGGTATTAAACATATTGCTTTTATTCTTGATGGCAATGGGCGGTGGGCTAAGGCGCGTAATAAACCACGTACTTTTGGCCATCGGCACGGGTTTTCAAGTCTTTTTGATGTGGCCGAAGCTGTAAATAAGCGCGGTATTAAAGTCATGAGTGTCTATGCTTTTTCGACTGAAAACTGGAATCGCCCGAAACGGGAAATTGATTATTTATTTAAAACATTGGAGCGGCGACTCAAAAGCGTATTAAAAAAGGTGCAAAAAAACGGCATCAAGATTGTCACTAGTGGCGACTTAACACGCTTACCGTTAACAACGCAAGAAGCAATTAAAATTTCAGTCGATGAAACGATTAATAATGAAAACATGATCTTAAACATTTGCATAAATTATGGTGCAAAAGACGAAATAGTGCGCGCAATTAAAAAACTAAACGCTGATCAAGATGTTGATGTTTCACTTTTAACACCGGAAACTTTTGAAAACTATTTAGATACGAAAGGGTTGCCCCCGGTTGATTTATTAATAAGAACGAGTGGCGAAATGCGTTTATCAAACTTTATGCTTTGGCAATTAGCGTACGCTGAATTTATATTCACGCCGACAATGTGGCCTGATTATAATGAAATTACTTTAGCCCGTGATCTTGAAGAATACGCCAAAAGAACACGGCGCTTTGGAGGACTAAAATAATGGAAGAGCAAAATAACGTACCAAAAAGACGTAAAACGACAATAAAGATTTCAATTAATGAAATATCTGAAGCAACGAAAAAGTCGATGATTTTACGTATTATTACATCTGTCGTTTTAGCGATTATTGTTATTCCTGCCCTTTTTATTGGCGGGTGGTATTTTCTTGCGCTTGTTTTTATTGCTGCAGTGTTAGCGGTTTTTGAAATAATGCGGGGAACAAAAATAAGTAAACGGTATTGGTATATTTATTTTATTGTCATCGTTTCTACTTTAGCGGTTATCTTTTGGAACTTCTTTAAACAAAACTTTGCCGCTAATGTTAGTAGTGGCTATCGTTTCTTTGATGTTACGAAATGGATTGTTGAAGTTGGTTTTGAAACAATAAGTGTATCAAGCTTTCTTTTAGCGACCATTCTTATTGGTTTATTTTTCTTGCTCGTATGGGATAAGCATTTTAACTTTGATATTGCTGCTTATTTATTCTTACTTATTTTATTCTCTGGTCTTGGTTTTCAATCAATTGTCTTTTTAAGGCTTTATCCAAAGTTTGTGGCAGTCGCTGATCCACCCATTCAATCTAATTTAAACTTTATATCAAGCAGTTTCCTTCTTATTTACATCTTTTTAGGAACTGTTATCACTGATATTGGTGGATACTTTATCGGCGTTTTATTTGGTAAACATAAAATGATTCCGCGCATTTCTCCTAATAAGACGTGGGAAGGATTTGCCGGTGGTGTTTTCTTTTCGATTTTATTTAGTTTATTATTTGCGCTTATCGTTTCGTGGGCGGGGCATCCAATATTACCGTTTTTAAGTCATAATGAATGGTATTATTTAGTGTTACTTAGTGTTATTATGCCGCTTGCGGCAAATATTGGTGACTTATTCTTTAGTGCGACGAAACGGCATTTAAATATTAAAGATTACGGTTTTATTATTGTCGGACACGGCGGTATATTAGACCGAATTGATAGTTTACTTTTAGTAGGTATTGTAACGTCCATGCTCATTATTTTAATTAATAATGGCTGGAGTTTATTAGTGTAAGGAAGGATTTTAGACTATGGGATTTCTAAACAATATATTAAATATTATTCTCTTTTTAATTATGCTCGGCGTATTAATTACGATTCACGAGCTTGGCCACTTTATTGCCGCGAAAGCTTTTAAAGTGTATGTCTTTGAGTTTGCCATTGGGTTTGGGCCTAAGATATTTCGCAAGAAAAAAGGCGAAACGTATTATTCTTTAAGAGCGCTTCCCCTTGGTGGGTTTGTGGCGATGTATGGCGAAGAAGATGAAATACCGCCGCAATATTTAGACGCAGTGCATGCAAAAGATGAAAATAACGAACCCGTCATAAGTCGGAAACGAAGTTTACTTGGTATCAATCGCGGTAAAAGAGCCATTATTATGTCCGCGGGTATCGTAATGAACTTAATTCTTGGCTATATGATTTTCCTATTTTCAAATGGAGTCCTTACACAAACTGGACTATCGATTAAACTTAATGTTGAAAGTGGGAGTCAAGCAGAAACTTTAGGTATATTAACTAATGACCGTATTGACTTTGCGGAGACAACAATCGGCGGACGCACTATTCAATATTTTGGTGAAGGAAAACTTGATCAAAGTGCCGCTGAACCACAGTTTTATGTCTTATTCTCCCCTAAATCTTTTAATGCTTTATCTTTTGGTGGCGATAATATTTTACTTGTCCGTAAAGATGCGACGGATTTATATTCGGAAAATGCATATTATTTAAAAGATTTAACAGCAGATGATGTTTTAACGTTTGATGCAACATTTTTACGAGGTGAAGATTATGACACCGCAGAACGTATTGTTAAAAGTTTAACCTTTATAACCGTCTTAAAAGATCCAAGTAAACCAGCTAGTGGATATACGTTTGAATCACTTGGCTTCGGTCTTACTAAAAGAGTGTATCGCAATGGCTTTGCGGATACTTTCCGACTTGCTAATCGTGACTTTGTAACGTCGGTTACCGCAGTTGGACGCGGCATTCAATCGTTATTTACACAAGGCCTTAAAAACATTAGCGGGCCCATTGGCATCTTTAATATGTCAGCCTCGACCTTACAAAATCAAGGGGTGGGTCAGTTTCTCTTTTTATGGGGCTTAATTAGCATTAACCTTGCCTTATTCAATTTATTACCATTCCCGCCGCTTGACGGGTGGCATTTATTAGTGGTGACGATTGAAGCAATAACGCGCCAAGAAATTAGTCCGCGCTTTAAACAAATTGCCTCACTTATCGGAGCAATATTACTTATTGGTTTAACAATTGCGATTTTATTTAAAGATATCTTTTCACTTATTGGAGTGCTATTATAGATGAATCAAATTGGTCCACGCTTCTTTGACTCTATTGCTTTTAAAGACTATAAAAAGATTGGTCTTACTTTTCTGGAGTTTAAAAAAGTAAATGAAAAATGGGTTTACACGATTTTAAAAGAAGAACCGTGGCGCTTTAAAGATTATATTGCGTTTAGCATGGCGCTGCTTAATATTGATTACGATTATCAAATTATTTATGCTTATCGAAAATTACCGACTATTAATGATGCCCTTAATTTATTTGATGCGTGGTATGAATACACATACTTTGGTAAACATTCTTATTCGTTAAGTGCCTGGCAAAATGAAAGTATTGTTTTTACTTTTAGTGATGAAATTCAAGCATTAGACGCTAAAAATGTATTACATGAATTTAGTTTATTACTTAATGAGTTAGCATACAATTTTGACATTAAAAGCGAAGTTGTCGTCCTTAGTGATGAAGTCGAAGATGAATTTATTATGGGGGACAATGGCGGGGGTTCTTTTATTGCTGATGAAGGCGATGAGTCAGAAGAAGACGATCCTTTTATCCTTAGTGAAGAAGATGTCGCCCGTAGTCTTGAAGCGCATGAAGGCATTATGGATGATTTAGCGAAGAATTATAATCGCATGGTCGAGGAGCGTAAACGGAAGGCAAAACGCATTTATATCCCAATTGAAATCAAAGATATCACTGCGGAATTAAAAGGTAAATCGGTCGACTTTGATGGCGAAATATATGGAAAAAGCCACCGTATAACGAAAGGTGGAGTTATTCATACTTTTGGTGTTGGCAAAAATGGAGCTGGTATTTCCGTTCGTGTGCGGGTTAATAAGCGGGGGACGAAACTTGATGAAACAATGAAGGAACTTAAAAATGGTCGCTTCGTGCGTATTCAAGGTGATGTAGAAATTGATACGTTTAGAGGTAACGCTAATCTATATGTTTTTGCCCGCATCGTGGATCAAATTGCCGCCCCACCGTTGCCTCTAGATGATTATGAGGGCGAAAAGCGCATTGAATTACATTTGCACACAAAAATGTCGCACCTTGATGCGGTAAGTGATATTGAAGAATACGCTAAACTTGCGAAAAATATGGGGCATAAGGCGCTCGCCCTAACTGATCACGGTGTCGTTCAAGCATTCCCGGAAGCACAAAAAGCGGGGAAGAAACATGGGATTAAAATAATTTATGGTTCCGAACTTTATGTCATTGACGAACAACTTAAGTTTATTAATAATCCGTCGCCCCTTATTTTAAATAACGCTACTTATGTTGTGTTTGACTTAGAAACAACTGGTCTAAGTGCCCGTTATAATGAAATTATTGAATTTGGGGCTGTTAAGGTTGAACACGGTTTAGTGACCGCGCGCCTTGATATATTAATTAACCCAGGGGAAGGTAAAGAAATTCCTGATTATATTACACGCATTACTAAAATCACGAATGCGATGGTTAAAGATAAACCAACATTAGATGAAGTGTTACCCAAAATTTTAGAGTTTATTGGTGATCATATTTTAGTGTCTCATAACGCTGAATTTGATTTAGGCTTTTTAAACGCTAATTTAAAAGCCCTTGGTTATGAATCATTACGTAATCCGACGATTGACACTTTAGCGCTTTCCCGTTATTTATTCCCAGAATCACGTGGCCATCGGCTAGGGGTTTTAGCCCGCAATCTTGAAGTAATGTATGACGAAGATGCCGCTCATCGCGCTGACTTTGACGCGGAAGTCTTAAATAGTGTATGGCAAGCAATGCTTACTAAACTTTTAGATGAAGACCAATACTTAACGCACGCAAACCTTGCAAAACTGCAGTTAAAACAAGAAGGTATTCAATATTTAAGACCGGTCCACGCGACCGTATACGTTAAAAATAGAGAAGGCCTTAAGTCGTTATACGAATTAGTAAGTGTCTCACACACGGAGTATTCAACCGATATCCCTAAAACTCCGCGCTCTTTGTTACATGCGAAACGGAAAAACCTTTTAATTGGTTCTGGTTGTTTTAACGGTGAAGTATTCCAAACTGCGGCCCGCTTTGATGAAGATGCGCTTTTACGAGTAATGGATTTTTATGACTTTATTGAAATTCAACCATTTAGTAACTATACGTATTTAGTGCATATGGGGGAATTAGATAATGAAGATCATTTACGGAAAGTAATCGCTGATATTAAAAGCGCTGCCCAAAAGCTTGGTAAACCTTTAGTCGCGACGGGGGACGTTCATTACGCTTTACCTGAACAAAAGGTATATCGTGATGTTTATATTGTCGCTAAAGGGCTAAAAGGTGTTAAGCACCCCTTAAACCCATATGACCGTGACCGGCGACCACATTTTGAAAATCCTGATCAACATTATCGTTCTACAACCGAAATGTTTGAAGAATTACGGAAGTTTAATGTATTTAGTGAAGAAGAACTTGTCGATATGATTATTAAGATGCCGCACCGCATTAATAATTTAATTGAAGACATTACTCCTTTCTCAAAAGAATTATTTAAACCTTCAATTGAAAACGTTGATCAATTATTAACTGATTTAGTTTTTAATACTGCCCATGCAATGTATGGCAACCCTTTACCTAGTCTCATTGAAGACCGCACAAGACGGGAATTAGAAGGGATTATTAAAAACGGCTACGCGGTTATTTATTATTTAGCCCATCAAATTGTTAAAAAAGCGACTGATAATAACTTTATTGTTGGTAGTCGTGGTAGTGTCGGCTCAAGTGTTGTTGCCCATTTTGCAAAAGTTTCGGAAGTAAACCCCTTACCCCCACATTATTATTGTCCAAGTTGTCAATATAGTGATTTTAAAAATGAAAGTGGCGTCCTTTCGGGGTTTGATTTACCAGCGAAAGATTGTCCTTCATGTGGCAAACCTTTAAAACAAGACGGCCAAAATATTCCCTTTGAAACGTTCCTTGGGTTTGAAGCCGATAAAATTCCTGATATTGACTTAAACTTCCCGGAAGACTTTCAAAAAGAAGCCCATAACTATACGAAAGAACTTTTTGGGGAACAAAATGCTTTCCGTGCCGGGACGATTCAAACCGTCGCTAGTCGGACAGCGTATGGTTATGTCTTAAACTATTTTGAAACATTAAACATTTATCGCGATGAATTAAATAATGAAAATGTTGCCTATATTGCAAGTCATGTTGAAGGGGTTAAAAGAACAACTGGGCAACACCCCGGTGGTATTATTGTTATTCCGAGTGAATATGAAGTTAATGACTTTACGCCAGTCCAATATCCAGCAAGTAATATTGAAAGTGACTGGTTAACGACGCATTTTGACTATGATTCATTACATGATAACTTACTAAAGCTAGACTTATTAGGGCATAAAGACCCGGTCGCCTTAAAGATGCTTTGTGATTTAACCGGCATTAATTTTGATGATGTTCCACTTAATGATCCGAAAGTATTATCACTTTTCTCAAGTGTGGAAGCACTTGAGTTAAAAGAGAACCCATTAAATGAAGTAACGGGGGCTTTAGGTTTACCAGAGTTTGGGACAAACTTTGTGCGCCAAATATTGACGGACGCGAAACCGAAAACGTTTAATGATTTAGTTATTGTTTCCGGCTTAAGTCACGGTACTGGTGTGTGGCGCTTTAACGCGGATGAATTAATTAGAAGTGGCCAAGCAACATTAACGGGTGTGATTGGATGTCGTGACGATATTATGACGTATTTAATTCGCCAAAATATGAATGAAAAAGATGCCTTTAATATTATGGAAAGCGTAAGACGCGGTAAAAGTATTGAACCAGCCCTTGAAAGTCGGATGCGTACCGCTGGTGTACCCGACTTTTACATTGAATCTTGTAAAAAGATTGAATACTTATTCCCAAGAGCGCACGCTACCGCGTACGTTATTATGGCGGTGAAAGTAGCGTGGTTTAAACTTTACTATCCACTTGAATATTATGCGACTTTCTTTACAATACGTGGTGATAGTTTTGATTTAAAAACAATGATCAGTGGCAAACAAGAAATTTTGCGAGTCTTAAAACAGTTCGAAAATGATCGTAAAACATCAGAATTAAACCCGCGTGACTTAAATATTATTGAAAACTTGGAATTAACATTAGAAATGATTAATCGCGGATATAAAATATCTAATATTGATATTTATAAGAGTATGGCGAAAGAGTTCATTGTTGATCATGACAATAAGCAAATCATTCCTCCGTTTATCGTTATTAAAAACTTAGGAGAAGGTACAGCGGAAAGTGTCGTTGAAGCACGTAAAGATGGTGAGTTTTTATCGATTGAAGACTTAGTGGACCGGACCCGCCTTAATACATCAAACATTGAAAACTTAAAAGAATTAGGAGCCCTTGATGGACTCCCAGAAAGTAACCAAATTAGTCTCTTTGATTTTGGTGACTGGTAATATTACTTTTTTCGCTCTCTAAGAGCAATTTTATATTGTTTATATAACTCTTTATAACCGTCAATATTTAAAAATTCGGCAATTACTAAATAGCGATACGCTTCGAGTAAACTTTCATTATTTTGTTCTTTAGCGGTTAAGTATACTCTCACTAAAGGAATTAAAGCATCATAATATTTAAGTTTTAAAGCATCTTTTAAGATTTTTATTTTTAAATAATAAGAAGAAGTAGAAGCGGCAAGGCTTAGATATAAGTCGCTATAAGCTTTTTCATCTTTGTATAAATCTTGATTAATAATGATATTTATTTGTTTGGAAATAGTGTCGTAGTTTTCCGTTTCTTTGATACTTGCAAAAAGAAGATGCCTTGAAGCTTTAGTAACGCCCCGAGTACTTAATTCACTTAATAAAGAAAATGAGTCGATATTAGGAGTTTTAAGATTACTATTTATGAGCCATAACTTTGTGAGTAAATTATCCTTTTTAAGTAAGGTAATTAAGCTTTTATTAAACTCAACACTTCCTTTTTTAAACTTTGTAAAAAGATTTAGAAAGTCAATAAAAGGATATGCGCGGTGCTTTTTTAATAATGTTTCAAGTTCGGTAATATGTGCTTTTTGCAAAGTTTTGTGTTCAAAAATACGGTATAAACTGTAAATTAGTGGATGATCTTGGCGTGCTTTACGTCCCATGATATTTTTATCTTCATTACTAATGGGGTCCGCACTAAGGGTAAAGAAAGTATGTTTTAAATAGTTTATAAAGGTAATATTATAATTTGCTAAATATAGACTTTGCCCATCATAGTCATTTAAAGCACTTAAAAAATCATCAATAACGACGATTGCGTGCAATTTAAGATTATCCTTTAGTCTTTTCACTCTTCAATTTTACCATTATTTTATCGTCTTGCCACCATAAGTATTTAAAATAATATCTTTATTCACTTTTACATATTGATTAAACTTTATAAGTAATGATTATGTTTTAAATAAATTTAAAAAAGCGTATAATACTAATGCAGTCGGGATGTAGCACAGCTTGGTAGTGCGTCTGGTTCGGGACCAGAAGGTCGCAGGTTCGAATCCTGTCATTCCGACCATTTTTATTTGCATTGCATTTATAACCTTTTTATGTAAAACTTTAAATAGTTTATGAAGAAGTCGTTAGTTTATCAATTTTCTTTCCTTATATTGGTTATTAATTGTCTTTTTGGTTGTCGGCAAACTGACGGAAGCACGGTTAAAGTTATGAGCTTTTTAGATTACGAAAATAATGTCTTTGACAAGGCAATGTACTTCGGTATTTCTTATTTTATAGATAATTTTCAAAAAGATGATTACACTATTATTTACCACAATGAAACGCTAACCGTATTCACTGATGACTTTTTGGCAAAAGAAAGTTATAGTGCGATTATCGGTCATCCAAACGGACACTTATATAAACCGCGAGAGTATTTTAATGTTCCCCTAATTACAAGCTTTAATAAATTGAAAACAGAAAAATTTATATATCCAAATCATTATGATTTAACGCCATCATTAAAAGAAGAAGGAAAGTTAATTGCTGAAACTTTAAAAGATATCTATCAAAATATTTTAGTGTTCCGGTCCGAAGATTCTTACTTTAATGACATTTATGAAAGTTTCCAAAATAATATGAAAGATATTAGTTATCGCACAATTGTTCTAAGCGATGATATTGATCATTTTGTTCCTTTATATCCTTTATTTAATGTTTCTGGTCATGACGCATGTGTCTTTTTAGTGAGTCCGCATCATTATTCATCTCTTTTATACGCTTTTGCCCATCATGAAAATAAAACACTAGTAGTTTCCCCTTTATATAATAGAAAACACGCTAAAGTTCCCATAAATTATAATAAAGAATTGTTCCCGCTTTTTTATCCAGCGTATGAAGTGCTTGGCCTACCAAACAATCTTTATTTACCGCAAAACATAACAAAAAGCGCTTGGTTTTTATATTTAGACACAGAAGAACAATATATTATTATTGATAATATGCATCAATTTAGGGAAGGTTTTAATATGATGGTATTTCTTGATAACGCTATATCAAAAGATGGCAAAATAGTGACCAATAAATGGGAAATAAACACTAATTTAAAAAAGGTTTATGAAAATATATATTATGAGGCATCTTTAACTCCATACTAATATGTTGCTTGGCAAAAAGGTGTTACTAAAACTAAGATTTTAGTTGGTAATACCGCAGCTACTAGTGGCGCCTTTGCTGTAGGCGTCCCATTTAATGCGGCCTTAAAAGCTCGTTTTTCAGAGCTTAATGAAGCCGGCAGTTTCCGTTAACGGAAAATCGAACTCAAACAC
>Ga0265293_10008055_pt1 | contig 15846 bp, 30 predicted proteins | sample Munlanlewell138R_FD_192505 | JGI IMG/M metagenome (GOLD analysis project Ga0265293, IMG submission 192505) | Leachate microbial communities from a municipal landfill in Southern Ontario, Canada - Leachate well 138R | ecosystem: Engineered > Solid waste > Landfill > Unclassified | place: Canada...
TGGCGGCTCTCCGAGAGCGCCCGCCGCTGGCTGAAAGAGCAGGGACATGCCGCTTCTCCGGGGGTGGCCTGAATGGCAGGATTCAATAACTTCTTCCGGTACGAGGACGAACTCGTCGCGGTCTACCTCTGCGGGGTTGAAGGGGCAGAGCGGGAGGGCCCCCTGCGTAAGCTGGGGGTAGTTCACTGTCTCTGCCCGGAACGGAACCGCGACCCGGGGAGGGCGTGAGATGGCCCGCAACTACGACCGGGGGTATACCCCGGAGGCAAAGGCGCGGGACGAGATCCTGCCGGCGCACGGGTTCGTCGCGTGGCGGGCCTGGGCCTCGAAGGGGCCGTTCGACCTCTACGCGAGCCGGGGCGATGTCATGCTCCTGATCCAGGTCAAGCGGACCAAGGAGCGGATCGTCTCCCCAGCTGCCGTGGCGACTCTCTGCAAGACCGATATCCACGGCGACGGCAGGAAAAAGATCGGGATGAAGAACATTCCGACCCCGCCGAACTGCAAGAAACAGGTCTGGCTCTACTCTGACAAGTGCGTCGGCAAGGATCTCGCGGGGTGGCGCTACTATGCCATCGAGGGCGAGACCCTCGTCCCGCTCGCGGAACCGGTGCCGGGCTGGGATGCCGAGGCGGACTGCCGGTGGGAGAACCTGGCCGAGGGCCTGACCGGGGGGGGAAGATAATGACGATCCGGAACCCTGTGGTCTCGCAAGAGGTCGAGCAGCACCTTACGGCCCGGTTGCCGGGCTGGCAGCACCGGGTTCGGTTCGGCCGGGGGGGAGGGATGTCGGTTCCGATCCCTTGCGAGGTCTGCGGGAAGATCGTGTTCCATAACCTCGCGAACCTCGAGGCGAAGGTGCGGCGGGGTGATCGACTCCCCCGGTACTGCTCGCAGTCCTGCATGAGGCGGAGCGTGGCGATGCGTCGGGAGGGAAGGACATGACCTGGATCCGCTGGCTCCTGGCCCTGATCGCCGTCGGGGCCGTTGCCGGGGGGCTTGCCACCATCTTCTGGATGGGCGAACTGGCGATCGCGGGGGCGCTATGACCGCCACGGAGGTACCGGGAACCCCCGAATACGTGCCCGCCCGGATCCGGGCGGGGGGGAAACCCTCCGTCGATAACTGTTTCGGGTGCCCGGACGAGGTGACGAAGGTGACCCGGCGGGGAACCCGGGTCCGGGCCTGCGCCCGGTCGGGGACGGTGGTTTATAAGACACCGGCATGCCCGAAGTGGCCGGGAGGGGGCGCATGACCGAGCCCGAAGAGGATCTCCCGGTCAAACGCTGCACGCACTGCGGCGAGGAGAAACCCCTCGATGCGTTCCCCCGCGACCGGGCCTCCCCGGACGGCCGGTTCCGGTGGTGCAAGACCTGCAATAACGCGGCGTCTCGGGAGTATTATGCTCGGAAGAAGGCGACCCCCGACGTCGTAAAGCCTGCAAAATGGGTCGCCCTCACTTGTGAGACCTGCGGGAAGGAGATGCACTACCGGCGATCCGAGATCGAGAGCCGCCGGCGTCGGGGGGTGCCAGTGCCCCGGTTCTGCTCGATGCGGTGCCGGGGGATGGCCCAGCGGCGAGAGCCCGATCAGGCAGGGGGCGCCTGATGGCCCTCCCCGTCCGGCGGGAGGACGGCCGGTGGTTCGTCCGGGGGCTTTGGGGGTATCCGACCGAGGCCGCCGCCCGGGCCGCGGCCAAAGAACTCTGGAGGCGGGGATCGGCCGTCCGCGTCGAGGCCCGGGGAGGGCGGTGGGACGTCTGGTGGGGGATCTGAGGCAGGGAACCCCCGTCTGTAACTATTTGTTACAGCCGGATCGGCCGGGTGTAACAATTTGTAACACCTGCATGTGCAGCAGTTCTGGGCAGGAGAACACAGGCATTGTTTATCCCCCCTGCCCCGCCACCATTCTCCATCAGCCCCGTCGTGTAGCGGTCAATCATGCAGGGCTTTGGACCCGGCGACGGCGGTTCAACTCCGCCCGGGGCTATTCAGGAAGGTTTGACATGAGTATTAACAGTATCAAGCGATCAATGCGATTGGATTTCGTGTTCGCCACCGTGCTTGGCGGGATCTGGGCCATGGCGTTCGGGGGCGGAGCACTCTTAGGTAGCGGACGGCTGATAGATTTCAGTCTCATTCCCCTGACTGCGCTGCTGGCGTGCCTCTTCTCCATCCGCGTGCGGTACGACCTTCTCGCCCATGTGCGGGAGACCGAGTCCGAAGAGGAATCCTGACGGCCCGCGTCTTCTGCCCGGCTGACGTCGAGTTCGATCGGGGGGCGACCGTGGCCCTCTTCGGGGCGGGGATCGCGGCCTCCGGGGCGCTGATGGCTGACCCGGGCGTCCTGGGGATGGGGGTCGTGCAGGTCCTCATCGGGGGCTTGGTGGCGGGCTACACCGTCCTCGTCGCGAAGATCGTCCGGCGGCGGCAGGCGATCCCGCTGGCGAACCGGGAGCGCCCGGCCGTCCCCCCCAAACCCTAAAAACAGACCTCTTTTCCCCTGCCCGGCGGGGGTGGAGCCCCTTCGGGGCTCAGGACCGGGCCCGGGGGCAGGCGAGGACCCGGTCCAGATCGGCCCGGACCTCCGCGACCTCCCGCCGGTGCCGGGCCGTGGCGACCGCGGCGGCGTCGGGAACCAGCCCCTCGTTCTGCAGATACCGATAGACCGCCTTCCCGACCTGCTGCACGTACTCGAAGAGCGTAATTGAGGACCCGTCTTCCCGGACGAGCCGCACATCCTGGACCGGGGCGAAGAGGTCGAGGAGCGTCGCGTAGGCCGCCCCCCGCCGGATGGCGTCCACCACCGCGTCCCCGGAAGGGGTGTCGGCGTAGTAGCGTTCCAGGACGGCGCAGCCGATCATCTCCCGCAGGGCGTCGGGGGCGATGACGCCTTCCCGGACCCAGAAGACCCGGTCCACTTCGACCATGTTTTCCAGGATCACGGCCCGGGTCAGGGGGGGTTGTACCATTATCTGAGTGTTCTCCGTTATCTCATATCTCTGTTCCGGTTTGCTCCGGCGGCCGGGCCCCGGTTGCCCCCCCATAGGCAACCTTCATCACCTCTCATCTCAACCCTTTCTGCATGGCAGGCACACCCAAGAAGAAGCCCCCCGCGCGACGGCAGGCGGGAACGCCCGAACCCCGCAGCCCTAAGCCAAAAAAGGTGAAGACCCTTACGGAAATTCTCCGAGGCAAGAGGATCACTGCGATAGGTATCAGGTATGATGCCAGGGACTTCAAGATCGGGGCAAAAGTTCCCCGGTCGTATGACTGGATAGATAATGCCCGCACCCCAAAGCGACTCCCCGGTACTTCCTCAATATTTCTTGGACAGGGGATCGATGATGAGGGGGTCATCGATACTCCCGACGACTGGGTGCAGATCAACGACCCCCGGATCATGAGGGTGGCGAAGGCTAATGACTACCGGTTCGGTCATGCGTACATCATTGCCGGAGAGGATCGGGGGGCGGGGGAGGACTCCCACGAGATTTTGATCGGGGATGCCGTGGTCATCGCAAGACTCTGGTGATGCTTCCATCTGCATGTGCACCTTTTTTGGTGCGCCCCCTCCCCTACTTTGTCCCACCCGCCTCAAGGCGGCCTCATCCGTTTCGGGGAGGATTTACGCGCACGCTTTGTGGTTTGCCGGGAGATCTGATATACTTGCCGCCCCCCGGAAACATAGGTATGCCTCAAATACCCTCCCGTCCAACCCATGATCCGAGGGTCTGTCCCTAAAGGGGGGAAGGGCCCCCTCGCTCTTTGCCGCCCGGATCGCCACCCGTTCGGGAGGCTCGCTCTTTCGCTCCCCCCGGCATCCCATTCGGTATCGCCGCACGACCACGGATCGCTGCCCGTCTGCAATCCCTCTTGGACACGGCACAGTTCCCCGGGAGCGGGGGGTCCCACCCAGCCCTCCGCGAGCCCGAGGGTTCTCTTCACTTTCACCCCCCGCACGGCGAGAGGTTATCTCTTCTCGACAGCAAGCCTTATTGCCTGCGGACGCACACCCCGCAGCCGTTCAAATGCGCCTTAAAAATGCGGGCCGGACCCCCCGATCCTGTGCCGGGGCCCGGCCGGTTTCTTTTTGGTCAGAGGGCGTAGACGCCTTCGATATTCTTTGCCGTCAGCAGGTCGAGCATCAGCGCCTTCGCCCGGCCGTCGAGCGGCTGGACCGGGATCCCCAGCCCCCGGAGATCAGCGACCGTGAGGGGGCGGCCGTGCTCGACCTCGCCGGAGGTCAGGCGCTCGACCGCCCGGGCCCGGACGGCCGGGTCCGGCACCTTCCGGGCGAGGAGATCGTCCACCGTTCGCTCCAGGGTCTGGGTATACTGCTTGCCGAGGAAGGCCATCTGGATCGAGAAGTCGTCGGCCCGCCGGCCCTTCCGGCGGACGACCTCCTGCCACGCCCGGGCCGAGCCCTGCGAGAAGAGGGAGCCGACCTGGGGATCGACCGGGCCCAGGCAGGCAGTCTCACCGAGGAGGAGCTCGTCGCAGGAGAGGGCAAGGAAGGTGCCGCCCGACATAGCGTAGACTGGCACGATCGCCCGGATCCGGCCGGGGTAGGCCCGGAGCACCGTGCTCAGGAGTTGGGTCGCGAAGACCTCGCCGCCGGGGGTGTGGAGGATGAGGTCGAACGGCTCGCCGCCGAACTTCTTGAGCGCCTTCTCGACGGCGTAGAGGGTCTTGGTCTCTATCATCGACTGGGAGAAGAGGTCGGTCCGGGTGTGCTTCATGAGCAGGATGTGCCGGCCGGAGCGGTGGCGGAGCTGCCGGAGCCGGACCAGGCAGGTCAGCCCGCCGATCATCGGCTTCAGAAACTGGTAGAGATAAATAAAGATGAAGACCGAGCCGAGAAGGGTGATGGCCATCGTCGTCCAGAACTGGCCGGCGTTCTGCTCCGCGACCATGCTGACGCTGATCGGGATCCCCCCAGTCTCGTTGAGGGCCGCGAGGACGGCAGCGATCTCCGTGGCGTTCCCGGTCAGCATGGTTTCACCTCCAGCCGCTGCTGGCCCGGGAGGGGGCCGGTCACCTCGACCCAGTAACGGTTCGACGCCCCGCCCGCCGCCCCGAGGGTTGTGACGGTCAGGACGTGGTTCTCCGCGATACCATAGTGGTACTGGACGGCCGGAACCTCCGCGAGGTCTGTGAATGTCACGGGCCCATAGAGGAGGATCGGGGGCTCGAAGTTCGGGTTCGGCTGCCGGGCGACCGCGAGGGTGATCGCGGTCAGGGCCGGGTCCGGGAAGCAGGCCACGGTCATCCGCTCGAGGTCCGGGTCGTAGACGAGGTAGACCTCGCCTTCCCGGCCGGGGAGGGGGGCCTGGAACGGCTCGCCTTCGGTGGTCTCGTTCCGGGTGAGGTCGGCGCAGAGGCCGGGCAGGACGGCTACGCCGATCAGGCAGGCGGCGGCGAGGAGGCAGAGGGCGATCCCCCACGGCGGGAGGTCGAAGAACGGGGTGCGGGAGGCCACGGTCAGGCACCCCCGGCCGCGGCATGCCAGACCGCTGCCACGCTCGCGATCCCTGCGAGGAGGTACACTCCGACACGGTACGCGAGAACCGTGCAGGACCGGCACTCCGACCCCCCACAGGCCCGGCAGGGAAATGCCAGGGAAACCCCCCAGACCGCGGCCCAGATGCCGCTGATGAGGAGGAGAACATCGGCCCAGAGAGATGGAGCCATCACTCGGATAAAGAAGCCTCCAGAAACGAGGCCCAGGAAAAACCACGCAACACGCATTTTAGACACCACATTTTAACGGGCCGCCCCGAAGAGCGGCGCATGTGATGATCTATCGGTTCTCCTGTGTCATGAAGATGTGGGGGCCACCTCCGGCCCGCACCGGGCAAGGGAGGGGTTGGTCTTCAGCACCAGGCAAGAAGCGCTGTACGCGAGCCGGACGCGGTAGTGCCGGGCGAGGTCCTCGACCACGGTCCCCTCGACTGGGGCGTTGCGGACATGGATCTCCTTGCGGATCGGGTCGAACGGGAAAAACTGAACGGTATCGTGGAGACGGATGGCGGACATGGGCAGAACCTCGAAAGAGTGTTTTGGGGTGGATCAGTCGAACGCGGGCCGGGTCCTGTCGCGGATCGCCGGGCTGATCGGGTAGCGGCCGGAGCGGACGGTGTTGCCGCCTGCGGCGAGGACCGCGTCGATGAGATCCTGCGGCCGGAGGCCGAGATCATCCAGAACCCGGGGCGGGACGAAGATCGTCCGGGTGTGGGTGCCGTCCTCGGACGCGACCTCGAAGGCGAGCGAGAGCGTCCGGTCGTAGACATCGATGAACGGAACCGCGGTGTTGCCTTCGGTAGGCGGCAGGTTGGTATCCCACCGGATCGCGACCGTCGCCCGGGCCAGCCGGACAGTCGTCCGGCACATCGAGCAGGTGCAGAACTCAGTGTAGTCGCCTGTATAGAGCCAGGTGTTCCGGCAGGTCTGACATTTGAGGAGTCGCATGTGTTCTTACAATATAGGGTCTAGTTTGTCATAAAGAATAGCGAGGTGGGTGGCCCCGTGGCCCCCCTCAGTCCTCGACCCAGCTCTGGAACCCCCGCACCCCGATCAGCCGTCCGTTGCTCTTGACGGCTCCGCCGGGCGCGGTGTCCGGGGAGACGACATCGGGGCGTTTGAGGTGCTGGGCGATGATGCTCGATACCACGTAGATGACCCCCGGCTCGGGGTCAGGAACCCCTTCGATCCAGATCAGTTCGGGCGGGATCTTGACCAGCGGGATCTTTCCGTTCACCATGCGAATGACTTCTCGCTCGAAATGAATCGTAGCGGGGTTTTTGCTCAGGGGGATCCTCGCGACGATCTGCCGGTAGTTTCCAACAATTGTGATATCGTTCCCCGTCAGGTTGACGATTTTTTCCTGTGCCATTTTTACCTCCTTTTTTGGGTGTGTAGTATTTGGGGGCGGCTCGCAGAGGTCTCCACCCCTCTACTCCTCCGGTGAGCCGTGGGTTCCCGGTGAGAACTGGTTGGTATCTGAACTGTGCGCCGAAGGACCCGACGTATCGGTGGGATCTGGCATTTTTGCGGCACCATTTCAGAGAGCCCTGCTCCGGGGTAACCGGGGCGAGGCTTCCCTCCCATATGCACAGTCCGAATACAAATAGTTTTCCCTCCGGGAACGGCAAGAAGAGGGGGAGCGGGGGCGGGGCGGCACAGACCCGGGTCAGGGCGAGGGAGCAGGGGCAGGATCGCCGGGTGCCGCACCCTGATCCTGAAGGAGATCCTCCAGGTCTCGCGTCAGGGTCGCCAGGGCGACGGCGTGGAGCCGGGTCTGCTCCCGGATCTCGGGGTTGTCGGGGAAGAGGGTGGCGACATGCCGGAGGTCCGCGAGCCGCTGTTTCTCGTCGTCCATCCGGGCGACCAGGTGCCGCACCGTGCTGCAGGTCTCGCAGACGGTGTAGTGGATCGGGGGGTTCCTGTCGCGGGGATGGGAGGGGTGGGCGGCATAATAGGCCGCGAGGCCGGGTTCGGTCCAGGTGCCCCAGGTCTTCCGGCAGAAGGGGCACCGGAAGATCGGGGGGGCGGGGGTGCGGGGGGCGCCCCGGTGCCGCTCGAAGACGAGGTCCAGGTAGTCCGCGAGGGGCATCACGGCCCGGCCCCCCGGCTGCGGATCAGAGAAGGGATCATGGAGGATCATAGGCGGTCCCCTGGCATGAATCTGTGGGGTGCCGGATCTCCGATCCGGGGTGCGGTGCCGGGGAAATTACCCACATCTTAATGACGGAGGAGCCCCCACCTTAATATGGTGAGAGAAATGGTTGATTTACCGATTGCACCGTTTATCAGGATCGCCAAGAAGAATGGAGCCGACCGCGTCAGTGAGGAGGCCGCCCAGCGGCTCGCCATCCTCGCGGAGGAGCACGCCGGCAAGCTGGTCGTGGAGGCCGTGAAGCTCTGCACCCACGCCGGCCGGAAGACCATCAAGGTCGAGGACATCGATCTCGCCCTCCAGCAGATCTGAGCCCTCACACGCTTTGCCGGGGTCGTACCAGCATTCCTCGTTCGGCAGCGTTCTTTGCCAGCACCCATCGTTTCCGGGGGTTCTCCACCCCCCGGCCCTTTTTAGGAACCTGCATGTGCAGGATTTGAGGGATCTTGTCGTTTCCCGGGAAGGGGAACCTGTCGGAATTGGGGGAGGGGGCAGGTGCCGGGAATAAGGGGGATTCTGGGCCGAGGAGGGAGATAAGAGCCGGGGAGGTGAGGTTTCGGGGCGGGGCCCGTCGTTGTTGCGGGGAGAACGTCAAGACTCTGCCATCAGCCTATTCTCTCTCTGCTTGAGGTACTCCTCCACATGGTGGCGGAATGCCTCACCCCCATCGATCTCCTCCAAGAGGCGCTTCGCCTCTTCTGCATCATAATTCCTGAGCCACCATCCCCGGATCACCCTGAGATATCCGACAGGTAAGCCTTCCTGTGCTCTGATATAGAGCAGGTGAGCAGGAAGGGTGTTGATGGTTAGGGTTGTCTTGCAGAGGTGAACCATGAACTCTAGATCGAGCATGTTCTTCACCTCTACGCACAGCCCCGCTGCCGGAACCAAGGGCAGCACCGTTGCGTCTGGTCATCATACTCTTGCCCTGGCTGATACCCGCACAGAGCCCGTTTCGGTCGAGCAGCGCACCGCTTGCAGATGATATGCCCCGACACGGATGTCTCTCCCCAGCCACACAGGTTTTTCATGTTGTCACCTACGCACACCTGCGGATCTCGTCCTGCGGGGATAGGTCTACGTTGAGCCGGGCCCCGGAGCCGTCCGAGTATGTGTGCTGGATGCGGTATAGGGCTTGCTCCGGCGGGGCGTCAGCCGCGCCCGCCTTGATTATCTCAAACATCTCATCCATGTTGTCACCTACGCACAGATGATCAGTCCGCTCTCCCGTTGCCGCCTCTTCGCCTCGCAGACCGCCGCCTGCCGCCGGGCTACCTGCTCGAACGCGAACCCCGCGAGCACCTGCCCCCCCTCCCGGACGGTGGCCCCGGCGAGGGGGAGCCGCTGGAGGAACGATCGGGCCGCGGCATGAGCATGAGGTCCCGAGAACCGCGAGGAGACCAGACAGTCTACCCCGGCCCCGGCGACCGTGACCGCGGGCGTGAGTTTGACCATCAGCACCGCCTCCAGGCGGGGCCAGCGAAGAGAGCATCCAGCCAGGTCAGGTGCGGCGGGGGGATCAGCGGCTCGACGTTCTCGGCCGGGACCGTGATGATCCGAACCCGGATGAGCCGACCCCGGCGGACAAGAGAGATGGCGGGGCCGGTCAGGATCTGTACACAATACTGCTGCTCGTCCTCGTAGGCTTCGAGGATCTCGACTTCCGATCCGTCCAGCAGCCGCGCCCGGCTGCCTACGGCAAACATTTTTGCGCTCATTTTACCAACACCATTTGAGTAGGTAACAGAGGATTATCTGTTATCCTATAAGTAGGTGCCGGTTTCTTCCTGGGGCCAGAATAAAGGGACTCTCCACTGTGGGATCGTGGATCGGAGAGAGATCGCCCGGGACTTTTCTGGAACGGGACTCGGAGACGAGAGATCCGGGGTCGGAGCCGGAGTTCTCTCCGCATTGACCCTTGTTTGGGAAATTCGCCAGGATTTTTTGCTCCGATTGGTCGGGGTCTAGAACCACCCGGCACTCTGCCGCGGGTCCGGGAGCCGGGCCTTCTTCGGCGCGGGGGGAACGGGCGAAGGCCGGATCTCGACCGGGGCCGGGACGCAGCCGGGTTCCGGGGCCTCGTCGAGGATGATCGGGCCCCGGGCCAGCAGCCGTGACCTGAGGCTCTCCCGGGTGAGGGGGTCCGTGCCGGGACCGGCGATGAACCCGGCCGTCCACCCAGCAGCGACCTCGGCGGGGTGCTCCTCCAGCCAGGCGGCGGCCTCGTCGCGGCCCCGGCGCCGGGCGAGGGCCCGGATCCGGCACCCCTCGCCCCAGACCGCGGATCGGTCGAGGAGGACGCTCTCCAGGGCGGCGAGAACCGCCGGAGGGACCTGCTGCGGGGCGGGGGGACCGAGCCTCATTTCCGGCAGATCCAGGTCGGGGAGGAGACTTTCGGCACCCGGCTCACGGTGGCGAACCGGCCCCGGAGGAGGGCGTCCACCTCGGCCACCGTCAGCCCGGACTTCCGGGGGGATGGCGGGTAGTTGGCGATCAGGGTCCCGCCCTTCTTCACGATGTTTGCGAAGAGCCCGATCAGCCCGGCGAGGTCCCGGGGCGAGGGCTGGACGTTCATGACATTCGAGGCGTATACCACGTCCCACTTCTTCGCGAGGGCGTTAGGATCATGGATCGCGGGGTCGATGTTTGCGCCGATGTCGTAAGCCGTGACCCGGTAGCCCTGCGCCCGGAGCGACTTGGTGTGGATCGCCTTGGTGCCGGCCCCGAAGTCGAGGATCCGGTCGGTCTTCTTCGCCACCTGGGGGACGAGCTTCGGCACGACGGCCTTCGGCCCGACCGAGCCCGTGGCCCGGTAGGTGGCGTTAACTAACTTAACGTAGTCTGCATTTTTGACAGTCATTTTAGCCTCATTTTAGGGGAGAGCGGCGGGATCACCCCGATCCGCTTATGGGGAGAGATAGGATCGCCGGGGGATATTAGATCTCCCTATGCCGGGATCACTCAACGACCAGGAACTCGTACTCGACCGCCCCCGTATCGAGCACCGCCTGGGCCGCGATACCGAGCCGTTCCCGGGCCTCCTGGATGCTGTCGGGGTTAAGTTCGATCCCGATGGAGTTCCGGCCTAATTCGCGCGCTACGAGGGTTGTGGTGCCGCTGCCGTGGAAGGGGTCGAGGACAGTCGCGGGAATTGGAGGTGAATTGTTGCTGCATGTGCAGGTCGGGTCCCAGCCGACGGTCTGCTTGCGGCACATGCTTTTGAGGATCCGGGCCTTGATGGCGCTGGCGTCCTCGGCCTTCGCGGCCGCGTAGTCCTTCTTGCCCTTGCCCTTGTACCCGCCGTCCTTCCCCCCGCCGCAGGCCTGCTGCCAGGCGAGGTCCGGCTCCCCGATCTCGAGGAGCCGGCGGTAGGGGGCGCCGCAGGCGGGGCAGCAGCCCGCGGCCGAGGTCCCGGCGAGGATGCAGGTCCTGACCAGGGCTTCGGGGAAGACGGCGGTATGGCTCCCGGCGTAGTTCGCGGTCGGCATCGTCCAGACGGACCACTTGTTCCGGCCGCCGAGGGCCGAAGGATCGTAGGCGTTGCCGCTGTAGGTGGCGTTCGGGACGTTGCCCGGATACTTCTTCCCGCCGAAGAGGACCCCGGTGGCCCCCGGGTGCTTGAGCGGCTCCAGGATCGCCTCCCGGTCGTAGTAGTAGCCGGTCGGAACCTTCGTAAGGTGGAAGATGTACTCGTGGCTCGCGGTGGTGCAGTTCTTCACGGAGGACGGTTTGGGCTTGGTCTTCGCCCAGATGTTGTCCATGCGGAGGCAGAAGCCTTCCCGCCGGAGGGCGAAGGCCAGCATCCAGGGGATCCCGATCAGGTTCCCCTCGGTGATCCGGCCGTAGAGGGGATCGTCGTAGGTCTTCCGGGCATGGGAGTCCCCGACGTTGAGGTAGAAGCAGCCGTCCTCCCGGAGCGCCTGCCAGACCCCCCGACAGACCTCGACCAGCGCCGCGACGTAGTCGGCCGGGGTTTCCTCCAGCCCGATCTGCCCGTCTGCCCGGTAATCGCGCTGGTTGAAGTAGGGGGGGCTCGTGACGCAGCAGTGGACGGAGCCGGGCGGGACGATCTGGAGCCCGACCCGGGCGTCGCCCTGGAGGAAGAGGTGGCGGGTCATGGGGATATGCTCTTTACAGGGGGATCTGTCGTCTCAACCGCCTTGAGTGATCGTAGGGAGGCAACTTCAGCCACCCGGGTCTGGGCGATAGCGCAATAGGCTGGCGATAACTCAAACCCCAAGTAGTGCCGCCGCTCCTGGAGGGCAGCGACGGCGGTGGTTCCGGCCCCCATGAACGGGTCGAGCACCAGGTCCCCTTCGTAGGAGAGGAGACGGATGCACCGGAGTGGGATCTCCACAGGGAAGTTGGCTTTTGTCCAGGGCTTAGATTCCGGCCGGATCTTCCAGATCCCGCTGATCGCCTCCAAGAACTCTTCTTTCTCAATGGTGCTCTTCCCCGGCCGTTGTTTCTTCCAGGTGTCCTTGTAGAGGAATAGGATCCCCTCTGCAGGGCTAGTAATATACGGGGCAGAGGCAGAGAGCCAGGACCCCCACGCCGTGCATTTTGACCGGTGGCTGTCGTACCAGATCGCCACCGATTTGTGCGATAACCCGACCTCCTGAGCGATACCGTTCAGAACCATCAGGGGGGCAGTTCGGCATTTCCCCGATCCTAACGAGAAGTAGTGGTTCAGACAGAGCCGGCCGTCTGGTTTCAGCACCCGGTGGACCTCTGTTAGCCAAGAGGCGCACCAGCGATAATATTCCGCCCACGGAAGGGTGTCATCATAGATGTCATACGGTATGCCGACGTTATATGGAGGACTTGTCACCACAAGGTCAACAGAGTTCTCCTCCATCTCCCGCATCCCTTCGATGCAGTCGCGGTTGTAGATCCGGTCAATCTCCACGCCGCACCCCGCTCTTGTAATATGCCGGGAGCTGTTGCGGGTCCGTGACCGTCATGCTCCCGCCGACCGTGAAGACCCCGTTGTCGTAGAGGACCTCCCCGATCTCTTTCGTCCGGATCCTGACCGGCCGGGCCAGCGAGTCGGCCAGCGCCTGGAACTCCGCGAGGGAGAGCGGGGGCTCCCGCCCCAAGACGCCCTGCTGGAGGACGAGGTCCACCCCCTCCGCCGCGGCCGCGACCGCCGGGACATCGGCCTCGTGCCCCCGGATCACCGTGTGGACGACCTCGAACTCCGGCAGGGTGCCGGCGGCGTAGGCGTCGCGGTAGCGGGCGAGGGAGGCCTGCACATGCCGGGCGCAGTTCAGGTCGGTGACATCGTAATAGTGCTCCCACGCGGCCTTGATATCCAGAGAGACCTTATCCACCTCCCCGATCAGCCCCGGCACATGCTCGGGGAAGGCCCCGTTCGTGTGGATCGCGACCTTGAGCCCCCGGTCCCGGCAGTCTTCCGCGAGGCGGCGGAGGGGTTCGGGCTGCTCGGTGCATTCCCCGCCGGAGAAGACTACGCCGGAGATGAGGAGTTTGGCCTCATCGATCAGGCCCATGATGTAGTCGGTCGAGACCCGGTTCTCCCCCCGCTGGAGGTGCTGGTTATGGCAATAGAAGCACCGGGCGGAGCAGCCGCGGAAGAAGACGGTGCAGACCGCCCGGCCGTGCCAGTCTACGGTGCTGAGCGGCACGAACCCGCCGAAGTTGACGAGCATCACGGACCCCCCGGCGGCCAGTTCCAGACTGCCTTGTCGGGGTCGTCGTCGCCCGGGAGGTAGCGGCCGGGCTCGGCCTCCGGCCGGACGTACTTTGCCAGGTATACCCTGCCGTCCGGGGTCTCCCGCCGGTAGACGACTCCTTCGGCGGGGTCGAGGGCCCCGTAGTGCCCGTGCTCCCCGAGGAGGAGGAGGGCGTCCGCGACCGGGAGCCCTTCCGGCCCGGCGGCGAGCACCGGGACGAAGGCGAGCCCGTGCGCCTGCACCCGGGCCTCGGCTTCGAGGGCCGGGAGCCGGCGGTCGCCCCGGAAGTAGTCGAAGACCACGAAGGGTTCCCGCCCGGCGAGGTCGTAACGGGTGCCGTGCGCCTGGGTGAGCCATTCCCCGACGACGCGATCACCGTCATCGAGGCAGGCGGCGAAGGTATCGGCCCGTGCCCGGACCCAGCGGGCGAACATCCGGTGCTGCCGCCAGACGGACCCGGCGGCGGGGCGGCCGTTGCGGACCAGGGGGAGGATCTCGCCGCTCTGGTTGAGGATGGCACAGCAACTGCCGTCTACCTTCTCCATAACCACGATCCGGTCCCCGGGGTGCGGCCGCTCGAGATACAGGAGATCCTCCCCCGCCGGCACCCCCCGGTCCCGGCGGTTTCCGAACTTCGAGCCGGGGAGGTGGGGGATCGAGCCGTAGGCTTTGCCGCCGAGGGGTTTTTGCGGCTTGCCTGCCTCCTGCTGGCGGAGCCTGCGGAACCAGTCGTCCCTGCCCGGTCGGTAGGTCATGAGGCCCGCCCCGCGAGGAGGTCGCTGCGCTCCAGGTCAGTGAGGACCTCGGGGCCAGCAAAGATGAATGCAACGCTCTCCCGGCCGCACGCAGAACAAGTGAGATCATGGTAGGCGACCCGGGTTCCCCGCTCGATCCGCTCGGCCGGGGTGTCGCGGTTGGGGTCCCGGAAGAGGGTGCCGCCGCAGGGGCAGGTGATCCGCTGCTGATCCCCGTTCTGCACGGTCCAGCCTGGCTCGAGGAAGACCAGATATTCGGTTTCGCTGCCGCAGGCCGGGCAGGCGGTTCGGAGGTAGGTGTACCGGGTCTTCGCCGCCGGGTCAGGGTCCTGCACGAGGGCTGTGGTTCGCACCTGCCGGGGACACCCGCAGTTGGCGCAGAAGAGGGGGAGGGGGGCCTCGGGTATGGTTTCGCTCATTTTAATCACCCATTTTTGTGACCTGCATGTGCAGCCGGGCTTCCGGCGGCGGGTGCAGGTGGATTAGAGGAAAGGTGGGCGCTTCTGGGGCATAAAGGTGTCTTCAGAAAGAGGCTGGGGGATCAAAACCGTTCCCGGTAGTGAAACGGCGCGATTCCTCCCCCGGTTGAAACCGGGGGTCCCCTCGCGCCGAAGATATGGCGGGGGCCCCCTGGCCGATGATCTCGCGGAGCACGGCCGGATCGCTCACATCGAACCCGCAGAGTTCGGCAGAGAGGACCCGGAAGGCCCGCTCTGCGGTTGCGGGCACGACGCCGTTGCCGAGGAGCCGGAGCTCATCGATACGACTATCCACAGATCGGCACAGGAGGGCATAGTCCAGCCGATAGGAAGGCCCATCAGGGTCTCCACCCAGCGGGGGTTCAGTTTCCCCTTCGCCTGCGTCTGCAGGTTCTCGCCCCCCTGCCGCCCCTGGTTCCCCGCCCCGGTCGTGCAGTTCGCGTGAGGGGACGCCCAGTACCGCGGGTTGTCCTGATACATCCCCCGGACCTTGATGTCCAGAGGAGTCAGCCCCGGGGTGTGCGACTCCGCAAAACTGTAGGCCCGCGGCGTCGGCCACTGTTCGGGGGGGTTCCCATCCATACTGAGGTTCTCCGGGTCTTGAGGGCCAGCCGGGGTCGGGGGTGAGGATGGCCCAGACGCGGCCTTCCGACAGAAGAGGGTCTCGTACCGCACCGCGTCCGGCAGGAGATCCAGCCGGGGTTTCCCGTCCGCCCGGACCAGCCCGGTCTCCGCGTAGGCACCCTTGTAGTCCCTCGCCGCTGGAGTCGGCCACATACACGCCGCCCATACCAGATCCTTCTGGTTCTGCGACGGGAAGTACTGTCCCGCAGTGGTTTCGGTGTCGTGCGACCTCGGGGTTGTGGGGGTAGGCCACTGCACCATCCGGGCCAGGTACTCCGTCTTGCGGTTCGTGGCGACCCGGCTCGGCCGGGGTTCCGGCCCCATCCCCGAGGCGTCCATCACCGTGACAGTCGGCCAGTTCCGCACCTGAGTGTCCAGTGGGATCTGTACCTTCCTCCCGTTGTGATAGGCCGTTCCCCCCCGCCACTCCGTAACCGGCGCCGGCCCCCCGCTGGGAATATTCGGGGTCGCCCACGCGGCCCCCGCCTGATCCTCCAGCCGTGACCCCCTCCCGGTACACTGGGGGGAAGGGGAACCCCCGTTCGTCGTCACCCTTGGCGTACCCCAGGATAAAGACCCGCTTGCGCCGGTGGGGAGCGCCAACTTCTGCCGCAG
>Ga0265293_10008056_pt1 | contig 15839 bp, 13 predicted proteins | sample Munlanlewell138R_FD_192505 | JGI IMG/M metagenome (GOLD analysis project Ga0265293, IMG submission 192505) | Leachate microbial communities from a municipal landfill in Southern Ontario, Canada - Leachate well 138R | ecosystem: Engineered > Solid waste > Landfill > Unclassified | place: Canada...
GCGGGGTGTTAGTCTTGAGGGCTTGCACTTTTATTCATACCCCTTCACATCAGAACGATCCAAGGCGAAGGTCGTGGAGCTTGCCTCCCTATTAGCCCCGTATAACGCCCGAGGGAAGTTCAAACTCTGGATCGCCTACTTCACGGAGATCCAAAAGGCTCTGCAACAAATCTCCTACGACGCCCTCTCGATCACTCTGATGCGCCGCTTCATGCTACGCATTGCCACCCAACTTGCGGAGCGGGAGAAAGCCCTCGCACTGATCACAGGAGATAGCCTGGGCCAGGTTGCCAGCCAGACTATGGAGAGTATCCATGTCATCAATGCTGTGACAACAACACCCGTCTTTAGGCCCCTGATCGGACTTGATAAACAAGAGATCATTGACCTTGCCGTCAAGATCGGTACCTATGAGACGTCCATTCTACCCTATGAGGATTGCTGTACCGTCTTTGTTCCGAGTAATCCAGCTACAAAGCCAAAGTTGGATCAGGTGTTGAAGGCAGAAAGTGAACTGGATGTGGATGGACTCATCGCCGAAGCTCTCGCCAAGACCGAACTACTTGTTGTTGGCCCATAAATTCTGCGGATTTGCCTTAATTGTCTCGATGATTGCAGGAAAATGTATGATTTTGACGAAGGGAATAATATCCCAAGACTAGGAGCGTTCCAAATGAACAACACTTCACCTGATCTGAAGTCATTACTAGAAGAAATCGAACGCCTGAGGCTGGAAAACGCGATACTGCGCAAGGCCGCAGGAATTCAGGTGCCCTCCTCCTCGAAACCACAGCAGAGCCAGGTAACGCATGACGAGCGGCAAGCTTTGCTCCGCAAGACAATGTAGAACACGCAAAGACCCCATCACTGGGGTCTTTTTGGCTATTAGCTATAAGATTCGATACCTAACGATAACATCCAATCCCCAGAATCCTACCGAGATTGGCTTCTGAATCTAAGGTGACTTCGAGACTCCCGTCAATGGCCGTTAAGAGAGTTGTTACGCCTGGTCCATGCCCCGCAAGGAAGCAATCGGAGTGCACCACAATTCCCACAGAGATAGCTCCCCTACGATAGCTACGTCCATAACGATTGTCCGAATCCTCCAAAGCGACCAAATCGCCGAATTTGAGTTGATCAATGCCGAGGGCTCTGATCTCTTCTTGATCGGTCGTGGTGATATCGTAGTCCCCCGACGCTGACGTGGGGCTACCGAGACCCGAACCCATTAACCTGGCAGGTACTTTGCAGGCAACAGGAACCACGAGTTTTCCATTCTCTTCTTGAATCCCTAGTTTACCCAAGAGACCCGGGTCTAGGTTCCTAACCATGATTCCGGGATAATCTAGTAGCTGAAGCCCCTGCCCAAAGGCCTTAATCAAGATCTTATCTTCAATGACCATTTTCTCAAGATCTTCATCTGCAAAGTCGATGATGACATGCTCGATTCCTCCATGCATGCCGGTGACAACACCGCGAGCTCCCTTGGCATCCCCTGAGATGACAATGGCTTCATTGCCCACGCAAGACAAGGTATTGTACGCTTGATTCTTCACACTAGCTCGATCATCAATGGTAGCAGCAGTGGAGACACAAGGTTCCACATGATCCCCAGCCCAACTAAAGGCCGAATGACCTACCTTCACATTGTAGGTAATGCCTCCCGTACCCGGCAAGACAAAGGGAGCTCCCTCCCGATCTACCCTGTAGGCACCTCTCTGCATGGGCGGTGTGACTTGACCTTGTACCGAAAGTTTCACCAATGTGTCAACGTTTGTTCTCAACATCTTCCGCTACCTCCTTGTGCTGTTTTCTCCATCGGGAAGTCAGCCAGAGACCTAGTGCTGTCACAGCGATGCCGAGACCATCAATTAGGACGTCTTGCGCACTCCCAGTACGATACAATAATCGGTTCTGATAACCCTCATCAAGCATGGCGACGAGTAGTGCAAACACCACGGACAAAGGTAATGCTATGCGGTGTAGCTTCTTGGTCTTACGAGATGCATAATACGTGATCAATGTTAAGACTCCGTAGGCTGTTACATGCACTGCCTTACGTGCGATCAGTGTCAATTGCCTAAGCTCAGCGGCACTTAAATGCGGTAACCACCTAGCCAAAAAACTGCTTGTGTAACTTGCGCTCGAAGCCTCCTGGCTGGCGAAAAGAAACATGACTATAACATAAACTACCACGAAAGCCCATTGGATCAATATCGTAATTCCCCTTCCAATAGGGTGCCAACCTGAGCTGCTTCTATACAAAGCGAGAGAAGAAGAAACGCTTCTTCTTCCGGTATTCCGTCGGCTCTACCTGAGGCTGAACATCTCCACTTAGAATACCCTTCGGATTTGTTTCTACGAGCTCCTGAGCCTTAGCCTTCCCAACGATTGTCACCAAAGTCTCATAGGCTTCAGGCAAGTTTAGGCGGCGACGATCACTGCCATGACCATCACTCGCCACCATCTGCACCATGTTGCAGGTTAGCATGATCTCCGCAGTCTGCTTAATGGCTGGACCAAAACGTCCTAAGACGCTACCGGAGTTCATCTGAATGAGACAGCCCTGTTTAAGCCATCCGAGGGCTAGATTTGGGTCCTCAACTACAGCCCCATAGCGTTCTGGATGGGCAATGATGGGAGTAATTCCCTTCGTCTGCAAGTCGAAGAGGACTTGCTCGGCATACATGGGAATCTGATGCATCGGAAATTCAATGAGACAGTACTTGCCCTTGTCAGCATAGGTAGGAATGTCTTTGGCCTCCATGTTCAAGAGATCCATATCCATCCAAAGCTCGGCTCCTGCAACTATCTCTACCGAAATCTGTGCCTTTGCATACTCCGCCCTTAGGTTTTCCACCTTCTGTTTGATGCGAGACCAATCGGGGATCTCGTAGAAATGGGGTGTAGCAGCGACAGTAGTAATGCCACCTTCCTCAGCAAAACGTCCCATTGCTAGTGACGTCTCCAGATCGGCAGCCCCATCATCTACACCGGGTAGTATATGGGTGTGCAAGTCAATCATTACGCTCGCTCCGCATCATCGTAGTAATAATAGTGGTAATTCTTCCGGTCTTGTGGTCTGACTCTATTAAGGACAACCCCAAGTAGCCTAGCGTTGGCTTGATCGAGGAGAGTCTTGGCATGGAGAGCCACGTCCCGTGGAACTTGGTGCGCACTGATCACAAGGACGGTTCCATCCACCTGATTGGCCATCACGGCCGCGTCAGTCACCGCAATTACAGGAGTACCATCACAAAGAATTATGTCATAGCGCGCTCGCAACTCCTCAAGACAGGCTACCATCGCTTTCGACTGCAAGAGCTCTGCAGGATTCGGAGGAACCGGTCCTGATGGAATCACGTCTAGATTAGGTATCTGCTTGATCGGCACCACTACATCATCAAGCTCCGCCTTGCCGGTGAGTAGACCGGTTAGACCAGGTGCGTTGGCTATGGAGAAGATCTTGTGCAAAACGGGTTTTCGTAAATCACAACCGATCAAGGCCACGCGTTGACCTAATTGAGCCCAAGCTACAGCCAGATTCGAAGATACTGTGGATTTTCCATCACCTGGACCCACACTAGTGAAAAAAATGGTCTTCAACTCCTGATCAGGGCTTGTGAACTGAAGATTTGTTCTCAAAGTTCTCAGAGCCTCACTCCCCACGGCCTTTGGGTCACCATGGACAATCAGCGGGCGCTCTTCACTTTGCTGATTTTGCTTAAACCTACGCACTAAGCCCACGTCCTTTTCTTCTCTGCAAGAGTTTTTTCTGCCCATTTCTATCAACTAGGTTTAAATCCGGTATTTGACCTAGGACCGGAACTCCGAGCAAGCGCTCCACATCGTCCTTGGTCTTTAGGGTATTGTCCATAAACTCGAGTAAGAAGGCTAAGCCAACACCCAAGAATACACCTAATACCATTCCTATTGCAATGTTGAGCATCTTCCTTGGTTTGACCGGAGACTCTGGCAATAGGGCATCGTCAATGACCTGCACGTCAGCTGTCTGCATTGCTTCTGTGATCTTGGCTTCCTCATATCGAGTACGCAGGAGAATATAAAGCTCTTCCATGACTTTAGCATCCCGCATGAGGCGAGCTAGCTCCAGTTCACGAGCAGGTACGAAACCTAACTCGATCTCGTACTCCTCGATCAAGCTCAAAAGAGCTGCCTCCCGGGAGTTTAAAGCCATAGCCTCAACTTCCAGATTGATCAACGTACCGTATAGTTCCCGATGAATAGGATTTAGGGTTCTGGTCTCCGTACCAATTACCCGTTCTACTTCGGCTGCCAATTTACTCGTGACATCGGCAATCTCAGCCTGTAATGCTACAACAGTAGGATGACGATCTGTATAGCGCTCTTTGGCACTGGCTAACTTGATCTCTAAATCTGCCAATCGACTCTTAAACTCTCCAATGAACCGATTTTCGGCTATCGTCGTCGACGAAACTAGAGTCTCGTCCTCTTGGCTCAAGTTCGCCCTAACGCGAATGATACGCTCGGCTACCTCTTCTTTGCTTACAGTAACCTCGGTCAAGCTCGTCTCAAGCTTGGCCATACGCTCAATCATTGCGATTGTTTCTTGCGAAGGTGCTAACACACCTTCGTCCTCTTTGTAAGAACGCAGGCGCTCTTCGGCAATCTTGAGCTCTTCCTCTACCGATTCAAGCTGGGCTTCTATAAAAACCCGTGCGGTACGTCTGTCTTCCTGCTGATAGCGTCGATTCCAGTTGATAAAGACGTCTGTTAAGGTATTCACCACATCCTGCGCCAAGGCAGGATTAGGCGACTGCATCGAAATCTGAAGCACATCGCTACCCTGAACAGGTTGAATCGTAATAATCTTGGCCAGCGTCCTAGAGGTCAACTCTTCCGAGCCTACCCGTTCAATTACTTCATCTAGAATATTTCTACTCTTCATGATCTGGATATAGTTCTGTGCGGTGTTTCTACCGCCTCCACCCATACCATCAAACAGCATCGATTGCATGGACGTTCCAGATTCCCTCACCATTACCGTTGTAAATGCCTCATAGATCGGTGTAGCAACAAAGCTATAGACGGTGACACCAAGGACGGTGACGAGGAAAACTACAGCTATGAGTGTGCGTTTCTTGACGATGATTTCCCAATACTCTCGAAGATCCATTTCTTCCATTTCCAATGCCGTCACCTCCTACCAAGGAAAGCTTATCTGAAATAAGTCTTTAAATGTCTTTAAACCACCGAGGAATCCAAAAATCTTAGTCCAATCGGCCTTCGTCGTTTCAGGCACATATACTATATCTCCGGCCTGGAGTAGCGGATTCTCCCTAGCATCACCTGTAAAGAGCACCTTGTCTTGTCCCATAGCTACGATGTCGGACCCATCTATGGAACCGTCACGGTAGATCCCCACGTTCTCAAGTGCTGCTCTCTCCACCGGTCCCCCGGCCAAAGCGATTGCGTCCATCACTCGCGCACCTACAGGCAGACTGTATACGCCTGGATTCTTAACCATGCCCAGAACCAAAATCTGACTCTTCGAAGCGGGCACATAGACTACATCGCCCCCAACTAAGGGTAGATTATGCTCGTTTTGGGCCACCATCAGGTCGGAATAACTCACTTCCCAGACTTGCTCTTGCACTCCGTCTTGTCTGGTGACAACAACCTGCTCCGTTCCCAGGTTGGATTGTAAACCTCCTGCTAAGGCCAGAACATCTAATAGCTTACCATCTTGCGGTAAGGTATAAGCCCCTGCTCTAACCACATCACCAAAGACCAAAATCATACGACTTGATTCTGGAACCGAGATGATCTCGCCTCCAATGAGAGCTCGGTCGTCAACCACACCGGTCCGCAAGTCGAGACTTACAGATTCCCTAACCACACCTTCGTCCGTCTTAACGGTGACTAGTACTTTGGCCGGTTCCGCATCAACGGTGAAGCCACCAGCTCGCCCGATCAAATCCATCAATGTTTGTCCTCTACTGAACTCATAGTAACCTGGTTGACGAACTTCACCCAATACAAGTACACTTCGATCGCTTCTAGGCACCATGATCACATCGCCGCCTTGGAGTAATCGATCCGAGGCTAGGAAACGGTCTTCCATCAGCAAACTGAAGTCAATGGTCTCAATCTCAGGCCCGTGTTCGGTCATTCTGGTTAAGGATACCTTCTCTTCGTCTGCACTTTCCAGGAAACCACCGGCTAGAATAATGGCATCCAACAGCCCATCACCCGACTCAAACTGGTAGTAACCAGGCTGGTTTACTTCACCTAAGACCATTACTCTTCGCTCGGCCCTGGGCACAATGATCACATCACCACCCTGTAAGGGTAGATTATCCGCTAAATAACGATTGTTCATGAGTTCGAGAAAATCGAACATCATAATCTCAGTACCTTCCGCTGTGTTTCTGCTCAACGATACCTGTTCCTCTAATGCCTGGTTGGTCAATCCTCCGGCTAAACCTATGGCATCAAGTAAGCGATCGCCGGTACGGAACTGATAATAACCGGGGTTTCGCACCTCTCCAAGGACCAAGATCTGGCGTCTGCCTTCACCAATATAGATCACATCTCCGGGCTGTATGGCCTCGTTTTGTAGGCCTAGACGTTCTAGAGCCCCTAGATCAATCGTCGTTACCACACCACTTCTCGTTAGAGTCAGTTCATCGCCGGCTCGATCTGAAACACCACCGGCCTCAGCCAGGAGGTCAAGTAGTCTCGTGTGTTCTTGTACTACGTATGCCCCAGGGACACGCACCTCCCCAAGAACCAAAGCATTCTGATAGCCATCGGGAACGAAGATCAGATCGTCCGCAAGCAATAGCGGATTCTCTCCTCCTTTGCGCCCTTTCAGTCCCGGTTCTGCGTCAACTATGAGTAGCTCTTGCTTCAGATCTTCCTTGCGGGTAATAACCACTTGGGAAGCATCTCCGGAGGGCAATACGCCACCGGATTGAGCTAGAATATCAATGAGATGTGTCTCACTATGTAGGGTGTAGATTCCAGGTGTGCGAACCGCACCAAAGACCATGACTTGCTTCTTCTTGGGAACAAACACCACGTCGTTAGGCTCAATTCTGATGGGCCTACCACGCCCAGACATGAAGCTCTGGACATTGATCACTTGTTCCGTGGGTTCTCCGTCCACTTGGGTAGTAACGACAACATTCTCAAGATCTGCCGAATCCAAGGCACCACCCGCCAAGGCAAGGAGATCAAGAACATCAAGGCCACTACCTAGATCGTAACTGGTTGGTTGCCGAACCTCACCGAAGATGGTGGCCCGACCCGAAGCAGGAACAAAAACTACATCTCCTGTCTCAATCAAAGGGTTATCAGCTAGATGCCCAGTTTCTAGGAAGCGCTGAACATCTACTTGCAGGAGCTGGGCCTGCTCACCGCCATGTTCATCTAAGGTATATCTAGTAATGCTAACGCCACGCAAGTTAGCTGTACTCAGTTGCCCACCTGCATAGGCAAGTACGTCAACCAACCGTGCCCCGGCCATTAACTGATAATTGCCGGGCATCTCGACCTCACCTAGGACCTGTACTTGAAGAGTACGAAACCCACTTACAATCACGGTAACTTGCGGATTCTTAACAAACTCTGCCAGTGCCTCCTGCAGCTCTGCACCTAATTGACGAGGTGTTTTATCCACCGCCCACATTTCTCCGACCAAGGGAAACGTAATATAACCGTCAGGGCGAACGACGATCTCTGTCCTGAGCTCCTCATGTCCCCAAACGGATATACTTAAACCATCACCCACACCAAGGCGATATTCATTGGCATATCCTGCCTGACTCAAGGCCAGACTTGTGAGCAGTAGCATGACCACCACTATGCTTGTCCTTACGCTTTTCATCCTGCTATGACACCTCAGATCAATAATTGATAAGACCACTTGTCCAAGTCCTTACATAAGAAGAACCGTGGAACCTTACGGACCGCGGTTCTCCAAATCACTATAATCTGTCAGCCTACTGATTAAGAGCGGGTCTAAAATAAAAGCCTAGAGTCGGCATCGCCCGGGAAGTTTCAACATAGAACTGTGTATTCGCTTCGATTTGAACGTCCTTACCCCTAATGAAGTAGCCGCTTACAAGACCTACCGGACCAAGCAGGATAATCCCTGCCATACTAGCACCAGCCGCAAGTTCCAGCGACCTGTTTCTTTCGGTAGCCTTCTCGTCTACCTTGAGGGGTACCTGGGTACCGTCGAGGGCTGTAATCTTGCCGAAATCAAGGACGATTCTGCCATCCTTACCTAGACGGGCTGCTGCAGTGACCTCAGTCACAGTAGCAAGTCCGGTGGCTCCCACCGGTATGACTACGCGCCCACCAATCATGACATCCTCTACTACGCTATAGGGGATCTCGTCACCGACTTGCGCATCGCCAGAACTGACGGATCGCGATAGAGCCACTTTTACCAAGGTCTGGACAGGCAATGCTACCTGCTGCACGTCGAGGGTAGTTGTCCCCCAGACGTCGAGCATGAGTCGTTCCGCCCTTTCTGAGATATTTCCAGGCTGGCCGGCGCCATACAAGACAAGTTCTAAGTTATCTAGCCGTTCAACCATGGGTTTCTCCCCAGTCAACGTCGCAGAGAATCCCCATTCAGCCAAGTTCAATAAGAGTTGTAGTCCCCCGTCCCCTTCGGAATCCTGGAGAAAGCTAAGGACCCGATCGATGCGCATTAGAACCGCACCTTCCTGTACCTTGCCATAGATGTCCATTTCTACTTTTTGGATACGATCTAGGAGTGATCCCTCTTGTGGATGACCGTAGAGCATCTCTTCCACAATGACCAAAGACCCTAGGGGAGTTACATTGGCTGATACCGAAGGCGAGAGTACGGGGAGGATAAGGGTGAGAACTAACATTACAGCAAGAATCCGAGCAACACTCTTTTTCATCATTCAACCCTCCAGGTTTAGAACTTAATAGAAAATGCTGCCTCCGCTTCGGTCCCAGGTTCCATATTGCTGAAGTCAATAAACCTGTAATTAAAGCGCAAGGAACTGTCATTTTTAAAGTCATATGTCAAGCCTAGTTCGGCCGCGCTGGCGCTCATGTTTACTTCCTCACTCGGCAATGAATTTCCTCCTACATTTGGAGAATTCCATTCCTGTGTCATGCCCAAATGAACCTGCCCTCTATTGATGGGAACGACTACACCTAGAGACGTAACCAACGGTTTGTCTTCGTCCTCGTCTCCCACACTTTCTCGGCGACTTACTCCAGCATTCAAAGTGAAAAGGTCAGACCAATCCCAGCTCAACCCCACAGAGGTACTGGTTGTCTTAGGAACAAGTAATTCCCGATCTACGCTTAGATCCACCGCAGTCTCTAGAGCGAGATCACCTATCCGCATCGAGATTCCATATCCAGTCATGCTGTCAGAATCTGCCGAGGTCGAATCGGTGCTTTCGAAGGAGGAACTACTCGTGCTACCGGGTCGCAAAGAACCGCTCACTTCAACATTTCCAATTTGAATCACCGAGTTCTCTTCACTAACAGGTTCTAACATGCTAAAGCTCGAGGAGGAAGGCAATAATCCAGGGGCAGAAAACTGCCCAGTCCACAGATTGCGAGGACTCATAGGTTCCGGCACAATCTGGGCGATAACCGCCTTAGTAGACGTTGCCTCATCGGTAGACTCAAAAGCCACCGATGATTGTTCTGCATTCTTTCGCGCGGCGGCTAAGACCTGTTCGGAATACAACAGTTTACGCTCGGCAAACAATCCCTCCACTCGGGTTTCAGCAAAATTCTGGGCGTAGAGTAGTTTAAAGTCTTGAATGGCGTATCCAAGAATCTCTAACTCTTCAGCATACTCTAATACAAGGCGGTACAAAAGTTCCACTTCACTTGCAGTGAAGGCTTGTTCAGGACTAACCCTTTGATTATAGCTGAAAATCATGCTATCAAGATAGACATTTTGACTAACACCGAAACGGCGCGACTGCATGCCATCGTCACCGCCGATGTGCTGCAAAAGCCGGGAAACCAAAAGAGCCCCTTGATTACGATTCAGCCTGGCGGAGACCTCGAAACCCGGAATACCTCGTCCCCGGGCCAGCTCTGCGATGGCTGAGTAAGTCCAATCATCCTGAGGAGAACTGGCAGATACTAAGCCCTGCAAGCACACAAAAAAGACACAAAGAATAGCAAGAAACCAAAAGCGGCGTGGCATCAGCTCTCCCCCCTTCACTATACTATCATAGTGTTTTCTCCAAGTGTTACCTAAATCCCTCTAAAGCGCAAGAACCCAAAAGATAACACTTTCAATCAGCTCTTGCACAAGAACCGCTCTGCCAAGATGACTGCAACATAATCATCATAGGGTTCAGGTGGCACTTGCATTGTAGTCGGAAGCAAGCGCCTCCATCCCTTGGGTTTGTGATCAATCCAATACCTGCTTCTTGCTTCCTCACTCGTGGCAAACTCGTCTACCAGGCTGATCGGAAGGTTGGGTAGCGCATCTTTCAGCTCCAGATGAAACTCCTTCGATCCGGTACCATCCCCCATGATGACCATATCAACATTGTATTCCTCGACCTTCGCTTTGACTACATCTCGAAAGGCGTTGCGTGAAATGACTTCTTTAGCAAGGATACCGCCTGATGAGACTACTGCTATACCGCACTTTTCCCTTCCTGGATCAACCCCTAAAACGATCACCAGACCACCTCCGTCCTGCATCACAAATTTCGCCACTTCTACCATCCTTCTGAGGGTAAAAAAGGTCCTCCATAAGGAGGACCTTTCGGTGTTTCATTCTGTCTAGGAAGCTAGGCTTCTAGAACTTCACAGTCAAACCTGCGTTGTAGCCAAAGTCGTTAGCAACAGGCTCTTCGAAGGTTTGCGTTACGCTACCACCAAGTGTTAATGCTACGTTCTCTGTGAAACCATACTTAACATCAACCTTGTGGGTAAGTGTATTGTCGTCTTTTTCCTCTCCTTCGGGAGCCAGAGGCATTCCGAACTCAGCCGAGTAATCAAGATCAACCTTCGCGCCGCTCCAATCGAGACCGTAGCCTACGTTGGCACCAAACTTGGCAATATCCTTGTCAGTGAACTTGCTTTCGTCTTTCCATGCTACATCAGTCAGCACATTCTTCTCGTAGGAAGCGAATGCGCCATAACGAAGACCCACTTCAACGTCTTCTTCCAAAGACAACTTGGCGAAGATGTTAGTTTTCATCTTAGCATCGTCATCACCGGTGGTGTTGCCAACAAATCTACCAGCAATGGTTACAGGTACGAAGAGATCAAAGGTTGTGTCTGCGTCTACTTTAAACGCAAGGACAGTATCCTTAGGAGCACTTTCCACATGTGCTCCACCTTCGTAGTAAGCACGTGCACCGAAGTTCACATCAAATTCGCCCAGTTCTAAAGCTACCTTAGCTCCACCCTCTACACCAAATTTCCTGGTAGCCTTGAGAAGCTGATTTGTGACCTTGTATCCGGCCTCTTGATAGATGAACTTACCATCAATAGTCACAGGTTCAAATGTGGTCTCAACAGTTGCAACTGCCAAGTAGTTCTTTTCTTTAGCATCAAAGTCCATGACGAAGTCGCCACCGTAAGTTACACCAACTACCTCACCAAAGAGACCAATACCGGCAACGTAATGCTCAAACATTTCACCAGTTGGTTTCTGAAGAGCGCCGGACAGTCTTAGACCAATCTCAGGCATGAACTTGTACTGAAGTGTTGCACCAGCGTTCATGTTGTTGTCTACGCCAACCGTTGGTTGACCAGCAAAGAGATCAAGTGTCAAGTCATCAACAATGTTGACCTTCGCAACACCAGCAAAGCCATAATCTTGGGACTTAAGAACATACCGGTTCACAAATGGTGCAAAGTTAGCCTTCGCAAGTTTACCTACCTTAACCGAGTTAATCGGTGTTGTGGAGGTAACTTCGACACGGTAGTTGCTGAGTTTGTCCGCTAAGGTACCTGCAGTGACACCATAGCCAAGGATTGCCTTGACATCGGTGGTCTCAGAGGCCTTAATGTTGAGCGTGAGATTACCACTCATTGTGGGAACGTAACCCTTATCCGCATCTTCTTCAGGAGCTTTGTACTCAGCCTTCATTGTTAGGTCACCAGAGATAACTGGGGACTTCTCAAGTTTGGCAACAGAAGTCTTCAAGCCTGCTACGTCGTCTTTCAATACTCTTACATCTGAGTCTAGCTCATCAACCCATTCAACTAGGCCAATGATGAGGTCTCTGTTCTCTTGAACAGTGCGCTCTACTTCTGATACTTGTTGACGGATAAGAGCTTCAGCGATGAGCTCAACGTCTTGTCTTGTAAGTTCAGGAGTAGTGGAAACAACTCTCTCAACGATTGTTGTCTCTTTAACGCCGCTTGCTACATCCAATAGACTTTCTTGGATTCTAGCAGCAATCAAAGCTTCGATTTCATCCATGGAAGGTGCTTCTACGCCAGTGGCGTGTTGCTCTTCCAATAGATTCATGTCATAGCGAATGCCATCAATCAAACCGAGCATTCTAGCTTCGAGGTAAGCCATGTCGCCTTCCATTGCATCGATGGCGATTTCATTGGCACGAATGCGAGCAAGTGCTTGCTCATCAATGCGTTGCTCAATAACTTTGGTTTCAATGGTTTCTACTACTGGTTTGTCAGCAGCAGCCATTTTAGCTTCGATCTCAGCCATTAATTCAGCTTTAATCTTGTCAAGTTCTGGCAACAGATTGTTGGCAGCAATTTGACCTTCGAGACGATGCAATGCTCTGGCAAATACCATAGCAGCTTCGTAACGGGTCATCATTCTAGCACCACCGTATGTGCCATCAGGATATCCTTCAATTAAACCAGCAGCAGCCAATTCTGCAACAGAATCATATGCCCAGTGATCTGCAGGTACATCTGCAAATGGGCTGGCCAAGGCTGTGGTTGCTGCACTAGCCATCATAATTAGGACTAGTACTAAGGCAAGTCTCTTTTTCATGTTCATTTTCCCCCTTGGTTTAGGTTCGTTTTTGTTTGTATGTTGATGAAAAACTCTCTTGCCTGCCATCCTTTGAGTCTCCTTGTTCCCTCATTCTCAAGCATTGCAAGAGTGCATCCACCTTTCAGTATCCTCAGTTGGCGGAAACCGCGGGCACCTCCTTTCTGACCGTCCTAACCTATAAGATACTGAAAATGATACCGTATTTGAGGATGATTCTCCATTAATAACCCAATTCCTGCTTGGAATTGATTATTTTTGGAAGATTCCTCTGGAAGGATACTCCTCCCAAACTATATTCTAGCATAGAACAAGGATGATTGCGATACAAATTTCCATATCTCGAGATAAATTCCTGCTACACCAAGTTTAGCATTTGTTGGAATTCTCAGTACACTATCTCCAGATCTAAGATCACCGGACTTGCAGATCGCCAAGTATCTTCAGCAACTACGAGGCGAATCTCCACAGGTTTATCAATCCCAGTGGCTACGTTCATGGCACGCCGGAAATCATCTCCAGGCAATAGAATCGCGCCACTGCGGTCCCTACTCACGGACATACCCGCGTTTAACGCCGCCGAGTTTGCCTCATTGAGAAGCTGCAAAATGGCCAAGTCGATATCCGTTCCACTGGTTGGACTCCATGTCGTTGCTGCCAGAATCGTGCCTTGGGAGAAAACCATCTGATCGGGGTAGTTCTCCAAATATACCAGTACGGGTACACCGGGAATACTGTTTCCTTGACTTACCGCCCGCACAATTACATCTCCCGGGGCCAAAAGCACATCCTCCACTACAAAATCTAACACGCCAGCCTGCAGGAAGATCGCACGATAGCTGTCAGACTCCGACGCTCTAGCACTACGCCTATAAGCTTCATCATCTACTTCTTTCAGGAAGTCTTCTAGACGTGCACGCACTCCTTCGCGTCCGAGGTTCTTATTGACCACCGTCGTCAAGATCACTTCGCTAGCGTTAAAAGCTATGTCAGCCATGCGCATTTGCCCGAAGGCTGTCTCTACTACATCATACCGTTCTAGCAGTTGATCAGCCTCTGCCCTTAAGACCATAACCTCATTCTCTAATGCGGCAGCTTGCTGTCTTAGGGCAACTACACTCGCTTCGGCCTCGGCTAGGTCGAGAATAATCTGCTTATAGCTCTCCTCAGCTTCCTGTAGATCGCGCTGGGCAGCATCCCTTTGTCCCCTCATGAGAACATAGTCCCGCTGCAAACCCTGGAGTTCATCTTGAATCTCCTTCATACTGAAAAGGGCTGTTCGTACGTCGTGAGATGCAAAAGACAGTAGGCCAATGGAGGCCGCTGAAATCAAGACGCCTGTAACGATGGTGACTACAATACTCGTATGTTTTGGGCGCAGACCAAATAACGTCAGCTTTTTACGGCCGACCTTCATGCCAAGGCGATCCCCAATATAGGCGATGGCCCCGCCAACGATAACCAGTGTCAAGATAAGGGTTATACCATACATGGCCTGCACACCTTCTCTCTAAAGCGAAAAATTCTGCCCCAAGTAATACTCCCTTGCTAGTGTATTGGCTGCCAGTTCCTCGGTGGAGCCAGAAACCAAGACCTCCCCTAAATGCATAATATAGGCTCGATCTGTGATACGTAGCGTTTCTCTTACATTGTGATCCGTGATGATGATGCCTAGATTCCGCGAACGGAGGCGAGCTACAATACTCTGAATCTCACCCACCGCAATGGGATCCACCCCAGCGAAGGGTTCATCTAGAAAGAGAAAAGATGGATCAAGGGCAAGCGCCCTGGCAATCTCAGTACGGCGCCGTTCGCCCCCCGAAAGCTGATGACCATTTTGCTGCCTCACCTGACTCAGGTTAAACTCCTCCAGGAGACCCTCCAGAACCTCTTCCTTCGCTCCGGGAGACAGTTCCTTGCGTACCTGCAAAACTGCCTTTAGGTTCTCTTCCACCGTCATCTTTCGAAAAACCGACGGTTCTTGCGGCAGGTAACCTAAACCTAGACGAGTACGCTTGTACATGGGCAATTCCGTAATGTCCTGCCCATCGAGGGAGATTGTGCCGGCGTTTGGCTTACCCAGCCCAACAATCAAACCGAATGTGGTTGTCTTGCCGGCACCATTTGGCCCTAGAAGACCAACGATTTCGCCACGCCGCACCTCAAAATCGACTTGCTTGACGACAGTACGTTTTCCATATGTTTTTACAAGTTGTCTAGCGACTAGTTGACTCATCTCGACTACACCTAGCCATTTCTACGACCAGATTCGCGGCCCGATCCACCGAACCTGGTTCTCCTAACTCGTAACCCAAATTGGTGAACTCATCGAGCATACTCTGCCTGGCGTTAGCATCAAAAAGCAAGAGTTCTAGCGTCTCCGCCATCTTACTTGGAGAAACGTCTCGTTGGACGAACTCAGGTATTACATTCTTTCGCAGAATATTGTTGGTTATGGTCATAGTAGGCTTACGATCAAGTATTTTGTCTACAAGATATGTGCTTTGGGGAACCCGATAGACTGCAACGGACGGTACTCCCAACAGAGAAGCCTCCAAGGAGCTTGTGCCTATCGAGGTCACCGCTAAATCTGCAGCCCGCAAAACGTTATAGATATCCCTTTCCAAACGCACATTCTTGGCCGTACACCCCTTGACGATCTCATCAACAAGTGAACTGCGAATCGAGGGAGCCATGGATACGATCACTTCCACATCATCATGTTGACGAGTCACTATATCCAAGGCCTTCAGGATATTCGGCAGTACACTCTTCACCTCGATTTTTCGTGCCCCAGGCAAGACAGCGACCACCTTAGTCTCATCAGACTCGATGCCAAGCTTTG
>Ga0265293_10008057_pt1 | contig 15837 bp, 15 predicted proteins | sample Munlanlewell138R_FD_192505 | JGI IMG/M metagenome (GOLD analysis project Ga0265293, IMG submission 192505) | Leachate microbial communities from a municipal landfill in Southern Ontario, Canada - Leachate well 138R | ecosystem: Engineered > Solid waste > Landfill > Unclassified | place: Canada...
TTGTACTCGTAATTTCCACTAACGCAATAGCCGTCGAGTAAATTAAGAAGTCAACCGCGCTCGTAAGATTTGGGTTATCACGAATTTCAGCAAATACTTGTTGGTAAAATGGATGGTCATTGTTGTAGTTGATCTTAATATCCTTGCCCTTCACATCAAACTGGAACAGCGGCGCAAGTCGCGTGTTCGATTCGACAGCAAAGTCAACATTAGTAAAGGCGTCGGGTGAAATACCGGCAAGGTCCGGGCTCACGTCATTCTTATCAAGACGGGGCTTCTTCAGAACCGATGACTTATTTTCAATTGTGCGCGAGCTTCCGGTGTGGTCAACCTTTTTGCCACTCGCTTTCTGGTCTCGTTTTGCAATATCCCGTATGCTTCGAAGTTGCGGGAAAGCATGCCGCTCAATCCAGGCGTAAATATCATCAGAAAGCTTATTACCTTCTTTACGGAAGTTAATTCCGATTTTTCGATCAAGATCACCCGATACAAAAATTTCGGCGCGGAATCGGTTAAAATCATTGTGTTTACTAAATACACCAAACGATTCACCTTTTGTAATTTGACGATTATTGCGCATGAGGTAAAAGCCCTGATTCTGAATGTTCATCTTCATAGCTTTTGCCTCTTGGTCACTCACCTTTGGCAGTGCCACCACGCGCATGCGGATTCCGGTCGGTTTGCCGTCATCACCGGTAATATCTTCTGTTATATCCAAAAATGTCTCTGTATTATGCAAATCAAGCATTAATGGGTCGACAGCATGAACTTCTTTTTTGTTAATGTAAATCTTTTTGTTGCTGTTAATAAAGTATCGGTAAATCTCGCCACAGTCTTTCATAAGCTTTGCCTGAAATTGCGGCATGCTTTTATTCTGCAGGTTATCTACTTTTTGAATCGTAACAATTGTACCGGACTCAGCGCCACCCAATAACTCATTAAAGCGCGCAATTTCAATCGGGTTTGATTCACGAATTGTTTTTACAAACTTGTTCTCGCGAGCGACCTCATCAAGGTCTTGAATCGCCGTATAGTAACGGTCGTTATATTTAGAAATAACCGTTAAGCGGCGGCCCATTGAAATACTTCCGGTAATAAGTCCCATGCCGTACTTACCCAAGTTTTCATCTTCACGTCCAGTAATAGAACCGAGCTTCATGGCTTGATCTAAAATTTCTGGCGCCATACCGTCGCCGTTATCCGCAACACTTATGACGTATTCTTTACCAGCTTCACCGATATCAACTTTGACCATATCGGCATTTGCATCAAATGCATTGTCTATAATGTCGCAAATTGCCGAGTAGTTATCATAGCCCGAGCTACGAAGTGACTCCATCAACCGTGCAGCATTAGGTGTATTATCAACGTAATTATTCATGGTTTCATTTCCTTCTTGAACTTATTGATTGGTATTAAAAAACCTCGCAAATAGACTGCGAAGTAAGAGGTATCATATACGAATGTAATATTTCATCACTCTGTTCCTTTCGAGAATTCGTGCTATACGTATCCTCTGGGATTAAGTTATTTTGCTTTAACAGTACGCCTTCTGGCAGCAAAGATCAATAGCTCGGCATGCTAGCGGCGCAGTTCCGGCAAATCGGATAGACGTTATTGTCACTGACATTAGCGTCGTTACCGTCTGCATAATAAATAGTTAGGTTCTTATGTAGTGAATTATAAGGTAGCTGACACACATAACATTTGCGTCCATGAATCGAAATAGCCTTAAGCAGCGCTTCTTGATTAGCTTCTTTAAACTTTTCTGTTTCATCGTTTTGAGGTTCAACTGGCTCCGCATACTGAGGTGTTTGAGTGGTATATACCCTGTTTTCCCGGTTATAACAAACTTCGCACATACCATGACTAAAAACATGTCTCGTTGTGGTCCCGCAAGACAAGCAGCCGTGTCCTGTGAATGTTTGACTCTCAATGACTGGTTGCGACTCTGCCGCCATCGACGCAGGCGCAGCTTGGGGCTCTTCCGCTGAGAATTCTTGCAGCGCCTTCGCTGTTTCAAGCAGCTTCAATGCGTTCGAATTTATTAGTCTAATACCTTTTTTGGTATATCCCGTATACTTATCTGACGTAACCCACTGGCGAATGTCCACTTGGTTTGGGGCCGGACGCCACACTACCAGCTCTTTATCATTACTTGTCTGTAATCGCTGCTCTTCACTCCGTTCGTTTGCGGTTACTGCGTGTAGCGCCTGAATAAACTCCGCTAACAGGTTCTTACTTACGCCAAACCCTTTCGACGTAAAGCCGGTAAAAGACGGACCAGCAGTCCATTCATTAAACCAGTAGTCGCCGTTCGACCGCTGAGCAATAACGACCTTTCGTGAAACCGAAAGAACAACCTCTGCTATTTGATTAAATTGTTCCCCGCTCGACATTACGTTATTATCCTCAACCTAGGTCTCAAGTATTGCCTTTATAGTAAATCAACCAAACCGTATTTCCAAAGATTCTTTTATACGACGCCAGTTTGGCAGGCGTGCTTCGAGCTCCTCATAGAACTTCGTGTCGTGTTTTCGGCTAATTTTATGACACAGCTCATGAACGCATACATAATATATGGCTTCTTTTGGGGCTTGGATTAACCGCGGATTAAGCAGCACTTTACCATCGCTTGTATAACTACCCCAGCGTCGCGGCATGACTCTTTCACCGAGCTGAGGTATTTTCTCATAATTAAATAGCTTTATTGCCTTTAGGTATTCACGCTTAAATACAGTAGATCTCTTTCGGGAATACCATGCATTGATCATTTTTTTATTATGATCACTGTTTCGTAGCGACTTGGTCGTATAAACATTCAATTTACCTCGCTCGAGTTTTACCTCATCTACACACCCTCCTACAACCTCAAGCATGTACTGTCGACCTAGGTAGTATAGTGACTTACCTGATACATATAGCTCGTCGCTACCTGGTTTGCGATATTTACGAAGCTCACTTAGTTGGCGCTCGAGCCACAGCCATTTGCGTTTTATAAAAGCCTCTATTTCATCAAGTGTCGCTCCCTTTGGGACTCTAGTAATGATACGAAGGTCGGGACGAACGATCAATGAGAACGATTTACGTTCACTAAACTCGATAAAGTATTCGTATGTATGCTCACCGTAGTGAAACACCTGCTTCATGCTATGCTCCAAAAATTTGGTGGTTGTGCTCGGCGAGCGTTACTGCGGTTTCGATAATTGCTTCGATACGGTCATAGTCGGATATATGTAGCTCTTCGTACAAATAATCATCGAGTCTCGAGCGCATTTGGCGTTTGGCTTCAAACGTTCGCCACCAGTCAACCGTCGCGCTTTGGTGAATGATATTTGTCAGTGCAACTATCGCCTGCTCATACATGTCATCGTTCAAGCCGAGCAGCTTATTCTTCAGGTTGCGGTACATAATATCCGCACCTTGTACTGTACGCACCGTATCAGGCAAGTCGCTGTCTTTCTTATGCTCTACTTCGTTATCGAGTAGTCGCAACTGCTCAAGCGCTTCAACGTCAGCCATCTTCTTAGCGCGCATTGCTTCTAGGATCTCTTTAATGCGCTGTGAGAACTTATCATACAACGCTTCGTCTTGCTCGCGCCTCTCGCTAATGCGGCGTTCGGTTTGCGCGGCAATTGCCTCTGCTTTTGACTTATCACTGCCTAGCTCTTCGATGGCTTCATTTAGCTTATTTCGGTCGGTTATCTCAATCTCACCGGTCAACACTTCGGCTTCGCCAGCACGAATATTTTCATCAAGTATCTTAACGAGCTCCAGCTGGTACTTAGCAAGGTCAACATGGTCGCCATACTGCAGTGCAGCGCTCTTTTTGAGCTCTTGGAACTTTTTAGCTTCCTGTTTTAACCGCGCAACTTCAGCGCTACCGAACTTTTCTTCAAAGCTTTCCAAGCTCAAGCACTCAGCAAACACATTCAAAAACTCATTCATCTTTGCGTTGAATGTCACACGGGTAGGGTCGTCGCGCAGCTTTTCAATCAGCGCAGTAGAGTCTGCTGCAACACCGTCAAACAACTTAGAGATCTGGTGGTAAACTACCTCAAGCTCTCGCACCTTTTCATCAACATCGATCAGCGCGCTTTTTACGTCTCCCGGTTCATAGTTGCCAAATAGCTGCATAGCTGTATGTATATTTGCGGCATTTTCCGAGTAGTCAATAATAAATCCGCTGGTTTTCGAGGCTACTGGATTATCATTTTCAAATAGACGGTTTACACGCGCAATCGCCTGCAGTAAGTTATGGTCTTTCAATTCTTTTGCTAGGTAGAGCACCGTGTTTCGTGGCGCATCAAAACCAGTCAGCAATTTATCGACTACGATGATCAATTCGACGCCTTCTGGACTATGCGTGAAGCTTTCTATCACAGACTCTTCGTACTTTTGCAAACTCTGGTGATTGGCTTTTATACCGCGCAAAAACTCCGCCACCTCTTGGCGGTTTTCGTTGTCCTCGGGTATTTCGCCATTTTCATCCGACACCACCAACGCGGTTTGTATCTTGCCCTCACGTTCAAAAAACTTCTGCATCACAAGTGCAGCGTATTTACTCGGCGCGACCAGTTGTGCCTTGAGTCCGGTGCCCTGGAAACGCTCGGTATAGTGCTTCTGTACGTCATAGCAAATCTCGCGTATGCGGTCAGGGTTTTCCGCTACTACCTTTTTTTCGACTTGCTTTTGCAGCATGTACTTTTGCTTTGCGCTCAAGTCTTCACTTACGCGGTCGTAGCGGCGGTCGATTTGCGTTGCGTCGTCGTATAGCGGCACATAACGGCCTTCGTAAATCAGCGGCAGAACGATCTTGTCCTGCAGCGCGTCATCTATCGTATATTTATCAATAAAGTCACCCCAAGTAGTTTGCGACTTTTCTCCTTTTAGTAACGGTGTACCAGTAAACGCGATGAATGAGGCGTTCGGAATCACCTTTTTCATTTCTTCACTAGCGCTAATGGCAATGCTTTTTTCGGCGCGTGAATGCGAGCGGTGCGCTTCATCTACGAGCACGAAAATATTCGGGTCCTCGTCGGTAAATCGCTTGATGGCATTCGCAGCCGAACCAAACTTTTGCACCAGGGTAGTGATGACGCCGCTTTCCTTGGATTTGATCATCTCGAGCAAATGCTGCCCACTCTGCGCCTGAATGATCCGCTTTTTTAGACCTGCATTGCGCAAAGTGTCGCGAATCTGCCTATCTAGGTCCTTACGGTCGGTCACTACAAGTACGCGCGGGTTATCAATATCTGGGTCTTCTACTAGTGTGCGGATAAACATTACCATGGTTAGACTCTTGCCTGACCCTTGTGTATGCCACACAATTCCACCGCGGCGTTTGCCGCCTTCGCGCACATGTACGCGCTCGATCATTTTATGGATCGCAAAGTACTGCTGGTAACGTGCCACCTTTTTAATTGGGCCGTCATAAAATACATAGTTTTTTGCGATGTCGAGGAGCCGCTTTGGCCGCAACATTGCATATGCGCCAATGTCTTGCTCAGATATATGGCGCTGAAGTAGCTGTGTTCGCCCTGCTGTGTAGCCGTTGAGGTCTTTGAGTATTTGTTCGTACAGCTTTGTATCGATCGGCTTTGCAATTATCTCCACCACTTTACTATGTAGCTCGTCTTCGCTCATATCGCGCTCGCGCCAGTTGGCATAAAACTTGCTTGGCGTAGCCGTTGTGCCATATAGCCAGTTGGTACCATTTGCTGCTACTAGTAACTGCGTGTAGGTAAAAAGTTTTGGCGCGTAGTCGGGCTTTTGGTAGCGCGCCAGCTGCGAGACGGCTTTTTGGATATCGACGCCAGACTTTTTATTCTCTATCACCGCCAGCGGTATACCGTTTACAAAACACACCACGTCGCAGCGAATCGTTTCTTTGCCGGTTACTTTATACTCGACCGTTACATGGTACTGGTTATTTTTGCCGCCCTCACTAAAGTCTATATAGCGAAAACTACGGCTTTCACGTCGACCATCAGCAAACACCTCTATGGTTTTGCCGCCAAGCTTTGGCATGATCATGTACGAAATCTCGCGAGATGTATCGATCAGTCCTTCGAGCCGGACAGATTCCAGCTCTTCAACTACACCAGCTACGTCTGCCTCGCTAAACTTTAGCTCTTGCCCGCCGGTTTCGTAACTATTGATACTCATAAGCGATTGTCGAGCGATGTCGTGCAAAATGAATTTGCTGGTGTCACCGCCACGCTGCACCAAGACCTCCTCGCGGCTCAGGTAGGTATAACCCATATTTACCAGCAGCTCTACCAGCGGCAACTGCGACTGCTTGGCTTCGTCAAAATCTACATTGTCCATGTTCATCAGCTTACTCCTTTAGGTGTTAGGGTCTCTGGGGTTCGAATCGTGCCGGTGATGAGGTTTTTGAGAAGGTATCGTTTCTGGAGTTTCACATTGATTAATTGACTGCTCAAATTCGTCAACTGAGAGTCGATGTTATATAGCACCTTTACTATTTCAGCCTGTTGATTAAGTGATAGCTGTCGAACTGGCATAGATTTCAAGTCTTTCATTTTGATGCTTTTGAACGAACTCCCTGTCATATGATTATCAAAAAATCGTTTCGCAAACTCGCTTGTAACCAGGTAGTACAGGTATTCTGGCAAAACTTTTTGCTCGTCGGGCTTCAAGCTAAAGACAGATTCGTTGATATTCCAGCCTACCGGATCTTCCCTTAGTAAATATGCTTCACCTATGTTACCAATGCTCGACATTATGACGTCATTTTTTGCTAGTTTAGAGCGTTTCGATATCATAGCGATTGCCTTATCATCAACAAATTCAGCATTATTTAGATTTAATTTTCCATCACTAATATTTTTGATCGTTATATAACGATTTCCGCCGTTTCCAAGTGAAAAGTTCTGGCGGGGATTAAGACCGGTCGAGAAATTTTTTACAAACTCTTGCAACTCTACTACACCTTCGCTTGATGAAGATACCGCAAAATATCGCTGCATAAGCCCCTTTTTCAGCTGCTCTTTCAGTGCAATCTTTTGCTCCAGCTTCTTGATATACTCATCCCAAACCTCCAAAACCCCCACAATCCGCTCTTGCTCTGGCTTTTCCGGAACCTGTATCTTGACTTTTGAGATGTCACCGAGGTATACGCCACCTTGAGCGCCTTTGCTTTCTCGTTTTAGTAATTCTTTCTGGAATGCCCCCTCTGTTAAGGTATAGTACGCAAATCTTGAATCTAACTCCTCGCTGAAGCGTAGGATAGCCACACTACGTTGAAAAGTGTAATTATCATGATAGTTTTTTACAGCCGCAACTCGACCGAGCGACCCAACGATAGTTAATAGAATGTCGCCGTCGCAAAGCTTGTAAGATTTATGTATCGAGTTAAAATCATCTTTAGATATTAAACGCGCATCACTCACAAGATTAACTGTGCCATTGTTGATGTCTTTTGCGCTAAGTAAAGGAATACCGCCGACAACGTCCTGGTGTGTTCCATGTGTACCATCTTTGATAAGTGTAGTAATATCACTTAGTTTTTTCGTTTGCCAATTAACCACTGATAGACCTCATAATCAGAAAAATAGCCGCAGCCAAGAATAGCAGGTAAAACGGTGCGAGCGTTTTAGAGAACATGCAGTAAACTAAACTATTTTGCTTGTTAATATTAAATTCTCGTATGTCCATGGAGTAGTCGACATCTTTCGCCGGCTGTTTACGAACTTTATTGTAGAGGGCGCGATAACGACGTTCGAGCGATAAAAAGTAGCCGTCATAAAACCAAAATACAATCACTACACCGGTGAGTAATATTAAGGGAAACTCATCTTTGCTGCTTGCCTGAGACAATAATGCGAGTAATCCACCCACTAGCGTGATGGACCAACCACGTAAGTAAAATAAATTGCCGCCCATTCTCGAAATGACGCCCTGAATAAACTCTAGGTGCTTGCGCTTATCCTCATTGCTAGAATCTTCAATTGTTTCAGTTTTTTGCTCAATTTTCATCACTTCTTTACCGCCTTATCCACCACCGCTTCAATATTATCTTTTATCCAAGCGTAAGCCTCTGTACTAGATGTTCCGGGCGGATTTATACACGACACATAGTCCGCTAGGGTTTTGCCATTATTTAGTTTTATATACGCAAACGGATTGTCTCCGGCGGGAGCCGAAAAACCTGCTAGATTTTTTAGTTTATGGATACGTAGACCTATGATATATTTACCACTTTCCCACGCATGAGCAATTTCGTAGTTAATCCATTTTCGATTGGCCGTGCCACTACCGATTAGGACTACGACGCAAGATCGACCGTTCATCTGCGCGTTGATCCAGCGTTTTATCGTCACGTCGCCCTGGCGTTGAACCTGCTCCCACTCATTAGAGCTTAGTATAGCCTGACCTTCGATTCGTCCCATGTTTTTTATCTGCTGAACACGCCAATTATCGTTTGCGTAATGGAAGCTTAAAAATACACGCTTCATTATTTATCCTCCTGTGCCGGTTCAGGTGTAGGCTTTGGCAGCTGAATGTTGTCCAACGTAAATCCGTTATTGTGCGAAGCTGTACTTGGTTGCGCCCGTGGCAACTCCGGCATTTGTAAATTATCTGCGGTTATACCGCGTGTCTCGTGCTGCTCTGGTGCGTTGGTGTTGTCTGGCATTTTAAACTCCTTTTATATACAAACCCATTAAAACGATGAAAAAAATCATTCCGATAACAAAAAGTGTCACGCTCATAAAATTTAGCACCTTACTAAGCTTTGCGAATTTTACTTTATGTAGTCCTTCGTCAAGTGGTGCTGTGAGTGATTTTTTAAAGTTTGCCGACAGTATGCGATTGCCATCCTTGAGCAATGCTTTTGATACGGGATAGCCAATAATTACCGTAATGACAACCAAGATAAAACACGCAAACGTAACGAACGAAAGCCGGCCGTATGGTCCAAACACTGAGTCGCTCAGCACTGCAAGCGCCGCCAAGACGGCGATAGAAAATGTCATCAACGCCTTGTCGGCTTCAATCGTAATCTGCGCCATAACGTCTTGGTTGCGCAAGTAGCTCGCACGGTAGTCGTTTATGCGCTCATTGACAGACAGATCAACGAATCGTCGAGCTAGATCTTTAAGAATATCGATAAACATTCCCATCAAATATCACCTCGCTTCTTGAGCCCACTCTTGCTTTTTTGTGCCTTTTTTGCTATATTTGTAGGTGGATCACCATGTCTTGGCTTGCCTAAGGTTTCGACCGACCGCACATTCCGAGACACTTTCCGGCTCTGCCTAAGGTTTCGACCGACCGCACGAGCCGGTTTTTTGTTTTTCAGATATTCGAGTTTATCTTGAAGCGGTTCGAGACTAGTAATGTAGCTGCGATACCCACTCAGTAACTTGGAGTAGCGACGGTTCGGCGTGATGATGCGGAGCAATTTAGAATTTTCTTCTAGGTATTCCGCTAGGCAGTAAAAGTCGCCGTCACCGCTAACGATGATAGCTTTGTCATAGTCGTCGTATAGCTTGGCGGATGCATACAGCACCAACTCTGCGTCGACGTTACCCTTCATAGTCTTTTTACTATCCTCGTAGTAGGCAACGGTAGGCTTAAAGATGAGCGTATAACCAGCTTGCTGTAAGCTCGTATATAAATCTTGGTTGCCGTCAGTTTTGCCTATAAACAGATAGGCTTCGCTGACGTTGTATTTGTTTTTGAGGTACAGACGAAATTTTTTGTAGTCTAAACTCCAGCCTAGTGAACGCACACCAAGATGGAGGTTTTGGCTGTCGATAAATGCGTAGTTTGGCAGGGAGTTTTCCATGCTATTTGATCCCAAGCTCTTTCAGGTAGTGCTTCATCTGTTCCTCGAGTTTCTCTAGCTGCGGGTTGAGTTCGTCGATGGCTTTAATGGTGGCGGCAATATCGACCTCTTCCTCCTCTTCGAATGTGTCGACGTAGCGGGTGATGTTGAGGTTGTAGTCGTTTTCTTTCACCTCATCTGGGGCAGCAACGTGGGCGAACTTTTCAACATCTTGGCGAGTCATGAAGGTATCGAAGATCTTGTCAGCGTGCTCTGGCTCGAGTGAGTTCTGCGCCTTGCCTTGTTTGAACTGCTTGGATGCCTCTAAGAAAAGTATGTCTTTATCATTTTCGCGCTCGCCACCCTTTTCGCGTGCTCGGTCAATAACGAGGATAGCCACTGGGATGCCGGTTGTTTGGAACAGGCCTGGCGCAAGACCAATGACAGCATCGATCAAATTTTCTTCGATCAATTGCTTACGGATTTTGCCCTCAGACCCACCGCGAAACAATACTCCGTGCGGTACGATAACCGCCATGCGACCGGTGCGCGGTTTAAGCGTTTCGACCATATGACTAATAAATGCGTAGTCACCCTTATCCTTCGGCGGAACGCCGCGCCAAAAACGCCTGTACGGATCGCTCTCGGCGTTTTCAGCACCCCATTTCGCCAGACTAAATGGAGGATTTGCCACAAGCGTATCGAACTTCATCAAGCCATCGTTTTCAACGAGTAGCGGATTGTTGAGCGTATCACCCCATTCAATATGCGCGCTGTCCATACCATGTAGGAACATGTTCATACGTGCTAATTGGTAGGTAGAGCCGGTCGCTTCTTGGCCGTAGAGTGCGAAGTTAGTGCTGCCTTGCTTTCTTACCTCTTCACCAGCAAGCAGAAGCAGACCACCTGATCCCACAGCGGGGTCGGCAATACGGTCACCCGGACGAGGACGAGCGAGTCGTGCGACAAGTGCTGCTACGGATGTAACCGTAAAGAACTCTCCCGCCTTTTTACCTGCCTGCGAACCGAACTTACCAATAAGGAACATGTATGCGTTGCCGATAATATCTTCGTTGACTTCGCTCAGATCAATTTTCTTAAAATCATCGAGTAAGTGGCGAATCATCTTGTTACGCTGCTGCGGCTTACCAAGAATGTTTTCGTTATTAAAATCGATCCCGCTGAATACACCCGCAAGCTTAGCAGCATTATGCTCTTCAATAGATTTAAGTGCGATGTTGATCACTTCACCGATGTTGTCATCTTCGATGCGCTTGTATACCTCGTCAAACGAGCTGCCGGGTGGCAGATAGAAACGCGAGGTCTTCATCTTGGCATCGATACGCGCCTCGTCGTCACCAAAGCGCTCTTTTAACTTTTCATGTTCAACTTTTGCCTTGTCACCGAGGTATTTAAAGAACAGTAGTGCGAGCGCATAATCTTTGTAGATACTTGCGTCGACACTCGCCCGTGAAGAGTTGGCTGCATCCCAGAGCAAGTCATTCAATTCGGATTGGGTATACTTTTTTGTCATTTAGCTGCCTCCTTAAGGGTTTTAGTGATAATCGCTTCGCGTATGTGGTCAAGGTATATTTCTTTTTTGGTAATGGCTGATCGGTATTCATCGAGAGCCTGCACCGCTCTAGCGAGAGCTCGCTCTTGACCGGGTGGAATTTCTGGTATGACAATTTGCGCCAAGTTATCTTTAGTAATCGACTTAAGCGCTGCCCCGGAAGAGAGCTCGAACACAGCCTTCATGCCGACACTTGAGTTAAAAAACATTGTTATAAATTCTGAATTAATGGAGTTACTCTTTGGCGTCAGCACAAAGAGTGAGGAAGATGCAACCGCTTTTAACTCCTTGTCCTGAAATAAAACCGCTTTTGAGAAGCCACGTGCCGAAACGAGAATTTCACCAGGTCGTAGCAAGTGCCTACTCTCTCCTGTGAATAATATTCGGGGGCGAGCAGCGAACCCAAAGTCGATACCGAGGTCTTTCGCCTGTATTACTTCAGTATCGCCAGCGGCAAATGAATCAATCGCACTTCGAAATGTATAGCCCGATCGTATCTCAACTAAGTCGCCAAGTTTTCTCATGTCATCATATTAACTAACATATTTGTAAAAGTCAATACACACATAGTTCTACTGCAGGTTAAATAGTGCTAACGTAATTTAAAGCGGAAACGATTATATGATCAATAACATCGATACCTAGTATGTCGCCTGCATCATTCAAGCGCTTAGTTACACCTTTGTCCGCTTCGCTAACTGTCAAACTTCCACTTGGATGATTATGCGCCACGATTATGCTCGCTGCGCGGTCTTCGATGGCGAGCGCGAATACTTCGCGCGGGTGGACGAGGCTGGCAGTAAGCGTACCGATAGTCACGACGTGCTTATTAATAAGCCGGTTGGCGCCGTCGAGTGTCAGACATACAAAGTATTCCTGCTTCTTGTCACGAATGTCGGCCAACTGCTCGACCGCTTTTTCCGGTGAATCGATGACTGGTCGATCCGGTTCAAGCACATAGCGCTTGGCAAGCTCGAAGCTGGCCAGCAGTTCGGTCATCTTAGCCGGGCCAATTCCCTTTACAGACCTCAGACTATCCATAGTAAGGACGCGGTCTCGTTTGAGCACCCTGGCAATGTCGCGCGCTATCTTCGTGACGTCCGCTTGCGCATTGCCACTGCCAATCAGGGCCTGCAGAAGTTCAATGTCGGAGAGTTTTTCTGGGCCGTACTCGACAAGCTTCTCGCGGGGACGGTCTTGCTTGCGCTTGTCGGCCATTTTCATGACCTTAGTGTACACCCATTCAAATGATGTAAATAGCACCTACTAATTTCATAATCAGCCGTTTTTGCTACAATCGCCACATGAGCGCGCTCACCGTTCTGATTGATAACGCGAACAAAGTATTCACAGAAGATGAAATACGCATTTTTCATGAAGCAGCGCGTGAGGCGGAGGCATTCATCACCAAGCATTTTACTCTCGATTATCCGGTCGACGTGGTATTAACACCGCCGTCGAGTTTGATGAAAACCATTCCAGAAGACGGCATAACCGGCAGGACATATCATTCACGGCACGTTGTGGTAGCCATTGATACGAAGCACGCGCCAATCAATCAGGACTTTATTTTTGAAACCATGTGTCACGAAATGTCGCATTCACTACGCTGGGAAAAGCTCCCTGAGCATGCGAATACCCTATTTGACGGGATGATTATGGAAGGACTAGCCGTCGCGCTAGAAGAAAAAGCCCTTACCGACACAGGCCGAGTACACATACAGTTCTTTTTAAACGAAATGCAGTCTACCGACCAAGCCATGATTGATGCGATAACGGCGCAGCTTAAGCCCGACTTTGATTCGCAGACATACGACTACGATACGGTCTTTTATTCGGGTAACGATACCCTACCGCGTTGGGCTGGTTACCGACTAGGGTACTACTTTGTGAAAAAGCACCTAGAAACAACCGGCACAACGATTAACAAGGCAACTTTAGCAAATTATAAATCCTTTGCGTCGTAGCGTATTACAAATAATTAGTAATGTGCACTCGGTCTGACAACGGCTGAGTGAAGTCGATTGATTGAAGATTCTTTGGCAAAACGTTTTCTACGCCCGGGTCGATGAATCCGTGTTCGGCAATTTCGATTACTCCGTGCGAGGTCGATTCAAGATCGATTTGCTCGTAATCGTCGGTATTGGTTATTTCAAAAAAGAATTCCAAGTACTCGCGTTTGTCGTCAGCGTATTGCTGCACAAATAATAGTCGTCCTATTTGAGGTGTCACGCCAGTTTCTTCAACCATTTCACGTACCAAACCATCGTGCAAAGACTCTCCATTATCCAACCCGCCTCCGGGCGTGCACCAATAATCCCGCACTCCACCGTCGCGCTTATTTAACCGCTGGGCAAACAACTTGCCATTTTTGATAATGACTCCCCGAACCGTGACTCGTCGCATAGATACTCCACTTATTTACTGGTTTTTATAAGAAGCGCGATTGGTTCGGTTCGTCCGAACATGCCCGCGTAGAGGATTCCGAGGAATCATAGTGAATGTAGTATAGCAAAGTGGCCGCTGCAATCGAAACGAGTCGATCGGCTGATTAGTTCACTACGCCACGCTGTCGAGTTCGAACTGCCGTGACATCGCCGCTCCGAGCAACGCGTATGTGGTAAGCGGTCCTTGGAACCGGGCGGAGCTGGCGCGGATGACTTCGGCGGTCCGCGGCGTCTCGGTCTTAAAGGATTCGACAGACGAGTCGAAGTAGTTGCTGACCTCGGTGGTGTCGAGCTGGATAAGCCGACTGGCCTGGTTGTTCACCGGTGTCGGGTCGGACACGGCCGCGATGCCGTCGACCATGGCCGTGATGGCTTCGAACATGGCCACGCCGTGATTGACGGCCGCCAAACGGTCGCCGCTGTCGTACACCTTGGCGGTCGAATGCAAGATGGCCCGGTGGCCGACCTTGAAGATCCACGAGATATCTTCGACGATGTCATGATGCTTTTGCAAGATACCAACGTTGGCCATCATAAGCTCGAGCAGATCGGCGTTCTGCTCGTTCAAATCAACTCGGGGAAAATCGGTCTGAGGAGTAAGGCCGGTAAGCAGCTCTGACATGATTGGTCCATTCTGCTCTTTCGCAGGCAGGACTGTCAAGACAATCATAGCTGTGAAAATCTTCCCAAGCCTGCCGACGAGGACTATAATTTATACATGAATGGACGGAGCGCCTGAATGAAGACGTATAACTATCCGTTTTATCCTGCGGTAAAACCTGTCTTCATGAAGCGCCAGCCGACCACAGTAACGACCTGGACAACGCTTGCCCAGGGGCTGCTACCGACACTTGCCGGCCTGATCGTGGCCGAACTTGTCGTCCGATTTACGGGCAGCGGCTATAGTGTCGTCGTCATCTTACTACTGGTCGTGCTGCTCTATAGCACCTATCGCTTTGGCACGTCGGTCGGGGTGATGAGTGCCATAGTCATTGGCCTATATAACTTCTATGTCGTGGCGCTGATCTTAAACATCAGCATGTTCGATATCCGAACCTTGCAGAGCGGCACCGTCATTGCCGTGACGTTCCCGATCCTCGCCTATGTGATTGGCCGACTGAAGGGCCGCAACGACGCTTTGCTACGCCGTGAGCAGGCGGCCCGCCTGGAAGCCGAAGAAAGTGCACGGCAAATGCAGTTTATGGCTGAGTCGATGCCGCAGAAGATCTTTACGACGCTTCCCAACGGGAAGTACGTCTACATGAACTCGCAGTGGAGCGAGTACACGGGCGCGTCGGAGAAAGCGATGTACAAAGACTGGAGCACGGTGGTCCATCCGCGCGATTTAGCGAAAGACATACGCCGTTGGAAGGAGTCGCTGGCAAAAGGTACTCCATTCGAAGTAGAACACCGCCTACGACGGGCCGATGGCGCATACATTTGGCACCTGACACGCGCCCAACCGCTCCGCGACAAGCAGGGGAACATCACGTTATGGGTGGGAGCAACGACCGATATCGAAGAAGTCCGCCGGACCAAAAAGCTCGAAGCCGACACCGCCCGGCTGAAGCGCCAACGCACCGAGCTGATGGAACTGAATAAAGCCAAGGACGAGTTCATATCCCTGGCTTCGCACCAGCTGCGAACGCCCGCCACGGGAGTAAAGCAGTACATCAATATGACGCTGGACGGCTACGCCGGTGAAATTTCACCGCAGGTGCGGGCATTCCTTGAAAAGGCCAACAACAGCAACGAGCGACAGTTATCGGTCATCAATGACCTGCTGAAGGTCGCCCAGATCGATGCCGGCAAGGTGGCACTACACAAAGACAAGATAGATATCGATGAAATGATCGGCCAGGTCATACGTGATCTACGGTCGGTATTCGAGGGTCGCCAGCAGACGGTTGAGTATACCCCGCGGCGCAAGAAGATAAAGCTGAACGCCGACCCGACGAAGCTCCGGATGATCTTAGAGAATATCGTCGATAACGCCAGTAAGTACTCGTTTGAAAATACCGCTA
>Ga0265293_10008058_pt1 | contig 15836 bp, 16 predicted proteins | sample Munlanlewell138R_FD_192505 | JGI IMG/M metagenome (GOLD analysis project Ga0265293, IMG submission 192505) | Leachate microbial communities from a municipal landfill in Southern Ontario, Canada - Leachate well 138R | ecosystem: Engineered > Solid waste > Landfill > Unclassified | place: Canada...
AATAATAAAGAGACTCTACTAAAATAACCGTTATTTATCAAAAAAACAATGCCAAACATAAACAAAAACTCATTTAAAGCATTTCTTAACTTCCTTGACAACAACTTTGCTTTCTTAGTCATCATTATAGCAGTCTTTATCTTTGGTTTTTCTTTTGGTTCAATGTGGAAGAACAAGCAACTAACTCAACGAGATGCAACTAAAACTAAAGAACTGGTTACTGATTCTACAATGCTTAGATCACAACAAACTCCTGAGAAGGTTTCACCGGTTTCTAAAACCGATCATTTTTATGGAGCCAGCGACCCCAAGGTAACTATAATTGAGTACTCAGATTTTGGCTGTCCTTACTCTGGAAGCGTGCATCCGACTTTAAAGCGGTTGGTGAAAACCTATCCAAACGAGGTAGCTTGGGTATATCGTCACTATTTGCTAGGAGGTACAAGTTCCTTAACTGGAGTTGGAGCCCAAGTTAGTGAGTGCCTTGCCACAAACAATGGCAATGATATCTTTTGGCAGTTTGTTAATAAAGTTTATGAAAAAGCTGAAGCTAATGACAGCGTGGTTGATGAGGCAGGTTTTTATGCGATCGCTTCAAGTTTAGGTGTAGCTGAGACAGGCTTGAAAAGTTGCGTGGAATCAGGTTTAAGTGCTGACATCATTGAGACTCATGCCTTAGGTGCTAAAGATGTGGGTATTGGTGGTACGCCAGCCTTAGTAATCGTCTCTAGCAATGGTGAGTTTGAGTTCATGGCTGGAGCAGTGCCATTCGAGTCTTTAGAGAATGCCGTAAAAAAATATTTTTAAATCTGCGAAAAGTTAATATCTTTTAAGTTCAACTGCACCGACTCTCTACCATTCCAGTTGTTTAACTCCAGATTAAAAGCAAGATTTACTGTTTTATGTTGTAAAATTTTTTCAAGAAGAGTTGCCATGTTCCAACCAACCGCGTCAAGCGTAAAATAACTGTCTTTATCCACTCTCAAGGCTAGCTTTAGATGCTTTTTGTCTTTACCTATTGCCATTGCTTTAACCACTGAGCAATCTTTAACAGCCAATACTGGACGCGGGTTGCCCAAACCAAAAGGCTCAAACTTGGCTAAAAGCTTTACCGTTTCTTTCACTAACAAAGACTGATCGATCATGATATCAATCGTTAACTTGGGTTGAAGTAGTTGAGAGTCAATTAACTTGCCGGCATTTTCCAGCAGTTTCTTCTTAACCATTGTTAGTTTAGTTTTCTCTAAACTAAAACCCGCAGCCAGTGTGTGACCACCCATATTAAGCAGTTCCGTCTCAACCGTTTTAATCAGCTCCGTGATATTAACGCCAGCAACCGATCGAGCTGAAGCTTTTGCTACCCTATTTTCTGTGGCAACAACAATGCTGGGCTTATAAAACTTCTCTGTTAGCTTTCCAGATAATAAACCGATGACACCTTCATGGAAACTATCACTGTGAACAATAATCAGCTTATTTTTTAACTGTTTTGACGCCTGAGAAAACGCGATTTTAAACTGATTATCGGTTAAAGCTTGGCGATCCTGATTAAGAGTTTCTAGTTTAGTGGCCAATAGCATTGCAGAAGAAAAATTTTGCAGACAGAGCAACCTGACTGCGGTGATACCGGTTGCCACTCTGCCGGTTGCATTGATCCGCGGAGCTATTTGAAAACCAATCGTGCTGGCATCGATTGTTTCAGGTTTCAAGCCTGCAGTTTGAAACAGAGCTGATAAGCCCACTCTGTTATCCTGTCTCAATAACTCTATGCCAAACTTAACAAAGCTCCGATTAACTCCCAGCAAAGGCACTTGATCAGCCACGGTGGCAATCGCTACCAAATCCAGTAAACTTTTAGCATATTTTTCATCCAACGCCTTCATTAACAGCCACGCCACTCCCGCACCACAAACTTGGGTGGAGTGCACAGTCGCATAAACAGGTAGTTTTTGGTGAGAAAGCTGATGATGATCGGTCACGATCACATCAATATTTTTCTTGGCTAACCATTCTAGTTCTTTAAGCGCGGTCACACCATTATCTACCGTGATAATTAATTCAGGTTTAGTCTTGGCTAATGCCTGTTCTAAACCTTTTAATGACAGTCCGTAGCCATGTTTAGCTCGATCTGGAATAAACGGTTGGGCTTGCAAGCCCAGGTTGTTTAAGGTGAGCCAAATTATACTGGTGGCAGTGATACCATCAGCGTCATAGTCGCCGTAAATTAACACCTTTTGCTGGTTTTTAATAGCGGTTTGGATACGAGCAAGCGCCTTTTTAAATTGAGCAGGATTAATCTTGATCTGTTGAGGTTTGATCTTGCTTGGATGTTCTGGTTTAAAAAATTTATCTAAATCATCAATCTCTCGATTTTCAACCAGTTGAGCGGTCAGTTCGTCATGAGTCTTGACTGTATCTTGTTGAGGAATCTTCCATTTCATAAAAAAACTTTCTCGTTTCTATTTGCCTAGTAGGTTGCCTGGTAGGCCTAAATATCTCAAGATGGTACTAACCCATCTCTTTGGGATTGGTTATTTCTAACCAAGAGATTTTTGATAATCTCAGAAAACTCTAGTCTTGACAAGGGCGGGCAACATTGTTTAAAGCGGTTTTTGCCGCTTCTTTCATAGGCATTATTATAAACTGTAAATGAGTTAGTTCAAAATATATTTGTTAGAAACATAATAGAAGCATAATAAACAAGCTCAGATTTTAACTTTTAGGGCATCAGGTTATAATGAAGATGCCATAACCATGCAACTCAACCTCAACATACCTTACGAAGCAGTTTATATCTTAAAAAAGCTTGATCAAGCTGGTTTTGAAGGGTATATCGTAGGTGGTGCAGTCAGGGACTTGATAATAAATGCGATCAAGAAACTGCAAGAGAATAAAACTCAAAAACAACAATTGATCAATGATCTTGATTTCACTACCAATGCCACACCTCAACAAACACAAAAGATTTTTCTTGACAGTTACTACACCAATGAGTTTGGTACAGTTGGTATTGGCTATGATAAACTGTTGGGTCTGATTACTGCCGAGGGCTTTTCCCTGCCTCTTGAAAACATTAAAACTAGGCTTTTAGCAACCAATGCTAAACCTGCTAATCGCATTATTGATCTAGCAAAAGCGAAAAAAGTTCATCATTCTTTGGTTGAGAAGGCAAAAAATGCCCAGACTAAAACCGATTCTTTGCAAAAAAACGGTAAACCTCAGCCACCTCCGTTTGAGATTACCACCTATCGTAGTGAAGGATTGTACTCTGATTTTCGTAGACCAGACCAAGTGACATGGGGCAAGTCTGTTGAGGAAGATCTTGAAAGGCGTGATTTTACTATTAATGCCATGGCTCTCAAGATTAAACCAGAAGTCATAAATCAGTTTTTTTCAGATAACACACTTAAAAACAGTTTTGCAACTCTGTCTCCAGAGGAATATGAAGTTATCGACCTGCATAATGGCTTGCAGGACTTAGCAAAAAAAATTATCTGCACAGTGCGAAGCCCTGATGATAGATTTAAAGAAGATGCGCTCAGGATGCTACGAGCCATTCGGCTCGCGTGTCAATTACAGTTTGAGATTGACCCGTTAACCTTATCCGCTATTAAACATTATCATGAGTTAATTAAAAAAATCAGCGCGGAACGAGTTACTCAAGAATTCCTAGCCATCCTGAGTTCAGATCAACCTGACCGAGGCATCCAGCTTTTACATCAAACCGATCTGCTGACACATATCATGCCAGAGTTAACGCAAGGTATAGGCGTAGAGCAAGGAGGCCACCACGATACCGATGTTTGGGTTCATCAACTTGATTCACTAAAAAACTGCCCCTCACCTGATCCGATCGTGCGACTCGCCACGCTGTTGCATGACGTGGGTAAGCCTGATACTTTTCAGCAAAGAAACGGTCAGATCACTTTTTACAATCATGAGATAGTTAGTTCTAGAATTGCGCATAAGATTGCACAACGACTTAAACTAACCAATGATCAACAGGAAAAACTGTTTAAACTCGTAAGATATCATATGTTTCATTATCAACCACACCAAACCGATGCAGCGATCAGACGTTTAATAAAACGAGTTGGCTTAGAATATATTGATGACATTTTAGCGGTTCGTGAGGCTGATCGACTCGGTAGTGGAGCCCGTAAGACCAGCTGGCGTTTAGAAGAGCTAAAAGAACGCATCATTGAGCAACTAAATCAACCCCTTGAAGTTACAGATCTTGCCATTGATGGTCACGACTTAATAAATGAACTAGCAATGCAACCAGGACCTAAAATTGGTCAGGTGCTTAATGAACTGTTACAAAAAGTTTTGGAGGATCCTCGGCTTAACCAAAGGGATATATTGCTTAAAGAAGCACAAAAACTTCTTAAGCAATCTACAGACTTCTAAGAAACCCTGTTGCTGAATCATACAGTTGTGGTTTGTATCCAAGATTTGCCGCTGCCTCTCCAGCAGCTTTTAACTTATTCTCACCATCCTCAAAAATATACTCTATATTTTTATAAGGCGTCATTGCTTTTTGCCAATCCTCAGCATTATTTTTGTCCCCAAAAAATTGCATTGATAAAATATCTATCTTTTTTAAAACCTCAGCTACGTCATCGCTGGGTAAACCATGGCTCTCTAATAAATATTGCAGACGCTCTCGCGAATCTTGTATCTGCGAGGTCGAGATAATAACGATTTTATAACCACTGTTATAAAAATATAAAAAACTCTCGATCGCATCTGGCATTGGCTCTATCTTGGCATAATCGTCTTGAGAGTGACGATAAATTATTTTATGCATATCAAAAATAACGGTTTGTTTCATAGTTTTGATTGAGGATGTTGCTAAATTAAACTCAAATAGTTGATGATAAATTTTAATGCAACAAGGTGGCAATCTTGATTAGCAATATCTTGATTAAATATTTTTTTAGGAGGTAATTCCTGGAGTCTCTCGATGAACAAACTCAACCTCACTACCTATCACCATCACACGCGAGCCATATAAAATATCCATCACAAATGGATCCCTTCTGGTTTTACGAAATTTAAACTCTTCATTGGTAAAAACAGCATAGTTTAGTTCCCGACCCAGTTTTTTTTCTTCTTCCTTTACCAAGGCTTGCAGTTCTGTTAGTACCACATCACCAATAACCAAGAGGTCGATCTCCTCTCGGCCTGGCTTCTGATTTCTAACAAATTTTCCAGAAAACATCACATACTCTAGTTTGCCAAGTTTGCGACGTTTTTTACGAATCTGGTTGCCTAAACCAGTGCTTTTCACGATCATCTGCAAAAACTCCTGATAATAGAGATATTTATCATTCAACTTGTAGTATAAACGGTTGCCCCGTTCCTCACTTTTGAGCATACCTGCTCCAAGCAAGCGCTCCAGCTCGCGCCGAACAGCATTAATCTCATCCTTAATCAAGCGCGTGATCTGCCTCACATAATACATCTCTTCAGGATTATTAAAGAAAAGTTCAAGCATCTTTACCCTGACCTTGGAGACGATTAGTTCTTCGAGTTTATTCATTTGAAAAATAGTGATTAGTGTTTAGAACAACGGCTAAAGAAAGTTTAAGTTAGATCAAGTTTTATCCGCAATCGATTCGAAAATAAAATGTACTCAAATTGTACTGAAAAGATTGCAAAAAAACAAGCCGAAGAATTTAAAACCAACCGTTAAATAGTTAAAAAGGCTAGACAAGCTAAAAACTGTCTAACCTTGGTCTGTGTTGAGTTTTGATCTTTATCTTTTTGTTAATACTTAACCTCATTGCCCAGCCCAACCACACTAATCCAAGTTAAGCCTCTGGCCATCTCAATCTCATTGCCTTTTGCATCAGTAAACCTTAGCTCACTTATTCTGCTAGGCTTGCTCCAGTTTGCCTCAACAACATCGCCGTTTTTAAAGATAAGAGCTTTACCAGTGCCAATAGTTGTATAAAGCATATGTTTTAACTCATCAATCGGACCTTTTTCAGTTGTTTTTAGAACCACAACATTGGCCGCTCCAATTCTTTCTTGATTATTTAAATCAAGATCTTCTACACCAGCTAAATTTCTTAAAAAGAGATTGTTCTGAGCATCATAGTCCCAGGACACAGAGTATTGATTGTAGCCACTCCAAAAATCATAAGAGATTTTTGTTACTGATCCAGATTTTGTCGAAGCTTTTTCAAATTTCCAAGGTTTGAAACCATCTGCCCATTCATTACCTTTTGGATCGGTGTTGGTCCAGTTTCTTTTTTCAGCCACAGCCCACAGTCCTTCAGAGGTAGTTTCCATGGTATGCTCGGTAGCCACGCTTTTACCATCTAAACGATTGTTGTTTCTTACAAAAGTTGGATAGCCAATGGAGAACTGATTTAAGTTGTTCTGCATCTCCCAGCCATAGTCTCTGATTTGGCCAAGAGCATTGGAGGGTCCAGGCAAGTTTGCACCACCAACATTAACATAAAGTGGAAAGTTAAAACCAGACGCCCAATCAACAAAATAGGTGCGGGCGCTTCTAACCGGAGCAATGGTAACATCCTGAACTTGAGCAGCGCAATAAAAGATTGCTCCGTATCTTGTTACTCCACCCTCAGCAACAGCTTCAAAAACAAGATCAGCCCGAGTTAAACCTGACTGTGGTCTGGCATCAGGAGAGTTCTCGATCATGACAAACAAGGGTCGTCGCTGTTCCCAAGCATCGCGCTCGGTTTGGGTGTACAAAGCACCGTTTATCGGACAGGCTTGGTCTTTAGCTTCGTTCGGGTCTATCTGTAATAACAAGCCTAAGGCAGTAGGAGTTGAGTCAGCGATTGTAGCAGTTTGTTGGTTTTGACTCACAACTGGACTTAGTTGTAAAAAAACTGCATAAGAAGCTCCGGCAGATAATAAATAAACAACTAAGGCGAGAAGTAAGGATTTTTTTGGCATGAGAAAAAAAATATTCTTTAGTAATTTAGTAATAATAAATGAACCTTGAGATTATTATATTAAAACAGAATCAAAATTATTTACAAGATAAAAATAGGTCAAGATTGTTTTACCCTGATCATTCAAGAGCTTAACCACGAATTATCCGACTAATATCATTGATTGTGATGGAGATGATTAATATGATCAACAAAGCAAAACCACCTAAACTTGCATATTGCTCAAGTTTATTTATCTTTTTTTGACCAAAAATCTTTTCAAGAAAGATAAACAGGGCTCGACCTCCATCAAGCGCTGGAATAGGCAAAAGATTAATAATCGCTAAGTTTAAAGACAGCATTCCAGCAAAACCTAAGTTATGCAGATGATTATCACTGATAACATTACCTTGTTGTGTTTCGTAAACAATCCCAACCGGACCTGCAACCGTGTCAGACATAGTGCCAGTAGAAACAAGATCTGTGACCATATTTCCTAGTGAGGATAAAATTAAGTAACCAAATGCAACGGCCTGTTTTAAACCATGCCAAGTGCCTCTAAATGGCATCTCATACCAGGGATAGAAATGAAAAACAGCATCCATAAAAATAATGCCGATCGCCCCTTGGCCTTCTGGCCTTTCCTCAACTGGACGAGCATAAACATCAAAAGTTTGAGTTTCAGAAGGACAGTATAAACCGTCACACTCCTGAGAAACAATCATTGTTAAGGTTTGACCCAAGTTCTCATTAACTATCTTTTGCACCTCAATAAAACTTATAACTTGATATGCAAGATTATCAACCCTAATCTCAACAATATTAACATTTTCAGGCAACCGCGCTTCCGAGGCTGGTGAGTCAGGAATTATTTGTCCAATCCGAGCCTGATCTGATAAAGAGACTGGAATTCCCTGCAAAGAAAACACAATAGCAAAAGCAATCACAGCAAAAATTAAATTAACAAAAGTGCCAGCAAGAATAACCCTCATCTTTTGATATGGAGTTTTTGCAAAAAATGGTCCTTGCTTTTTAGGATTTTTCTTTTGCTCAGCAATTAATGATTGAACCTCTTGATCATTAATATCCTCAGGACCGGCTTCACCTTCCAGCTTAACAAAACCACCAAAAGGAATTATGTTAAAAGTAAAATCAGTTCCTTTCCAAGAAAAAAACTTAAAAAGTTTTGGAGGATAACCAATGCCAAACTCTTCAACCTTGATATTAGCTTTACGAGCAGCCCAATAATGACCCAGCTCATGGATAATGATCAAAAAAGAGATGATAAGAATAACGATTATGATTGGCATGATAAAAATTCAAAAAAATAATCAAGGTTCTGCCTGATAACAACCTTTAACAACTCCTGCTGAGAAGTTTAACTTTTATATCTCTGACAAATCCTGTTTCTTCTGGTTTTGTATCGCGTCTAGTTTTTGCTCAAACTCATCCATAATTTTATTCATTTCTTGAACATCACGGTGGATATCATCCTCGCTAACTCCAGATTGACCCTTTTGGCTCTCAACCTTGCCTTTAGTCTCGGTTCTGGCTGACCTCATCATTGCTTTGGCTGACTCGATTTTCTGTTGCAACTGTTTTACCAACAGCTCTCTTTTCTCCTCGGTGAGTGGAGCAATTGTAATACGAATAATCTGTCTATCAACCACTGGGTTAAGGTTCAATTCTGACTTAATGATTGCTTTTTCAATATCACTGATAATATTCTTATCCCAAGGATCAATAATAATCATGTTGGGGTCAGGAGTACTAATATTGGCCAGTTCATTAATACCCATTGATGTGCCATAAACCTGCACCTTGACTGGGTCAAGTATAGAGGCTCTTGCTTTACCAGTATTTAAACTACTAATCTCTTGAGTTACATGCTCGATCACTTGGGTTAATTTTTGTTTAAAATCAGAAAAATCAAACATTGTTAAAAAAATAATAAATATTAATAAAAATTTCTTATTTCTTATCGCTTTTGTGGTTGATCAATAGTAATCTCCAAATCCAGATTAGGAAACGGTGAGTCCTTGATTGTGGGATCAGCGTCATTGAGTTGTTGGCGCAGATCTTTAATTTGCTGTTGAAGCAAGGTTAACTCTTGTTGCCCTACCTCTTCTTGAGCAAGATCCATCTTAAAAGGGTCGTGATCTGTACTCTTTTTATTAGTGGTACTGCTAATCAAAGCTATCAAAATAATAATAACCATCAAGATCACAACTATGCCAAATTTTATTAAAAAAGCCTGATTTTTTTTTGGAGTTGTGCTTTTAACCTTACCCTCGGTCCACCACTGATCAGAACTCACACTAAAGGCGGTTTCTTGTTGTTTTAAGGCAGATGGTTTAATCGAGTTTTCGTCTTTCATAAAACTTTTTAATAAAGATCGTTAATGCTTTATCTCACCTGCTCTATCTCTTCAAAATAAGAAATAATTTTTGAAAGATCTGTGTAAATTGGCATCAAGTTCTTATTTAGAGTTTGATACAAACTATGATAGGTGGTATTTCCGCGTCGGCTGATGCTTTCATTGACTTTCATCCAGGTAGACTCGAACTTTGGTGGCATTTGCTCTAGTAATTTTTCTATCTCTTTAAGTGATCTTTTTATTTTCGCCTCATTTGTTTGATCTGTTGTCTCTTGCTGAGCAGAAGTTACTCTTTGGCTGATTACCATAGCCTGATCATAGGTTGACTGAAGTCTACCAATTGCCATGATACCTAAAGCATAATAGCTGGTTTCGTGAATCTGCGCTCCGAGTGGTGTAAACTCTATAGCAAGATTATTTACATCATTACGATCGTTTGTTTGCTCAACCTTGTTTTTAAATTCTGCTAACAACTCTCTATTTTCTTCTAGTTGTGACAACGCCTGCCGTTTATGTGACAGTTCAATCCCTTGAGCATCGATCAGTTGCAACCGAAGTAAGTTTTGATATATCTCAAGCACCTCGTTGCGTGATAACATTGCTCTCTTGGTGACAGCAATAGCTTCTTCAATGGAGTTAAGGGTTTGTAAACTTCGATACTGATCAATCGCAATCCGGTATTGTTTTTCGTCCTTTTCATATTGATTGAGACGTGACAGTAGCTGTCGTTTTAAATCTACAATCTCGGTTGCCAAACGTTGTTTTTGAACACCGTATTCTTTCATTTGAGATGGACTAAAACTCTCCTCACCAACTTCTTCAGATAGTTCCAGTAACGAGTAATCTTGCTGAGCTGAATCAATCTCTTGAGCATGAACTAAAACTTGATGTGTTGAAGCTACCACAACAAAAAAGGAGAATATTATTGTTCTAAAAAGATAATTTATTTGAGTTTTTCTCATAAATTTTAAATTAAACCGAGCCCTTTTTTAATGCTTTTTCTCTTGCAAACACGGTTGCGTCATGCATTGACTCAAAGGTACCGGTATCAAACCATTTACCCTTAACCAAGGCCACATCTAAAGTATTGTCTTTAAGATACAGGTTGTTAAGGTCAGTAATCTCAAGCTCTCCACGCTGAGAAGGTTGAAGTGTCTTGACTTTTTTAACAACGGTGTTGTCGTAAATATATAGTCCAGTCACTGCATAATCTGATTTTGGATCTAAAGGTTTTTCTTCAATAGTGATCGCTCGATTGTTCTGATCAAACTCCACTACACCAAACCTTTCAGAATCCTCAACTTTTTTAGCAAAAACTCGACCTCCTGTTTTAAAGGTTTGAATTGGTTGAGAAAAGTCATCCTCAAACAAGTTATCACCCAAGATTAAGGTGACATTATCTTCACCTATAAAGTTTTCACCAATGATAAATGCTTGAGCTAAGCCTTCGGGCTTATCTTGAATTTCATAGGTAAAATCACAGTCAAAATTTCTACCACTGCCCAGCAGTTTTAAAAAGTCGCCAGCATGATCAGGGGCAACGATGATCAGAATATCCTTGATTCCAGCCTGAAGCAGAGTCTGCAACGGATAAAAAATCATAGGCTGGTTGTAAATTGGTAACAACTGTTTGCTGGTTACAAAGGTTAGGGGCTGGAGTCGAGTTCCGTGACCTCCTGCAAGGATGATACCCTTCATAATGAGTTTAAGTAGCTATTAATGTAAATCTTAAATGTAAGCTAAATTCTACCACAAATCTGAGATTGCTCGGTTATCAGTTGTTAAAATGTAATCAGTAGCAACAACAAACCAGCTAAAAATGAAACCCCTAAATACTCCAGGATAACTTTTTTAACAAGCTTACCTTGTTTGAGTTGAGTAATAACACCCCAGAAGAAATAAAAAACAAGCATTAATAATACCAAGTAACGTCGATAGATCTGCTCGTGTTGAAAGTAAAAAAATAAGGCCATGATTAAAACTAAGAAGGTAATCAAGATTAGATAAGAGATCTTTGATTTTCGATTTAGTGAGCTCATTTTACAAAGCCTCCTTTAAAAATAATCATTAAAAAAGCAACACAGATAAATAAGATAATATGACCAAAATTTTCTCCAACTAAACGCATGTTCTTTTTATTACCGATAACAAAAGAGTCATAAATCAAGGTTAAGACAACCATCATAACTACAAAAAGAAAGATAACCTTGGTTATTTCAAGCGGAGTAAAAAGCGGGGCGCTTGAGTTAACCTGTAGCTTAGCTTGTTGGGTGATGGGTGTCTCTGAGTTATCAGCAAGATTACCTACCTGATCCTTGGACGAAGAGTGAACGGTTGTCTCAAACTGTTCTTGATCAACCGCTGGATTGTCCTCTGATGACAAACTCACGAGCTGTTGTGTTTCAAGTAGGTCTGATTGGTCTATCGCTAAAATAGGGTTATGTGCTGGAATAGACGATACCTGACTGGTGTCGCCACTAACAGCTCCTTCACCAACCTGAGCAGTACCGGTTACTGGTGCGCCAAACATTTGCACAACCAGCACCGTGTCAAAACCTTCAAGTTTTCCATATACTAAAGCCACACCAATCTGTTTGTACTGATCATTGAGGATATTTGCTCGATGGGTGGGGGAGTTCATCCAAGCCCGCATCATATCATTGGTGCGACTAAAGTCTCGAGCAAGATTTTCTCCTGCTACAAGATAAGAATAGTTTGCTGCTTTAATAAAATCCCAGGGTTTTTTGCCACCAGGAGAGGTGTGAGCCCAGTATTGATTATCCAGCATGTCCTGAGCCTTAGCCAAGGCCGCAGCTGATAACTGAGTATTAACTGACAAAGGTGAAAGACCTTGTTCTTGACGTTGCTGGTTTGTGTGGGCTATCACCTCCTCGATTGTAATATTAGACTGAAAACCTAAGACAGAGTTGTGCAAACTTGGGAAAAATCGCACAGTCTGGATTAAGGTAAAAAATCCAAGCGCAATAAAACCTAAAACCAATAAATTATTAGGATGGAGTAAACGAGGACGATAGTTGTTTTTTCGTTGAGGGCTAAAAAAATTAACAAATGATGAGATATGGAAACCTGAGGTCTTGCTGGGCATAATACAGATTAATTATGCTAAAACCTTCAGTGTTTGTCTAGTTGCTGATTTCATCAAGATTAAAGGATGAAATGTCTTAAATGTATTGACCTCAAACTCTCACTGCTCAGCAGCCTGGCTTCAGCCAAGCTGCTGAGCAATAATCATCTTGTTTTATCTTGTTTTATTATTCATCAGTCTAACACTTGAGTTAAATAAAAATCCAAGTGGGCTGAGAGATAATCACCCATGGTATTGTCATAACAACCCAGGGTGTTAACAACTAAGTGCATTTCAGCTGGTCCGTTGTTGATCGCTGCATCATTGACGGTCCCGGCTTCACTATCAAAATCAGCCTCAATATTTCTCAATAACATGTTGGTGATGATATTCTCTTGCAAGCCATCAGAGCGAATCCGATACAAACCCAAGCGCGCACAGTTTTTCATCTCACCCTCACTTTCTGGATCTAGGACGTTTCCAGTGTCAGTGATTGCTCCTCTAACCCAAAAGTTGCCTTCAATCGAGCCAACATTGTCAACCTCAAATATCACGGTGCGCGTCTCGCCCAAGACCATGTTCTCGAAATCTATCGGGATACTGGCAGGACCGTCATCACCTACCTGTAAATTCAAGGTTCCCATGCTTATTGTGGTGTCTAAACTCTTTTTGTCTTCAAAAAGTGCTTTGCTTAGCCCTAGGGCTACACCGGCGCTGACAACTATGATCAAGATTGAGAGACCGACTAGTTTAAGTTTTTTCTTGTTCATCTCTTACCTCCTTTCTGTGAACGTGTTAGTAATTAATAAAATTATTAATTAACATGTTAAGTTTGAAGACTGACATTAGGCTTAAAAATTTGAACCAGTTTTAACTGTTAACCTAGTTTAATCTGGGTTGAGATTATGCTGAACCGTTTCGAGATTTTATTTAACCTAGTTTAAATTCTTGTTTAATCAGGTTTGAGATTTGGTTGAAGCGGTGTTGGCAATAAAGATCTAACCCACTCTTCACTACCATCTGGTAGTCTGCCATAAGTTAAATCTTCAATGCTGGAGCCTGGATAACTAACCTGATCAATTAAAATACCTTCATTATTTAGTAAATAAACACTATCTCCTGAGTTATTGAATATAGCCCGTCCGCGCGTAAAGGCTAATAAATATCCTTTGGCAGGGATACTCGTTTCTCCACCATCTGTGATGTCATTGTTGCCATCACAGTTTTCAGGAAGAAGCTGAATCTGCCAGCCGGCCGAATCCTGAATTATCCAATCCTTTAAATCCATTTCTTGATCACCCTGGTTGTAAAGCTCGATCCACTCACCTTCTAACCAATCTCCTCGATCATCGCCTAAAGGGTTAAACATGATCTCGTTAAGCACGATATCAAATGGATGTGAAGTAGGTGTTGGTATAGGGGTTAATATAGGTGTTGGTATAGGGGTTGGTACAGGAAAAAATGGAATGATTGAATCAGGATCAAACGGCTGGGCTGAAACAACTTCTGAGATAGAGGAACATCTGCCAGTGATATCGCAGTTTTTGATCGCAAAAAAATCCCTGATATCAGCTTCAGGAGCCTGTATCTTTAGCCAGCAATAACCATCAAAACAAACCGGTTGTAACAAACTTAAATTATTTGTTAGAGAGAGTTGATTGACTTGAGATAAAAATGGCCAATCATCTACTGTAAACTGTTGTTCGCCATGACGTACGTCTGGATAGTAAGCAAGGTTTTGATAAGTATCAGCTGAAGTCAGTACACTCGGAAATCCGCATAAAAAATAATTCTGTTCATTCGACAGGTTAAATTGAGTAAAAACCTGCAAGTTGGTCACAGCAGGGGGCTCGGTCTCGCTAACAAAAACCATAATTGTTTCCTGGTCAATTTCTTCTTGACTGTGAAATAGGTTAAGTTGAAGTTCATTATTGTGTATTGCCTGAGTAAAACTTAGTTGGTGCTGGCTGTCAGGCTCAAGTATTACTTGATTAGAGTCAACAAGATAACTAACACCAACCCGGTGGTTCAACCCTGCGCTGACGGTTAATGTTTGGCTCGGGTTGATGGGCACCACTCGGGTGGTGACATTGCTAACTTGCACCCAACTTGATAACTCACGATCACCACTATTGCCAGCACAGATTTTAACTTGATTTAACCCTGGCTCATAACTGTCTAGCTTAATTATTTTCCAACGCCAGTCTGAGCTTAAAACACCATTTCCTAAAGTCTTGTTTAACTCGTTACCAAGGGTATTTGGCTCAACAAAAACCACCTTATTGTTTAATAACACTACCCAGGCTACAGGATCAAAACCTGCACACTCCTCAATAGAAAACTGTTTAAATCTTATGCCAAGATACTCGCTCTCATCTGTAAACTCCATTTCTTGAATAATGCAGTTTTCATTGAGCAGGTTCGAGCTGTTGCTATCGCCTAACTGGATATACTTTTCATCATTACTGGTTATCACTTGAGCATGACCAATGTAGTCCCAGTTTTTCAGACCTAAAGAAAAGTTAGAGTTGCTAACTCGTTCAATAACTTGTTTTTGCGTTTCTCCATCTTGTAGAGTTAAGTTTAAGGTCTTTGCGTCATTTAGTTCTAAATTCATACTTATCGCAAGTAATAATCTTTCTACGACCTCTAAACTTGCTTGGGAAAAAGTTAGCAACAGGCTCAGCAAGCTTGCTGTAACAAAAACACGCCAAAAATATTGAAAAGGTTTATGGTTTCTCATAAACAAAAAGCTTGATGATGTTTTTAATTTGCGTCACGATGATCAAGGAAATAGGTAGTAGAACCAAAAAATAAAACCCTATCTTGGAATATATCCAAGCTAAAAATTTGCCAGCAAAAGGAACAACTAACCACACTCTACCAACAACATGATCCTGACTAACCGCCATCTGATCAGGATAGGTGTTGGCATCACCTTTGGTGATATAACTTCTTTGACTGTTTGAGATTAAACTGGAAACAATGCGATGCGTGACCAAAACCTGGCTGACACTAGCAGAGTTTTTATTTAACAGCTTCTCGTTAAACCCTGGTTCAAGATTTTTTTCTGTATAATAAGTAATCACCTGACCCAGGTGATAACGTGCTTGAGGCTGAGTAATGATTAAAGAGCCTGATTTTATCGCCGGCTCCATTGACCCAGAAGTGATCACAAACACGCGAAACTCGTTTACAAAACAGTAATAAATAAAACTAACAAAGATTAATCCAGCAAAAACACCGGTTAGACTAAGAAAAAGGTTTTCTTTCATAATAGTTCTAACCTTAAACAGAGAAACTGAACTTTAACTGACAATATTTAAACTGGTCTTTGAAAAAAAACTCTATAGAAACTTGAGAGGAGCGAGTTGATGATTTTCAGGCAAGATCATTGCCTGAAATCGGTGAAGAAGTTATAATACCGGTATTAAAAAAGATTAAAGATTAAGAGATGGCC
>Ga0265293_10008059_pt1 | contig 15834 bp, 12 predicted proteins | sample Munlanlewell138R_FD_192505 | JGI IMG/M metagenome (GOLD analysis project Ga0265293, IMG submission 192505) | Leachate microbial communities from a municipal landfill in Southern Ontario, Canada - Leachate well 138R | ecosystem: Engineered > Solid waste > Landfill > Unclassified | place: Canada...
TGGCGATAGGTCGTTCTTAGATGCCCAAGTGGATAATGACACTAGGGCAAGCGGACTTACGCATATATTTTCCGTGTCGGGACTGCATGTAGCATTCTTGGCATCAGCGGTATTCTTTGGTTTAAGACTGCTAAAAGTTAATAAAAAAGTTTCTCTAATTATCATATCGGCGCTAATATTCGTTTACGGCATAATGACGGGTTTCCCGCCTAGCTTGGTAAGGGCGGGCATAATGTTGATTATCTTGATTATTGCGCAACTTTCTTTCAGACGATTCGACCCGTTGAGCGCACTTGCGCTTGCGGCAATAGCTATCCTGATTTTTAGACCGCTCTATATTTTTGAACTGGGATTTCAAATGAGCGTTACCGCTATGCTTGGCATATTCTGTTTTTATCAACCGCTCAAACGCTTTTTTGATAGGGGCAAGGGCAAGCTTTCTAACTTTGTATCATCATCCTTGGCAATGTCGCTGTCGGCAAACTCTTTCTTAATAGCAATTATATTTAACACCTTTACTTTCTTTGGCATATATTTTTGCTTGGGCAATATTATCGTCATACCATTTATCGGGTTAACTTATTCCCTCCTAATGTTTATCACGCTGCTTTCACTGTTCATCCCTCCTGCGGCGGCATTGATGATAATCCCTCGTGTATTGATAACCGTGGTAATCGAAGTTTCCGCTTTTATAGCAGCGCTCCCCTTTGCCTCGCTAAGGGTGTATGAAATGGGTATATTTGCGGTGATTTATGTGCTTACGATGTTGTTTATGTCTAAATTTTTAATGGTGGAAAAACAAAGAAAACTCACCGCTCTTATGGCAATAATAGGGTTTTCGGCGGTGCTTATGTTGGTTTTATAAGGTGTTACCCCGCATCTGTTTTTCCCTCTTTCCTGCTTGTTCTGCCCTTTTTAATTTGACATAATACCATATTATTGATATATTCTATATAGATACTTTAAGGAGGGCAAAAATATGCTTTACGATATCATTGTTATAGGCGCTGGACCTGCGGGGCTTACTGCGGGAATATACGGCGGAAGAGCAGGCAAAAAAGTTGCTGTGATTGGCGGTATGTATATGGGCGGGCAAGCCGCTCTTACCGACAAGATAGAAAATTACAGCGGGCATTTATCTGTGGACGGGTTTACCCTAACCTATACTATGCGGGAGCAAGCGGAGGCTTTTGGCGCAGAGTTTATAGACGGCGAAGTCACCGAAGTTAAGCTAAAGGGCAAAGTTAAAAGTGTGGTAGTGGACGGCGCTAAAAAATTGAGCGCAACAAGCGTAATACTTGCCATGGGTACACAAACGAGAAAACTAGGGCTTGCCAATGAGGATGCGCTTATCGGACAAGGTGTTTCCTATTGCGCAACTTGTGACGGCGGCTTTTTTAAAGGGAAAACGGTTGTGGTAAATGGCGGCGGCGATACTGCCGTGACAGATGCGCTATATCTTTCCAACATAGCAAGCGAAGTTTACCTTGTTCACCGCAGAAAGGAGTTTAGAGCCGCACACGCTCTTATAAAAAGGCTTAATGCGACAAATGTTAAAGTAGTTTTGGATAGCGTGGTCTCAAAACTAAAGGGCGAACCACTTGCTGCAATTACTGTTAAAAATGTAAATACGGGAGAGGAGCAAGATATTGCCAGCGACGCTATTTTTGTGGCAATAGGCGCAACCCCCAACACCGACCTAGTAAAAGGACAAGTTAAGTTGGACGAAAATGGATATATCATTACCAACAAAAATATGAAAACCAACCTTGCCGGTGTATTTGCCGCAGGCGATGTGCGCCGCACTCCGCTAAGACAAGTTATCACCGCTTGCGCCGATGGGGCAATTGCCGCCGAATATACCTGCCATTAGTACAAGGTTTGCAAAATAAAAACAATTACTAAAGCCCGCAAGAAAGTTTTTAAAGACTTCTAAGGGCTTTATTTTTATCTTAATTATTCCAACTATAAAACACTTCCGCAGGGCGGCAAAGCCGCATCCACATCACATAATTAGATGCCGCCCATAAGGTTACCCTAACAGGTTGATTTGATGCTGTTAGGGGCGCTATTTTCTTTGGGATACCTAAATTAACGCTTTATCCACAAAAAAAATGTGGATAAGTACCCCCTTTTGTGGATAACTCAAGGGTAAACTGTGGATAACTCGGGGTTATCCACAGTTTTTTTATATTTCTTTAGGATTCTTAGGGCGTTTGGTATCCCTAAAAGCAATGATTTTTGCGCAATTTTATTTTGTCGGTTTTTGTCGTTTAAAAACTACCGTTTCCCCAATAACCCAAACGCTTTTTACCCCTCCTGACGGGAGGGGTTAAGGATAGATTATATTATTTATAACGATTATGGAGTGGGGGGAGTTGGGGGTCAAACGCTGCCTCAGAAAGGGCGTTTGGCGGCTTTTATATAATATCCTTTTTTGCCCGAACTGCAAAAAAGCAATATCCTAAATAGAAAACAAAAGAAGTTGCTAAAGTTTAAACTGTCCGTTTTGCACGCTTATAAGTGAGCTTGGCAAAAGATTAATAATCAATTAAAATTTCGTGTATCGCACGGTATGCCTCGGGGGCTTTCTCATTCCAAGCGTTAGCGACAGATAGCGCCATCGCACGGTTGACAACTACAAACTTCAAGTCCATAAGCGGTTGCGCAACTTCGAGAATCTTCAAGTTAACAGTATATGTGCCGTCGGTATTTTTTGAGTAGTCCGCTTGAAACTCTTGGCGCTTGCGGTAGCTTAGGCGTTGCTCTTTTACAAACTCCGCCACATCTTCCCTTACCGATGCGGGAATATCGTTGTAAAAGTGGGCTAGGCAAGTTCTGCCGTCCGTAGTTAGTGCAATCAAACGGGTGTCGCCCTCGGTTTCGGGCTTGGTGATAAAACCGCTTGCCAACAATGCACGAATCACATCTTTGCAGTAAAGATAGGGTATCCAGATGTTATCTATTGAGCAAATTTGCAGCAACAACTCCTCGCTTATAGGCATTTCGAGTTTGTCCAAAACAAATAAAATCAAAAGTTTGTTGTTAGTGCTTTCGTCGTGTATCATTTTTTCTCTTGAATAATAATATATTTAGCGGGTTTAATCTCGGTATCTCCAAGCCTTTCAAAGCAAAGCTCTTTTGGCGCATAAAGATTATACCATATTTTTGCGGGGTTGCGAAGTTTTGCAGCCGCTATAACTGCTGACATCGCCCTTTTGAAAACTATCCGCCTACCATATGTAGTGGGCGTTTATATTGCGCATACTACCTTGGTGTTAGCCCGAGGTGTTTTGATAAAATCGTATATAGAACTCCACGCCCGAGGCAAGACTATCCACCGATTGACGCTCGTTTAAAGCATGAATGCGGTTGGTGTCATCTTCGGTTTTTTCAAACGGAGTAAAGCGATAAACATTGTCTGTAAGCTTATAATAGTATTTTGAGTCGGTTGCCGCAATAAACAAAAACGGCGCACTAATATATCCGTCAAACACCTCGGCAATCGTCTTGGTAAGCACGCTGTATGCGTGGCTCTTGGTGTCGGATATGGGGGATGGGTCTATATAGCCCTTATCTAATGTTACCTTAACTTTTTTACCAACTATCTTTTGCAGATACTCCCTAACAGACTCTGCGGTTTCGCCGGGGTTTATGCGGCAGTTAATGTTAGCCGTCGCCTTGGGCGGCAATACATTTGGTGCGCCCGAACCTTTTGCTTGGGTGGGCGCAAGAGTCGTGCGCACAAGACTGTTTGTCATTGGATGAACTAAAGTAAGAACTTTTTTTAGCAACGGCGACAATATATCTCTATTAATAAACACGAACTTAAATAAGGGATTCATATAGGGGGCAAGCGCCCTTAACATTTCCTTGGTGGGCTTTGCCCACGATGTGGGACGCTGATTAGTTTCAATATCATAAATTGCCTCTGCAAGCAGCCCAACCGCCGTCCGCCTTGTGGGGGTTGAGGAGTGTCCGCCCGGCTTATCCACTTCTAAAATATAGTCGGCATAACCCTTTTCACAAGTGCCTATAAGAGCAATTTTATTGTTGATTTTAAGAAGTTTTCCATCCAAAATTGTGCCGCCCTCATCAAGCACACACTCAAATCTTACACCCTTTTCATATAAATATTCTACAATTTGGGTAGCACCCTCTGTGCCACGCAACTCCTCGTCATGCCCAAAGCAAAAGTATATTGAGCGTTTGGGAATAAAGCCGCCTTTTAGCAGCATTTCAATGCCCTCTAAGGCGACTATCATTTGTGATTTCATATCTTGCGAGCCACGCCCATATACATACCCGTCCTTTATCTCACCACTAAATGGCGGCACTTCCCAACCTTCGGGCGGCGCAGGCACAACATCTTGGTGGGCAAGAATGCCTATGGGTAAAAGAGCGCTGTCACTTCCCTCTATCTTGTATATAACCGAGTAGTTGTTTATATTGGTTTTTTCGGCAGTTTTAGCAAAGAGAGGGTAGGTTTTTTCCAAATATGCTTGATATTCAAAAAAAACTGAACCGTCCGTTTCTCCGTCCTGTAAAGTTACTGTGGGAATAGCAACCGCACCCGATAAATGCCTAGCAACTAAATCTGCATCCACACCGTATGGCTGGTAGCTGCCTTTTTCTATCTTGGGCGCTTTTGCTAGCAATGTTCTTATTATCATAAACAGCACAAGGGCGCAAAATACACCCAAAAGGCAATACAAAAATATATCCATTTTCCTCTTTCTCCTCCTAGTGGAAGTATCTTACATTATATAACCTTTGCTCAATATAATCAAGTGTAAGGGGAAAAATATTTTATCGAGAGAGAACTGGTGGTAGAAATTATTCGACCACCCAAAATATATATAATTTATCAAAATCAAATTGTAATTTTTTAAAAAATCACTAAATATAGAACATATTATAGTCCGGATTTTTATTAAACTCTGCGTTCTCTGCAAGTTTTAAAAGCGTTACCGCATTGAGTTCCCCTTTAAGACGCTCATCTATCTTGCCAAATACCAAGGCTTGCATTGCAGATTCTATATGCGGGGCGCTGCCTTGGACCGTAGCGGCAACCGCCTCAAAAAGTGACGGCTCAACCGCCAATAATATGTCGTATGCGGTAAGCTCTTTAGGGGATGCTGTTAGCACATATCCCCCCGCTGCACCTTTAACCGAGCGCACCAAACCCCTATTTTTAAGCACAGTAAATATCTGCTCCAAATATATTTTGGATATACCCAAACTTTCGGATATATTGATTACCGAAATATTTTCGCCGTTTTCATACCTAGCCGCCATATAAATCATAGCGGCAAGCGCATAGCGTCCCTTTGCCGAAATTCTCAAAATTTAAAGCTCTCCCGCTAGTTTTTTTCACAAAACATACTATTCATATATGATATAGTTAAACCTTGGCTCTTGTCAAGAGTTTTTTAAGAAACCAAATTGTTGCCAAAGTATGATATTTTCAAGCGAGTTAACAATTTCTTTAATGGCGCAAATGCAAACAAAACTATCACCGCATTGGATATTATATGCGTAAGATAAAAATTCACACCTCTAAGATATACCAAAGTAAAAACTTTAAAAAAGCCATACGACGCTAAGCCCGCTGCAAACAAAGTATCCACAAAGCTTGTAAGAGCGCCAAAAAATGCACTCATAACAACGGCTATAATAGGGTAAATGAGTATCTTGCCCTTTCTCCCTAACAAGAAAGTGACTATGCTAAGTAAGCACCAATATATATAATAGGATATCACCCAGGTATTAATGCCAAATATCAGCATTTCTACGCTAACAAAAACTATCACAACGGGCAAGGCAATTCTAAGCCCAAATACTGCGGTATACAGCATAATAAGCAAAGTTACAATCTCCACATTTGGTATGGGAATAGCAAGCTTGCCGCCCGTTATCGTGGCGGCAAGCATACCGATAAGCACCAAAGTTTTTATTGACTTAAACCGTGTGTTTTGCATCTTTTTAGCTTGCTATGCAAGGTAAATTATATATGTTGCATCTGCAAAAAGCGGCAATTCGCTTATCCCAAGCCCTGCTGCATTATATACAATATCCTCAAGCACAATTGGCTGCATATATACTATATCAATATAGTTAATATCGGCTAAACTCGTATACAGCCCAATATATTCGCCCGCCTCAGGATTGCCATACACCACGCCCTCGTAGCTAAAGCTATTAATAAAAGCGCCCCATTGGCTATCCTCTATATTAAAAGAAATATTTTCCTCCTCATCGGCAAGCAGCACTAAGTCTTTCAAAAAAGCGCCGTCTGTCACATACTCTTTGCTAAACAAAATTTCCTCACCGTTTGCAAGAATCAAGGTGACGCTCACCTCCCCCTCGTTACCTTGCGGTTTTTCACACCCCGCAAAAGCAAAAGCGACAACAACTAAAGTCAGCACGATAACTAATAATAGTTTAATTTGTTTTTTCATTACATTTCTCCTTTGTTTTTGTTTATTTATTTTTTTACTTATATTGCTTATTTTTAGCTCTTGCGCAAGGCTTGCCACTCTTTTAAGACCAACCCAACTTGCTCTTTGCTCTCAATACTCGCTTATACACTCCCCGCCTTGTTCTTGCCTTTTCAACTTGTCTATGTGTTCTCCCCGCCTTGTTCTTGCCTTTCCACTTGCCGTGTTTCTTACTCGACTTTAAAATTTTTTTACTCTGCGCAATCCTTTGCCTCTTTGCATAAAAAAATGCGCCCTCTCCTAAAAAAGTGCGCAACAACATAAGACCATACCAAAGTATCGCTTTTTAGAACACGCACCTCCCTCCGAGGTAGTCCTGTAACCGCATAAGGTAGGTCTCCTGACTTAATGGACAGACAAACAATCTTGCCTGCGAAAACCTTCCCATATTTCTAAAGTGGTTTCCGCCTTGTGTCCTTACAGTAGCGGGGGCTGTGGCTTACTCTGCCTTCCCTGTTATGCTAAAAAAGCACCTTATGCACTATATTTTACCTAATTATACTGCCACACCCAACAATTGTCAACCATATATTGACTTCCCCTATTTAAAAGGCTATAATTTAAAAGTAAAATAAACTAATATAAAGGAGGCTTCCCTATGAGTTCTATTTGGGGCAAGACCTTAAAAATCTCTCTATTTGGCGAGGCTCACGGGCCGATAGTAGGCGGGACATTGCATAATTTCCCCGCTGGCATTCCACTCAATATGGATAGAATTAAATTAGCGCTCAAACTTCGCCAAGGCAATGCCAACTTCACCCACGCCCGCAAAGAAGAAGACCGCCCCAAAATTTTGAGCGGCATCAGCCGTGGAATAACCAACGGAGCGCCAATCACGGTAATTTTCACCAATAAAGATGACGGAGTTATCGACTTTAATGCGGAAATCCCCCGCCCCTCTTGTGCCGATTATGTTGCTGAAATGCGTTATGGCAAGAATGTAGACACCAACGGCGGAGGACATATGGGCGGACGGCTAACCTTGCCCCTAGTATTTTTTGGCACAATGGCGCTAGACTTTTTAAGTCGTAAGGGGATAGAGGCTGCATCACACATAAAAGCGATAGGCGACACCTTGGACGAGCCGTTTCCCACCGAGATAGATAAGGCGCTTATCGACCGCCTCAATTCTAGCACCTTGGCTACAATTTCTCCCGAAGTGAGAAAGAAAATGGTTTCCCTCATCTCAAGCATAAAAGCAGTGGGCGACTCAATAGGCGGCATAATCGAAAGCGCCGTTATCGGACTGCCCCCCGGCATAGGCAGCCCCGTATTTGAAAACTTGGAAAGCCGCATCTCTAGCATCCTATTTGCAATCCCCGCAGTAAAAGGGGTTAGCTTTGGTCACGGCTTTGATTTTGCTCACTCTCGTGGCAGCAGCGTTAACGATACCTTTATCCAAAAAGACGGCAAAGTGGTTACCCAAACCAACTTTAACGGTGGTCTAAACAGAGGAATTACAAACGGAATGCCCGTGTTAATAAATACGGTATTAAAGCCTACTCCATCTATCTCCCAACCCCAACGCACTTGGGACTTTGAGGCAAATAAGATTGTAGACCTCACGGTAAAAGGAAACCATATGCCCTGTCTTGCGCCACGGGCAAACATTGTTGTAACATCAGCTGTGGCAATTGCTGTTATGGATGCCTATATCGAAGCCTTTGGCTATAAAAATAGCTAGCAGTGAAAACAGTATTAGTGACAGGCTCTGCCCGTGGAATTGGCGCTGCAATCGCCCAAAAATTTGCACAAGCGGGCTACAATTTGGTTATCAATTATAATAATAGCAAGATGCAAGCAGAGTGTCTTGCAAAAAAACTTGCCGCCTTTTGCCGAGTGATTACCGTAAAAGCCGATATCACAAATAGCAATGAGCTCACCGCAATGCGTGTTGCGGCACAAAAGGCTTTTGGCGGGGTCGATATACTAATAAACAATGCGGGAGTATCGGATATCTGCATTTTTACCGAGCAATGTCCGTCTGCAATACAAAAAGTTTTGGATGTCAACCTCAAGGGGGCGCTACTTGTTTCAAGAGAGTTTATACCACATATGGTTTCCTCAAAAAAGGGGAGAATAATCAGTATCGGGAGTATGTGGGGGCTTAGCGGAGCGTCTTGCGAAGTCACCTATTCGGCGGCAAAGGCAGGACTTGCGGGTATGACTAAGTCGCTTGCAAAAGAGCTTGCACCGTCAGGTATAACAGTAAATTGTGTTGCACCGGGGTTTATTAATACCACAATGAACTCTTGCCTTCCTAAAGAAACCGTGGATGAAATAATTAACTCCACACCGCTTGGGCGTGCTGGCACACCGCAAGATGTAGCAAATCTTGTATGCTTTCTTGCAAGCGAGGATGCATCCTTTATTACAGGACAAACAATTGCGGTAGACGGCGGATATATCTCATAATTTATTGGCATACAAAATAAACTAATATAAACGGAGCTTTACCTTGAACAAAAAACTTTTTTCCGCTTTAATATTGATAATCTTATTAGCGTTCACGCTAGCGGCATGTACCCCAAAAGATGCAAAAAGTGCCGAAAGCAAGATGAAAAGCGCAGGATATGCGGTAATCGTACAAGATGCAACAGAGTATTCCGACGACCCCGAGGCGGACGGAGTAGACAAAGGCATTATGGCAATTAACCCCGTAGACAGCGAATATCTTATTGCAATTTGGTTTACCTCTCGCACAGCGGCAAAGAAAAGCTTTGAGTACTACCGAGATAGCATTGAAGTAGAGTTTGAAAAAAAGGGATTGACAATCAATGCTGTCCTGTCGGGGAAATGTATCTACATAGGCACAAAACAAGCAATACGGGATTTCAAAAAATAATTTACTTATCTATCACGCTATTGAAAAACACAAAATCTAAATCCACCAACTAACTTCGCTTTTTATGCAAAAGCATTGACTTTTTTTGATTGATTCAATTATAATGCTAGTAAGCCTCGGTTGTGCTGGAAAATTGCCAGCTTGTAAAACCAACCTGTCCGTCGTTCGTTGGTTTCCAATGGCTCTCTAAGCTCTCTAAAAACTAGGGAGCTTTTTTAATACTTATATTTGAGAACCCTTGTGAAATAGCAATTTGTTTCCAAATATTTTGGGTATAGACAGAGGTATAAAGTTTTGCTATAATTTTAATATAGGGTAATATAGGGGAGTGTTGCCGACCGCCTTTTTGGGTGGGGGAAATATGGAGAATAGCTTGTATTCAAGCGGTGTTTGTTATATTGGGCAGATAGTGATAAATAGTTGTGGTTATTCCTTACCTGACACTGTTGCAAGTTATATAAATACAGCAACAATAAATATTTTAAAAAAACTTTTTATTATATATTGGATATTACTTTTTTGCAGTTCGGGCAAAAAAGTAAAACAAATAAGCCGCCAAACGCCCTTTCCGAGGCGGCGTTTGACCCGCAACTCCGCCCCTCCCCACAATCGTTATGTGTACCATCATCTACCTCTAACCCCTCCCGTCTGGAGGGGTAAAAAGTGGTTAGGTTATATTGCAGCAATCGCTAGAAGTCTTTCTTACTTTCGTTTTGTGGTACACAAAACTAAATATGGGAGCGGATAGCGAAATACCGTTTAAGTCCGACAAAATTGGCGCAATCAAAAATATAAGCCGCCAATTTTCGTTTGGTCGGAAATAAAAGGGGGAAACTACCTCTTTGTTTCCCCCTTAAACCCCCTTCTTTCTCATAACTTTCCACCTTTGATAAGGCTTGTGATAACCATTTGTTTGTAGTGAACAAAGCTACCGTTCTATTTTCCCCCATTTTGGATTTTAAATTTATTGTATGCGTCAATTTTTATACTGCTGTTATTCTTTTACAAAACCCCAAATAATAACCCTGTCTAAGTTGTAAAAAGTGCGGCTGCAGCAGGTTTTCGGGTGGATTTTGAGGTGATTTTAAACGGAAATGCTCCCGAAATCGTACAAGCGGTACTTGCAGGGAGCATTGGGCTTGCAAGCCCCGTAGCCGTTTAAAGACACCCAAAAGACGCAAAAAGATGCGAATAGTTAAAACATAGGGCGCAAAAATTAATGGCAGATAATTTGAAAAGTTAACGCTTGCGGTAACGGTAGTTTTTTTAAGCGACTACCACACTATATTAAAATTGCACCCTTTGTTTTAACAACTCTTTAAGGGGGAAACATACTCTTTGTTTCCCCCTTAAACCCCCTTCTTTCTCATAACTTTCCACCTATGATAAGGCTTGTCGCTAACCATTTGTTTGTAGTGAAAAAGACTGCCGTTCTATTTTCCCCCATTTGGATATTTTATTTTATATTTTTGGAGCGATAAGCGACTCCAAAAGATAAGGGGGAAACTAACGGTTGAAGTTTGCAAAATAGCGATAGAATTATGTTATAACTTAATAATATGAGGAATATATGAGAAAGGAGGGTTATTAGGGAACTAAAGAGTATAGTTCCCTAATTATATTAAAAGAAATCCATATAAAAATACAGGGCGAAAAAACAAAAGCGCAAGTCTTTTTTGAACTTGCGCTTTTGGTAGTGGTTGTTTTTTTAAGCGACTACCGTATTTAACTAAAAAGTTGTGCCCTGTGTTTTTACTTTTCTGAAAGACCTTTGTAGGTTTCGTAGCGGGCTAATGCGTCGTTCTCGTTTTGGAGGAACAACTTCTCGGCAGTTGCTGGGTCTTGTTTTTTAAGGCTTGCGTATCTTACTTCACTAGCTAGGAAGTCTTGGTACCCGCCTGCTGGCTCTTTACTGTCGAGTATAAAGGGGTTCTTGCCTTCGTCTGCAAGTTCGGGGTTGTAGCGGTAAAGCTGCCAATAGCCACAATTTACAGCATCTTTCATAACCGTCATTGACTTAGTCATATTTACACCGTGGTTGATGCAGGTGGAGTAGGCAATTATTATGGACGGACCTTTGTATGCCTCGGCTTCTTTCATTGCTTTTATAAGTTGATTCATATTAGCGCCCATTGCCACTTGTGCTACATAGACATAGCCATAGCTCATTGCCATAAGCCCTAAGTCTTTTTTCTTGACTCGCTTGCCGCTTGCCGCAAACTTTGCGATTGCCGCCGTGGGGGTTGCCTTGCTTGCCTGACCGCCTGTATTGGAATATACTTCGGTATCTAGGACAAGTATGTTTACATCCTCACCCATTGCAAGCACATGGTCTAGACCGCCAAAGCCGATATCATATGCCCAACCGTCGCCGCCTATTATCCATACGGATTTTTTAACAAGACAGTCATAGTTTTGCTTGATGTTGTAGATATAATCGGCAACTTGTGCGCTAGCTTGTTCGGTTAAAAGTGCTGACTTGACCTTTTCTGATGCGCTCTTGCTTGCCTCGGAGTCGTCCATATTGGCTATCCACTCGTCAAATGCAGCGGCGGTTTCTTGAGATACGCCCGAATTGGCTTTTAGCATATCGTCTTTAACTTTCTCTCGCCTTTGGTTAATAGCAAGGTTGATACCATACCCAAACTCCGCATTGTCTTCGAACAAGGAGTTTGCCCAAGCAGGTCCGTGTCCTGCGTCATTGGTTGTGTAGGGGCAAGTGGGGGCAGAGCCACCGTATATGCTTGAACAACCTGTTGCGTTGGCGATTATCATTCTGTCGCCAAAGAGTTGGGTGACAAGCTTGATATAGGGAGTTTCTCCGCAACCTGCGCATGCTCCGCTAAATTCAAACAGCGGTTTTCTAAATTGGCTGCCCTTTACCGTGTCGGCTTTATAAATGGGGTCAGTTTCGGGAAGGGATGCGGCAAACTCGGCATTCTCCTTTTCTTCTGCTACCACTTTTGCAATAGGATGCATCTCAAGCGACTTAACCTTGGATGGGCAGACATTGGCGCAACTTCCGCAACCCGTGCAGTCGTAGGGGCTAACTTGGATTCTAAATTTATATCCTTTAAATCCTAGCGCATCTTTGGTATCAAATGTATCGGGAGCGCCTGCAAGCTGGTCTTCAGTGGCAAGCACAGGACGAATAACTGCGTGGGGGCATACATAGGCGCATTGGTTGCACTGTATGCAATTTTCTTTTATCCAATGGGGAACATTAACTGCTATGCCACGCTTTTCGTACTTGGTTGTGCCTACGGGTACAGAGCCGTCTGGGTTAAATGCAGATACCGGCAAAGAGTCACCCTCTAGCTTGAGTATCGGACTGACAACCTCACGGAAATACCTGTTTTCTGGCTCGGATAGCATTGCGCCGCCCTCTGTGGTCGTTGCCCAATCTGCGGAATAACGCACTTCCTTTAGGTTTGCTATTGCGTTATCGATAGCCGCATAGTTCATATTGACAACCTTATCACCCTTTCTGCCATAAGTTGCCTTTACTGCCTCTTTCATATACCTTTCGGCATCCTCATAGGGCATAAGTCCGGCAAGCTTGAAGAATGCTGCCTGCATAATTGCGTTTATGCGCCCGCCAAGACCAATTTCTGCGGCTATTGCGTTTGCGTTTATGGTATAAAATTTAATATTCTTTTTCGCAATAATATTTTTTACTACCGCAGGCAATTCCTTGTCCATTTCCTGGGGAGACCACACGCTATTTAGTAGGAATGTGCCGCCCTCTCTTAGTGCCGACACCATATCATATCGGAAAACATAGCTTGGGGTATGGCAAGCAACAAAGTCTGCCTCATCTATGAGGTAAGAGCTTTGTATGGGCTTATCGCCAAAGCGCAAGTGGGATACGGTTATCCCGCCCGACTTTTTGCTGTCGTAGAAAAAGTAACCTTGTACAAACTTGTCCGTGTGGTCGCCAATAATTTTTATGCTGTTTTTGTTTGCGCCAACTGTACCGTCTGAACCCAAGCCGAAAAACTTGCATCTTACCGTACCTGCGGGAGCGGCGTTGATAAATTCATCCAAAGGCAGTGAGGTATGCGTGACATCATCGTTGATGCCTACTGTGAAGTTGTTTTTGTTAGCGCCGCCCATATTTTTGTAAACAGCGTTAATCATAGTGGGGTTAAACTCTTTAAGTCCCAAGCCGTATCTGCCGCCCAATATGATGCAATCTCTGCCCTTTAATGCGGCAATAACATCAAGATAGAGCGGTTCGCCGTGAGAGCCGGGCTCTTTTGTTCTGTCTAGAACGGTGATATATTTTGCTGTGGCGGGAATCGCCGCTACCAATGCCTCGGGAGAAAACGGACGGTACAATCTTACTTTGATAAGACCTGTTTTTTCACCTTTTGCGTTTAGGTAGTTTACTGTTTCCTCAACAGCCTCTGCGCCCGAACCCATAATTACAACAACTTTCTCGGCATCGGGAGCGCCAACATAGTCGAATAGCTTGTATTTTCTGCCCGTTAATGCGGCAACATCTTCCATACATTTGGTGACGATAGCGGGAGTGGCATCGTAATACTTGTTTGCCGCCTCTCTGTTTTGGAAGTAGACATCGCCGTTTTGCGCAGTGCCTTTTTGTATGGGATGTTCGGGATTGAGCGCACGGCGTCTGAAGTCCTCAACATCCTTCATATCCACAAGAGTTTTCATTTCCTCGTATGTGGGGGCGTCCACCTTGCTGATTTCGTGACTTGTACGGAAACCGTCAAAGAAGTGCAAGAAAGGCACTTTGGATTTAAGGGTAGCCAGATGCGCAACCAATGCCATATCGATAGCCTCTTGCACAGAGTTGGATGCGATTAGGGCAAAACCCGTCTGGCGGCAAGCCATAACATCCGCTTGGTCGCCATAAATATTGAGAGCGTGAGCGGCAAGCGCCCTTGCCGACACATGAAAAACTGTGGGAAGCAGTTCGCCCGAGATTTTATACATATTGGGAATCATCAAAAGAAGCCCCTGACTTGCAGTATAAGTTGTAGTGAGTGCGCCTGCGCTAAGAGCGCCGTGTACTGCGCCTGCTGCGCCCGCCTCGGATTGCATTTCGGCAAGCCTTAGTGTTTGCCCAAACATATTTTTTACGCCTTGGAGCGCCCATTCATCAGCATACTCCGCCATAGAGGACGAGGGGGTAATAGGATAAATAGCCGCAACTTCGCTAAAAGCGTAGGCTACATAAGAAGCGGCGGCATTGCCGTCGATTGTCATTTTTTTGCTCATTAGAACCTCCATAATTCTTTAGATGATTTCATACGATACAATTATACTCTTTATTCCAAATTAAGTCAATTGATACCTTGAGTTCTAAACTAGTATATATAAGAGAATTAGTAATAACAATATAATAAAGTGAGTATTACCCTTGATGTTTATTTTTAGGCGGCTGGAAATGGTTTTTTCGCTGTTATTAATTTTAGGAGTGTTGGTGTTTTTTATAAATACAAATAAAAAACCTTCACAAAAATGCGAAGGCTTTTTATTAGTTTAAATGTGTGCTATTTGTTGTTAGTCGATAGTGAAGTGACTTTGTGCCTTTTGAGTGGGGGGCAATCTGTTGCCCTTTTTAACATCTATCGTGTTTACAACTCTGCCGTTTGCGGCTACTTCCTTATAAGTTCCTGATTTGGGAGCTATTTCTCCGGATTTAAGTTTCATTTGCATTACCTCCTTTTTTAGGTTTATTATAGGTATCTGCAAATAAAGCGTGATTATGCGTGTGTTGCCTATGGGAATTTATTCCGAAAGCAAGTTTATTGTGTCTAGCACAAAAATATCTCCTTCTGTGAGAAAATCCTTAGGCAGCCCCTCTGATATCCGCTCTGGAATCTCGGTATAATCTGCTTGAGTTGATATGGTAGCGATAAGTAAAGAGAGGTCCAAAACCATTCTCACCAACCGTGTGTTTTGGGAGTCATAATACTGCACGGCAAAGTCCTCGCCGACCAACACGCTTTCAAGCGAATATAACACTTCCTCTTGATAGTTGGTTGCCAGGCAGAAAGATTTTTTCTCGTCATAATCTACCGTATAAATAGTTTCCGCCGCCTCGTCTATGATTTTATAGCTTGTTTCCCCTAGCTCTGTAACCAAAAAGTTTAGACCTAGCTCACTTTCTTCCAATCTATATTCCCCGTCTGCAATAATCGTGAAAGTGTAGGTTGAATAATAATAAACAGGCTCGCCTTGTTTTTTGCTAACACCTGTCGCTAAAGTTACAAGGTAAGGGATTTCGCCAGAGTCTTCCGATACCACTGCCAAAATTGTTTTTATCGTATTTATATTGCTAAAAAATAAGTCTAGATACGCAGTTGCCCCAATTATATTAGCGTAATATTCCGAAATTATCTCTGCCATTTCGCCGCCAATCACTTGCCCCAAGGTGTTTTCTATAATCTCGGGGGAGATATGGGAGAGAACATCACCAAGTGCGGCAAAATAGTCGCCGCCGCCTCTAATCTCACT
>Ga0265293_10008060_pt1 | contig 15831 bp, 15 predicted proteins | sample Munlanlewell138R_FD_192505 | JGI IMG/M metagenome (GOLD analysis project Ga0265293, IMG submission 192505) | Leachate microbial communities from a municipal landfill in Southern Ontario, Canada - Leachate well 138R | ecosystem: Engineered > Solid waste > Landfill > Unclassified | place: Canada...
TGTAGTGCCTGCCTAGGCCCATGCTGGTGGTGGTAACGCCGTGGCTGGCCGCCGCGCCCACATCGGCGGCTATCGCCGCCTGATCTACGACTCCGGCGTTGGCCATGCCGTCGCTTAGGAGCACCACGCGGCTGACCACGTTGGGGTCCGGGCACGTCATGACCTGCGAGAGGCCCTCGGCCCAGCCTCCGAAGAGGTTGGTGTTGCCCGCCAGCGGGATGGCGTCTATGGCGGCTAGAATGGCGCGCCTGTCGGCGCCCACCTGCACCAGCGGCTGAGCCACCTGCACGTCGTGACCGAAGTGCACCACGGCCACGTAGTCGCCGGGCACCAGCATGTTGACGGCGGTCTTGGCGGCCTCCTTGGCGGCCTCCAGCGGCTGGCCGCCCATCGAGCCGGAGCGGTCTATAACCAGCGCCAGGTTGAGCGCCTTGCGGTCGACTTCAACTGGGGGCAGGTCGACCTCCAGCGTGACAACCAGGTCGACGGCGCCGCCGGCGGCTGGCAGGCCGGGCTTGCCAGGCACGATCTTGATGGTCGGCGTGGGCAGCGTGGCCGGATCTTCGGCCGGCGCCGCGGTATCGTTCGGTTGGTTCTGGTTGTTGGCCATCTGGTCCCCCTTAAGGACTCGCGCTGAGTGCGCGGCTGGGTGTTTTTGGGCGTAAAGCCCCGCTCACTGGTTGTCCAGTGGTCTCTCCGTCGGCGCCGCCGCTGGCGGCGTTACGCGGGAAGCTTCGGTTCTAGCGGACCTAGTTCAAGTAACGGCGGTCATGCGGCTTACGACCTCTGCCTCTTCCGGGCCTGTTCGAGCTGCAGGAGCGCGACCCTCATCTGCTGCAGCAGTTGCTCCTCCGCTACGTGGTTGGCGGGCCAGGTGTAGTCGTCGCGTACCGAGAGCTCGAGACCGTCGTGGATCACGAGTCGGCTCCAAGTGGTGTCGACCCCTGGTGGCGCACTGACGTAGCCGCTTGAGCGACTTGCTTGCCTGGCTGGTGCCTGGTGGCCCTCGTCTTTCGGCTCCCCCGTCGGGGCTGGCTGCCACATCTGCGGCAGCGGGGCCTGGAACGCGGCGCCTAGCGCACCTGCGCGGTCGCTGGTGGCGGCCGCCGCGGATGGCGCCGCTGCTGCAGGAGCCAGACCGGCACGCGCACGCACCTGCTGCAAGAACTCCGCTTTCGAGGCGTGAACGGTCGCCTGCGCCGCCTGGCTGGGCGCAAGCTCCACGCGCACCTCGTCCTGAAGGAGCGCCTCGAGCTCGGCTCTCCGCCGCCCGCTGAGCACTTTGCGAATTGCGGCGCTGCCGAACCCTTCGGCTAACAGCTTGCGCACGAGGAGGAGTGCCAGCAGGTGGTCGTACACGTAGCGCGCCTCCCTGCCCTCCTTGTGCGGTTCGGGTAGTAGCCCTTCGGTGGTGTAGAAGCGCACGAGGCGCGGGTTAACGTCGTCGGCTGCGCGACCGGCGGCGTCTTTGGGGAGGTAGTCGGGCAGTAGGCCGTTGGCCACGTCTACCAGCTCCTGCAGACCGAAGATTGACTCCTCGTGCTGCTGAAGCGATCCGGGTTGGAGAGGGCTAGGCTCCATGTCTCAAATAGTATCGCCTGCACTTATCGCTGTCAATAACACTGGAAACTGTCACGGTATAACGGTGGGCCTCACTCCGGAGCGTCTGCCCCCAGCAGCCTCGGCAGGTCGCCCACGCGCCCCACGATGCCGAACAGCACCACGGCCACAAGGAAGAACAGGAACGATATGGCCGCCATCACCGGGCTGTAGCCGTAGCGCAGGCTGTTGAAGATCTTCACCGGCAGCGTCTCAACGGTGAAGCCCACGGTCATGTACGCGATGATGTACTCGTTCAGCGACAGCACGAACGCAAAAGTGAACCCCGCAATGACGTATGGCCGAATGTGCGGCAGGATCACCGTGCGGAACACGGTGCCGCCCGCGGCGCCCATGGTGCGAGCCGCCTCTACCAGCTCGGGCTTGAGGGTCTGCAGGCCCAGCGTGATGGTGGCCAGCGGCAGGGTGGTCAGGAACACGCCGTGCGACAGCACCACCGAGTACGGCTTGCCGTAACTCTGCAGCAGTATCCACAGCACCAGCGCGCCCAGCGCGGTGATAACAGGCGGCAACGCGAACGGCGCCAGGCCCAGGCCCACGAGCAGGCGCGCGTAACGCACCCGGTAACGCCAGGCAGCGTACGCCAGCGGCAGCGCGATGGATATGGCCACCAGCCCCGCGAACAGCGCGATGACGAGGCTGTTGATCGCAGGCTGCGACCAGGCCGGGTCCACGAAGAACTCGCGGTACCACGCCAGCGAGAGACCCTGCGGCGGGAAGAACAGCACCTTGCGCTCGTTCAGCGACACGCCCAGGATGACCACGATGGGCGCCAGAAGGTACAGCGGCACCAGCAGCATGAACACGCGCCTTAGCCACACAGCGGCGCCCCTCACTTCAGGCGCCTCTCGCGCCCGCCCAGCGCCACGATCACCAGCGCCACCACGCTGCTGGCCGCCAGCAGCACCATGGCCAGCGCGGCGCCCAGCGGCAGGTTCGACTTGAGGATAGCCTGGTCCGTGATGTGAACCGGCAGAGTCCACTGGGCGGGCCTACCCAGCGTCTGCGGAATCACGTAGGCGCCCAGCACGAATATGAACACCAGCGCCGTCGAACCCGCGATGGCGCGCCTCAGCACCGGCACTACCACGGTCCTGAACGCCCGCAAGGGGCTGGCACCCATGGTGCCGGCCGCCTCGACCAGCTCGTTATCGAGCCGCGAGACTGGTGGGTACAGCAGCAAGATAGTCAGCGGCAAGGCGATGAACACGAAGCCCAGCAGCACCGCCATGAAACCGGGGCTCCAAGATGTGGGGCTCTGCATGAGCCCGAGCCACACGAACAGGTTCGAAACGCCGCTGGTGCGAGAGAGCAGCAGGCTCCACGCGAAGGCGGCCACGACCTCCGAGAGCGACAGCGTGGCCAGCACCAGCACGAGGTAGGGCACCTGCCGCCGGCGCGGCAGCCGAGTAAGCAAGTACGTGAACGGCACGGCCACCAGGACGCAGATAAGGGTGGCCAGCAGGGCGAGGCCCAGCGACACTCCCAGGCGCTTCAGGTTGAAAGGCGTCAGGGCGCGGACGTAGTTCTCCAGCACGAAGCCTGGCTCGAAGAACGAGGCCACGCTGCGCTCGAAGAAGCTCACGGCCACCATGGCGCCCAGCGGCACCACGAACAGCACCAGCAGCGCGGCCGCGGGCCACGTCAGCAGCAGGTGCGGCCACGGGCCGCTTCTCTCACCCGGGCTGCGGCGACTCACTGCGCCAGCACCACGCCCGCCTCGGGCGGGACCTCGAGCCACACCGTGGCGCCCTCAGCCAGCGCGGGAGCGCCGAGCACCGACAGCTCGATGTCGTGAACCCGAACGAACGTCTCGACCGTTCGGCCCAGGTCGCGCACGAACGTCACGCGGCCCTCGAACGCCGGGCCGGCGGGCGGCTCAGTGTGTAGCCGCACGTCCTCCGGCCTGACGGAAAGCGTTACCTGCCCCTCGGTGCCGGCGGGCACGCGCGCGCTGACGGTCTGGCCCAGCACCGAAACGGCGTTAGCGCCGAGGACCTCAGCCGGTAGGAAGTTGTTGGAGCCAATGAAGTCGGCTACGAACCGGTTGAAGGGCCGGCGGTAGACCTCCATGGGCGTGCCCACCTGCTGCACGCGGTTGTTGCCCATCACAACCACCAAGTCGGCCATGGTCATCGCCTCCTCCTGGTCGTGGGTCACGATGACGGTGGTGATACCGACCCGCCGCTGCAGGCGCCTCAACTCGACCTGCATGGCCTCCCGCAGCTTGGCGTCCAGCGCCGAAAGCGGCTCGTCGAGCAGGAACAGGTCGGGGTCCAGCGCCAAGGCTCGCGCCATGGCTACGCGCTGGCGCTGCCCGCCCGACAGCTGCGCGACGCCGCGCGAACCCAGGCCGTCCATCTGAACGAGCTTCAGCAGCTCGTCGGCGCGTTCGCGCCGCTGCTTCCGCGGGACTCCGCGAACACGCAGGCCGTACGCCACGTTGTCGGCCACGCTGAGGTGCGGGAAGAGCGCGAACGACTGGAACACCATGCCCACGTTGCGCTTGTGGGTCGGCACGTCGGTCAGGTCTGTGCTGCCCAGCATGACGCGGCCCGAACTCACGCTCTCGAGGCCCGCGATGATGCGGAGGAGCGTGGTCTTGCCGCAGCCGGACGGCCCTAGGAAGCAGATGAGCTGACCGCCAGGCAGCGTCAGGTCCACGTCTTGCAGCGCCACGGTCGCGCCGTAAGACTTGCTGACGCCGCTGATGGTCAGGTCGGCTCTGGCCTGGCTCATGCGTCCATGCGCCCCGCCGGGCCAGTGGCCGGGTTAGGTGAGAGCTCGGGCGCCACGTTAGCGGCGCCCGAGGTGGGACGTTGCCTCAAGCTCAGCGGGTAATACGCTCGGACCAGATCTGGTTGATCCAGTCGCCCAGCTCCAGGTAGATGTCGTACCGCGGGATGATCGGGCTGATCTCGCTGGAGACAGCGCCGAACTCCTCGTCGCTAAGCGAGAGGTACTGGCGCTCCACCGTGGGAGCGGTGCCGATGCGGCGCGCCACCAGGTCCTGAACGCGCGGCTCCATGAACCAGTTGATGAACACCTGGGCGTCCTCCACCCGGCTCGAGGCGCGGCTGACCGCCCACGAACCGGAGTCCAGCACGCCGCCTTCCTGCGGGAAGGTAGAGAGGACCGGGAAGCCGTCGGCGGCGGCGAGGCCGGTGACGTCGTGGTAGTACTGCCCCATCGGGATCTCGCCCGACTGAAGCGCCTGCTGGAACTGGCCCTCGTCGCGGTACCACAGCTGCACGTTGTCGCCCAGCTCCTCGAGCTTGCCGATCACTTCCAGGATGCCCTCCTCGGTGCTGAGGACGTCGGTGCCGCCGAAGAAGGTGGTGGCGGTGATCTCCAGCAGGAACGAGTTGGCTGGCAACGCCAGCAGTCCGAGCTGGTTGGGTCTGTCGCCCCACATGTCGGCCCAGCTGGTTGGCGCCTCGGGGATGACGTCCGTGTTGGTCACGAGCGTGATGTACCAGGACACTGCGCCGACACCGATGAGCTCGCCGCCCTCGCCGCGGTTGAGCAGCTGCTCGCGGGCGTAGCTAAGGTTGGGCATGGCCTCTTCGTCGAGCGCAGCCCATAGGCCGGTAGCGGCGCCACGCTGGAACGGCACCTGCGCGATCATCGAGACGTCGGCGGGCGCCTGGCCGGCTCGGGCAGCGGCCTCGAGCTGCACGTACCACGCTTCGCCGGTGGGTTCGGCGATCGACTCCACCTCGATGCCCGTTTCTTCCGTGAACAGCGGGAATATGTGGGCGTCGAACGAGTCCTTGAAGTAGCCGCCGTAGACGCCGATCTTGAGCGCCTCCTGGGCCAGAGCGGCGGAGCCGGCCAAGACAACGGCGAGCACCACGGCGACGAACAGCCTGGCGGGGGTTCTGGGCTTAGTCATCGTTCCTCCTGATTGTGCGGCAGCGAACAGCGAGTCAGGGAGCGCGGGAGCGACCCCAAGGCGGCTCGGTGGCCGCTGCGTGGGTGTGCTAACGATGATAGCCGCCCGCCGCGCCGTGTGGAGCGCGGCTAAAGGTTGGTTAAGCCAGTTCCAACTCGGCCTTGACGGCCTCGCCGATGCGGCGCGCGCCCTCGACCAGCTCGTCTGGCGAGTAATGACTGAACGACAAGCGCAGGTGGTCGGCGTAACGCCCGCCCGAGGAGAACGCGGCGCCCGGGGCGTAGTCGGCGCCTGCCTCACGTGCCAGGCGCCGCAGGCGCTCATGATCGGCGCCAGGCAGACGCGCCCATACGAAGTAGCCGCCGCGTGGCGCCGCGAACTCAAGCGCAGGAGCGTGCGCCCTTAGGCCGTCGGCCAGCGCCGTGGCCCGCTGCGCGTAGACAGCGCGCAGGTGGTTCAGGTGCGCGGCGAAGCGACCGTTCGCCAGCAACTCGCCCACGACCGCGGCCACGAACGGGTTGAGTCCGCCGCCGCTCTGCAGGAAGCCGCTGGCGCCCACGCGCCCTAGGACCTCAGCCGAGCCGGCCAACCAGCCGAGACGCAGCCCGGGGGCGAGGGTCTTTGAGAACGAGTTGAGCGACACTACGTGCGGGCGGCCACCGCCCGCCAGGCTGGCGGGCGGCTGACCCGCGAACTGCAGGAAGCGGTAGACCTCGTCGGCCACCACCAGCGTGCCGCTACCCGCGGTCAGATCGAGCAGCGCCGTGCGCCGCTCGGCCGCCAGGCTGATGCCGGTGGGGTTCGCGAAGCTAGGCACCAGGTACATGAGCGTGGGAGCGTGAGCCGCCAGCGCCGCCTCGACCTCGGCCAGCACGGGGCCGTGCTCGTCGCACGGGACCGGCACCACCTTCAGGCCGCGGTCAGCGAACACTTTGAGCGCCAGGAAGTAGGTTGGCTCCGCCACCAGCACAGCCTGGCCGGGCCTGGTGAACAGGGTGCAAATGACGTCGAGGCCCTGGGAGGCTCCGGCGGTTACGAACAGCTCGTCCGGGTCGGTGCCGACGCCCGTCTCGGCCGTGATGGTGGCCGCCAGCAGTTGCCTGAACTTAAGGCTGCCTGGCTCCACCCCGTACTGCAGGAACGAGGCGTCACTCCCGCCCAGGGCGCCCTGAGCGGCGCCGCGCATGAGCTCGAGCGGTAACAGGTCAGTCGAGGGGTGCCCCGGGCCGAGGTCGATGACCCCGGGGCGCCACGTCGCTTCGATGGTGGGGGTGCTGACGGCGGCGGAATCCACTAGGCTCAGGATAGTACAGCCGAGTCACCCGCCCGCCCGCCGCTCGCGCAGCCACCCAGCGCCCCGGCCCAGCGCGGGGCGCCGAAGGAGAGCAGCATGCCGCGACCGCCTTACAAGCCTTTAGACGCCATGGTCTTCCCCCGCTTCGAGGGCATCCGCACCTTCATGCGGCTGCCGCACGTGACCGATCTGCAGAACGTAGACCTGGCCATCGTGGGCGTGCCGTTCGACACGGGCGCCACCTACCGGGTGGGCGCGCGCTTCGGGCCCTCCGGTATCCGTAACGAGTCGCTGCTGCTTCGCCCCTACAACCCCGAGCTGAAAGTGAACCTGTTCGAGCACCTTTCGGCGGTCGACTACGGGGACCTGCCCGTGACCCCTGGCTACCTGCCCGAGTCGCACGCCCAGATCACCGAAGCGGCGCGCGCGGTGTTCGCAGCCGGGGTTACGCCAATCTTCCTGGGCGGCGATCACTCCGTCTCTCTCCCGCTACTGCGCGCCCTGGTCGAGCGCACGGGCCCGGTGGGCCTCGTCCACTTCGACGCGCACAACGACCTGTGGCATAGCTACTTCGGCGGCAAGGACACTCACGGCACGCCGTTCCGCCGCGCCGTGGAGGAGGGCCTGCTGGACGTTACCCGCAGCGTGCAGGTAGGCATCCGTGGGTCGCTCTATGGAGCCGAGGACGTGAGCATCACCGAGGAGCTGGGATTGGCGCTCATCACGGGCCCCGACATGCACCGGCTCGGGATCCCCGCGGTGCTCGAACGCATCAGGCAGCGAGCCGGCACGGGGCCGCTGTACCTCAGCTTCGACATCGATTTCCTCGACCCCGTTTACGCGCCCGGCACCGGCACTCCCGAGGTGGGCGGCGCCACGGGCGTGCAGGCGCTGGAGTTGCTGCGCGGCCTGGCGGGCCTGAACTTCGTGGCTTACGACCTGGTGGAGGTCATGCCCAACTACGACTCGGCCAACGTGACCAGCCTCCTGGCCGCCAACCTGGTGTACGAGATGATGTCGCTGGCGGCCGTCAGGCGGCGCGGCTGAGGTGCAGCCGCGCTCGCGGCTCTAACCTGCCTCGGAATCGTCGAGCGGGCTCGAGCACTGCGGGTCGTTGGGGTAATCGATCAGGCCGTCGCCGTCGTTGTCGATGCCGTCGTTACACTCTGGTTCTGTCCCGCCACCGCCCGGCCCCATCTGGGCGGTGAGCGGGAACGCCACGAAGTAGAGGAACCCGCCGTACTCGTTGTCCGGCGCCAGCGCTACCTGAATGAACGAGGTCGTGCCTCCAGCCAGGTACGCCGTCTGCACGCTTACGTTGGCAACGTAACCGCCGAAGCTGACGATCCGCGAAGACCGGTCGAACTGGAGCTGCCCGGGGGCGCTGTCGAGGCTGCACACGACCTCGAGGGCGGCGCCGGGCGCCATAAGGTTGTGGAACTCCTGCACAACGGCGCTAGCTACCACGCTCGCCGCGAAGGTGCCCGCCATGGTCTCGTTACGCCGGTGCCACAGGGCGTGGCCGTCTTGCCTGAAGACGTGCAGTCCCGTCTGCTGGATACCCGGATCCACCAGGTACTGACCCGTCCAGCCGGCTGGGTAAACGAGGCTGTAGAGCGGCTGCACCGGGTTGGTGACCCAACCGCCGATGTCGAACGGCACCTGCCGGATGGTCTCGGGATAGTCCACCCTGGGCAGGCCGTTCATGTAATCCCAGTACAGGGCCGCCAGGCCGGTGACGCTGGCGCACGACCCCGAACGGGCGCCGTTGAAGCGCGCGAGCGGGTCCTGCTGGCCCGTGCCGGCTGCGCCGCACGCCACCATCAAGGTGGTCAGAACCAGTGCTACCAGTAGGAACGAGACTCTCTGCTTCACTGCTACCTCCGAAAGGGCCCCAGGGGCCATCAGGGGCCCCGCGATTGGTGCAGTGAGGCTAGCGGGAGGGGCATTAGATGGCGCTTAATCTCGCCTGGCGGCGCCCCGCTAGAGGCACCCGAACTTAGGGGCGGAATGGGTCTTGTAAAGTAGGGCCACATAACAAGTTGACAAGGGGGCGAATGAGCATGAGACCACTCGTATCCACCAGCGCGCTTTGCACAAGAGGCGTAGCCGTAACGGTATTGACGGCGGTGCTGCTCGCCGCCTGCGCGCCCACGGCGGCCACGCCTTCCACGCCCGGAAAGCCCATGCCAGCCGCCGCTCCGCACCCGGCGTGCGCGGCGGACGACTTCCGTGTGACCGTTCCCGACCAGAATCTCGCAGAAGGCATCAGGCGCCAGCTGGAACTCAAAGCCGATCAGGAGCTCAGGTGCTCGCACCTGGCGAGCCTGACCGCCCTCGTCGCCTCCGGCGTTGCGGACCTGAGCGGTCTCGAGCACGCTGTCAGACTCAGCAGCCTCACCGTGCGCGCATCGTCGGTCTCTTCACTGACGCCAATCGCGGAGCTCCCGCGCCTTGCGACCCTGAACCTCCCCGGGAACCAGCTCACGTCGGTAGAACCACTGACCAGAATTCCCACCCTGGTCGCCATCGACATCTCGAACAACGCTATTTCCGACATCGCGCCGCTCGCCAGTCTGCCGGGCCTGACCTTCCTCGCGGCCGCGGGCAACTCCATCTCCGACATCTCGCCTCTGACCGACCACGGCGAACTAGCCTGGCTCGAACTCAGCGATAACCAGATAGCTGACGTCTCGGCACTAAAGGGTCACACCAAGCTCTCCACGCTGCTGCTGAACGACAACCTGATCGAGGACGGTAACCCGCTGGCCACCGCCACGGGCCTGAACCGCCTTGAGATGGCCAACAACCGGCTCACCAACGTGGACTTCATGAGCGACATCGAGCCACGCAACGTGGTTCTCTCCGGCAACCTCATCAGCAACATCAACGGCATCACCCGCAACGCCTACCTCGACGGCAGCAGGAAGGTCGACCTGAGCAACAACTGCATAGACCTCGAGTCCAGCGATCCTTTCATTCGCGACGTGCTGGAGCGGGGTGAGCACATGTTGCTCGTGCCGCAGCGCGAAGATTGCGGTGGGGCGGCCAGCGGCTGAACTGGCTGGCTGCCGGGTGGGTGCTGCGCGTCAAGGAGTGGTGAGAAGAGCCGCCAGTTCCCCGGTCACCGCGGTGCCGCCTGCCCGCACGTACGCCAGGTCGGTGCCCGCCGTAACGAAGTCGTAACCCAGCTCCAGCATGCGCCGCGCGTAAGTGATGGACGTGGTGAACACACCCGTTGGCACGCCGCGCGCGGCGCACACGCTAGTTATCCGCTGCAGGGCGTCGAACACCACGCCTTCCGTCCACTCAGGACCCACGGCCTTCCCCAGCGATTGGCTCAGGTCAGAAGGTCCCACGAAGATGGCGTCGATGCCGGGCACGTCCAGGATGCTCTCTAAGTTCTCGAGGCCCAGCTTCGTCTCGATCATGGGGATGGCCATCACCGTTGCGTTGGCGTGCTTGTAGTAGTCGCCGACGCTCCGAATACCGGCGCGCACCGGGCCGTAGCTGCGGCCCCCTGCGGGCGGGTAGCGGCAGGCGGACACGAAGGCGGCGGCCGCCTCCGGCGTCTCGATGAGCGGGCAGATGACGCCCTGTGCACCCAGGTCGAGCGCCTTCATGACGTCGGGCGGGTGGTTCCACGGCACGCGCACGAGCGGCACCGTGTTCGTGCTGGCGACCGCCTGGATGGCGGCCATGAGGTTGCCGCTATGCAGGTCGCCGTGCTGCATGTCGAGCGTTATGGAGTCGAAGCCCGAGTTGGCCATCACCTCGGCCAGCAGCGGGTTACCGCTTGTGACCCAGCCGTTGAGGAACTTACCGCCGCCAGCCAACCGTTCGCGCAACTTATTCGTTTGCATGGGTCATCAAACAACGCCCGGGCGCCGGAGGCAATGCGCGGAGTGACTTACAGCCGCGGTGCTGCTCGCGCCGTTCAGACGGCCAGCAGGCACGCCTCAACTCGCCAGATGCCCACGCGCGGATACAAGCCGCTGGCGTTAGGTGCATCATGTAACCCATGGACCTAGCCACCGCTCTCGAGAAACTTGAAGCGCTGGGCGACGAGAAGGTGCGCGCCCGCAACGCTAAGCGCGGCGCGGGCAGCATGCCGCAGTTCGGCGTGCAGCTCGGCAACATCCGCAAGGTGGCCAAAGCGGCGGGCACCGACCACCAGCTCGGACTGAAGCTGTGGGCCACCGGCAACATCGACGCCCGCCTGCTGGCGCTGTTAGTTCTAGAGCCGCAGCGCCTCTCGCGCGAGGAACTGGACGCCATGGTCAGGGACCCGGGCTACGTACAGGTCTTCGATTGGCTCGACTCCTACGTGGTCCGCAAGCACGCCGACAAAGAGGCGCTGCGGCTCGAGTGGCTAGCCGACGAGAACCCGTGGGCGGCCCGTGCGGGCTGGAGCCTGACGGCCGAGCGCATAGGCAAGCAGCCCGAGGGGCTCGACCTGCCCGGCCTGCTGGACCGACTGGAGCGCGAGATGGCCGCGGCGCCAGCCGAGACCCAGTGGACCATGAACAACAGCCTGGCGGGCATAGGCATCCATCATTCGGAGCTGCGCGACCGCGCCATTCGGATCGGCGAGGAGTTGGGGGTCTACCGCGATTACCCAACGCCCAAGGGATGCACCTCACCTTTCGCGCCCATCTGGATCGCGGAGATGGTCCGTCGGAAAGAGGCGAGCTGAAGCAGCCGTACGCGCTGGACATCCGGCGAACGGGAGCGTAGAAGCTCTGCGATTAGTAGCGTAGATACCCTGCGAATGGTGGGGCTCACCCTCACGGTTCCCGCTCCCACGCCACTTCGCCTACCATTGACCCCAGCATGCGCACCCTCTCGCAGCTCTACCTCAAGCTGGCTGAGCGGCCCGACCCAGACGTCAACGCCCGGGCAGTAAGCGCCAGCGCGCGGCTACTGGCCGAGGAGCTTGCGGGCGTCACGGACGTGATACCTGGGTACACGACGGTGCTCGTGGAGTTCGATCCGCGGGTCGTGAGCCGGGAGCGACTGGCGGCGCGGGTGGCGGAGCTAACTTCTGAGGACGCGCGAGCGAGCGCGCCAACACGCACCGTGACCCTGAGGGTCGTGTACGACGGCCCCGACCTCGAGGATCTCGCGGCCGCCGCCGGGCTCGATCCCGCCGAGGTAGCGAAACGTCACGCCAGCGTGCGCTACCGCGCGTACGCGGCAGGTTACACGCCCGGCTTCGCTTACCTGGCAGCGGTCGACTCAACCATCCGCATGCCGAGGCGCGAGCGGCCACGCGCGCACGTTCCCGCCGGCTCCGTGGGTATAGCCGACGACCAGACCGGGGTGTACCCACTCGCGTCACCTGGAGGGTGGAACCTCATCGGCCGGACGGTGGAGACCGTGTACGACCCCGCGCGGCCCCGGCCAGCACTCATCGAGCCGGGCGACCACGTGACCTTCACGCCCGTGGCAAACGGACCGAGGGCGCCAGCTCCAGGGCCGCTCGAGTTACTCCCCACCGAGCCCGCCTACCCCACCTTCCAAGTGCACGCGCCTGGCATGCTCGACCTGATAGTCGACGCGGGCCGCTACCTGGCGGGCCGCCTCGGCTTCGCCCGAGGCGGCCCGCTCGACCCCGTATCGGCACGCATAGCCAACGGCCTGGTCGGCAACCAACCAACCGCACCTGCGCTCGAGATCAACTACTTGGGCCCCACCCTCGAGGTGCTGCGCGCCTGCGTGATCGCCTTCGCTGGCGCCGGAGTACGGCTGCGACTAGACGGGGAGGACGCGCAGCCGTACGTAACGACCTACGTGCAAGCCGGCCAGGTGCTCACGTTCCCGCCCGCCCCAGAAGGCGTGCGCGGCTACCTGGCGGTGGCCGGCGGGATCGAGAGCGCCAGGTTCATGGGCTCGGCCAGCGTCGATGTGCGCGGGTTGATAGGGCGGCCGCTTGGGGCAGGCGACGTGCTGGGAGTAGCAGAGCTGCACCTTCCGCGCGCCGGCTTCGAGTTCGTTCCGTACCGCCGTTACCCTCGCACACTGCAGCTGCGTCTCCTGCCCGGTCCACAGTACGACCCGGGGCTGGTTGCGGCGCTCAGCGCGGAGCCACTGCGCGTGCAGCATTCCGACCGCATGGGCGTGCGCCTTGGGCCCGTTAGCGCCTCCGGCTTCGGCGTGCCTTCGGAAGGCAACCCGCTGGGGGCGGTCCAGCTCACGGCCGGCGGCTATCCCATGATCCTTTTGAATGACCGCGGCACCATGGGTGGCTACGCCAAGCCCGCCGTAGTGGACCCTCGGGACCTGCCGCGCCTGGCGCAAGCGCGCGACGGCACGCTCGTGAGGTTGCTGGCGCCTAAGCGGGGTCCGTTTAGTAGGGGCTGATTCGTACGCCTTCGGCTTCGAGGCGGCGCCGCACGTACCGGGCAATCTCGACGGCCCCGGCGGTGTCGCCATGCACGCACACCGAGTGCGCCTCGAGCCTGATCGGCGCGCCGTCCACCACTGGCATACTGCCCGTGCGTACGAACTGGATCAGCCTCTCGGCCACCGCCTCTGGGTCGTGCAGCACGGCGCCGTCCACGGCGCGGCTCAGCAACCGCCCGGTGGAGAGGTACGCGCGGTCAGCGAAGATCTCGGAGTGAACCTCCACGCCGGCGTCACGCGCCGCCAGCTCCAGTTCCGTGCCTGAGATGGCCAGCACCGACAGGTCGCCGGGAAGGCGGGCCACGGCGGCCACGATGGCCTCGGCGACGGCGCGGTCGTCAGCCGCTACGTTGGCGAGGGCACCGTGCGGCTTCACGTACCTGACGGTGGTGCCGGCCAGCGCGGCAATGCCCTGCAGGGCGCCCACCTGCGCTGCCACCATGCGGCCGACCTCGTGAGCGGCCATGGGTATGACGCGGCGACCGAACCCCTCACGGTCCGGGTAGCCAGGATGCGCGCCCACCACTACGCCCCGCGCTGCAGCGAGTTCCAGCGTCCGGTGCATAGTCTCAGGGTCGCTGGCGTGGGCGCCGCAAGCCACGTTGGCGGAGGTGACGATGTCGAGCATGGCGGCGTCATCGCCCATGGTCCAGGGCCCGAAGCTCTCGCCTAAGTCCGAGTTGAGGTCGATGCGGTCGATCCTGAGAAGGGCGCACACACGCGCATGTTACGACCCCCGGCACCGCCATCACCGACCAGCTGGCCCTGGCGCGCCGCTTCGTGGCCGCGGCTAAGGGGGCAACACCGACCTGAGGGTCGCCCAGCTAGACTTGGGGTTACGCCGCTCCGTAGCGAGCGCGGATGCCTTGTTCACAGCGACCGGCGTGCCGACCCTCGGCACACCACCCGCACGAAAGGAACCTCACCATGGCCGCCCCTACCGTAGAGATCCAGTACTGCGTCCCCTGCGGGCATCTCCCCCGCGCCCTCGACATCCAGAAGACCATCCTCGAGCGCTTCGGCCAGAAGCTCGACGGCGTGAAGCTCAAGACCGGCGACAGCGGCATCTTCAAGATTCGCGTGCAGGACGAGGAGATCTACAGCAAGCCCGCCGACTTCGACCTGGACGCTATCCTCGGCACCATCGAAGCCAGGCTCTGACAAGCGTTTAAGACACGGAGAAGCCCCCCGAGCTTCGCGGCTTCCTCCGCCCACGCTCTGGGGGCTTCCCTTACTTTCAGGGGGCCACTCGGCTCGCCCACCTGATTCATCTATATGGTACTCACCGGGCGCCCCGGCTGCAGGTAGCAATGTCCCGCTCCAGCGGCGCTTCCCGGCTCGAGCCGTGTAGTCCTCGGCGCCCGTCCATGGCGTGGCCGACCCCCGGCGCTTACGCTGAACCAACCTAAGCGGCGCCACAGAGGAGGCAACCATGGCACGACCCAGAACCAGCGGAACGACCCCCGTAACTGAAGCCTCACCAGGCGCCCCCACAACTACAGCGGGCACGCCCGCCAGGCCCGCCTGGGCGTCCACCAACGGGCTCATGCGCAACTATTACGACGAAGAGTGGGGCGTGCCCGTACACGACGAGCGCGGTCTGTTCGAAGCCCTAAGCCTCGAAGTGTTCCAGTCCGGGCTGTCTTGGTCCACCGTCCTGCGCAAGCGGCCCGCGTTCAGGGCTGCCTTCGCCGGCTTCGATCCTGACGCTGTGGCTGCCTTCACCGAGCTCGACGTAAAGCGCCTCATGGCCGACGAGGGCATCATCCGCAACCACCGCAAGGTCCTCGCCACCATCCAGAACGCCCGCGCCACCGTAGCGTTGCGGCAAAGCGGCGGCCTGGCCGACCTACTATGGTCGTTCGCGCCCTCACAGCCCGACACTAGCGTTCACGATCAGCCCGTCAGCCGCACCCCTGAGTCGCAGGCGCTAGCCAAAGCGCTAAAGGGGCACGGCTTCAACTTCGTGGGCCCCACCACCATGTACGCCCTCATGCAGGCGGTCGGCATGGTCGGGGTGCGCCAAGCTTAGCGGCGGCCACCCAAGTACCGGCCAGCGGTGGCTGCCGAGTTCAGTGCGCCTCGATCTCGCGGCTAAACTCTGCGCCGGTCACGCCCGCCGGCACGAAAACACCGCCCAGCTGCTGCTCACCCACCGGCTCGCCACCCAACCACAGCTCGAAACTCTGCCCAGCCCGAACCGAGGGCGCCGAAAAACTCACGCGCGCCAAGCTCTGCTCCGCCGCGAACGTAGCAACAGGACCGTCCTCCCCCACCAGCGTCACCAGCGTGCCAGCTGGCAGCAGCCAGTCCAGATCCACGTACACCACCGCCTGCGAGGAACGCTCGTCCACCGCGTCCGCCCGCCCCAACACCAGCGAACCCGCCGTCACAACAGTGGCGCCGTCAAGCAACACCGCATGCCCCATGTGCCGGTCGATAGCCGGCTTCCAGAGCGCGAACGGCCCGTTCAACACCACCGTGCCGCCCGTCAAATGAACCGCGCCGTTCGAATCCACAGGGTCACTACCCGCCCCCACCACCACGAACCCGCCGCTAACAGTCAGCAACAACTCGTCAGACGGACCGTCACCAGCCGCGATTAGCCCATAGTCAT
>Ga0265293_10008062_pt1 | contig 15828 bp, 19 predicted proteins | sample Munlanlewell138R_FD_192505 | JGI IMG/M metagenome (GOLD analysis project Ga0265293, IMG submission 192505) | Leachate microbial communities from a municipal landfill in Southern Ontario, Canada - Leachate well 138R | ecosystem: Engineered > Solid waste > Landfill > Unclassified | place: Canada...
AAATATACACGATTAATCAGTAAACGGGCCCCAAGCAGCGCTTGATACGTTTCCGACTGATGGAATACTTGCTTGGAAAGAGCCGTCAGTGTTAACAATGCTTAAGCCTCCGCTTGAAACATAAAGTATTTGCATCCCGTTTGGTGCAAAACTTGGAGAAAGATCATTGGGTCCGGAAGTCAGGGTTTGATCCGAGCCACTTCCAAGCCCTTGCAGGGCGATGGAGTATGAACCTCCTCTTAGACTAGAATATACCAGTTTTGTGCCATCTGGTGAAATTTTTCCAGAGACGTTTTGCGAGCCGTTGAAGGTGATTCGACTGGCGCCACCACCACCCAGGCCAGTGCGATAAATTTGTGCACTGCCGCCACGGTCACTGGTAAAGATGATGCCGCTGCCATTCGGAAAGTAGAAAGGCTCGGTATCGATCTCGGCGGAATCGGTGATTTTACGGGCATTGGAGCCACCTGAGGCACTGATTTGGTAGATGTTTGAAAGAGCATTCATACTAAGCGCCACGGCAAGCTGGCTGCCGTCTGGAGACCATGCCGGGGCACTATTGTTGCCTTTGAAGTTGGCAACAGCCTGGCGTGAACCGGTAGCCAGGTTTTGCACATAAACAACGGGTTTGCCGGTTTCAAAACTGACATAAGCCAGCTTTGAACCATCAGGAGACCAAGCGGGGGAAATGATGGAGCTGGGCGAGTTGACGACGACTTTTCTGTTTTCACCATCGGCATCGGCTACGACCAATTGTTGCCCTGTTGCATAGGCGACTCGTGTTGCGAAAATGCCACGAACCCCCGTCATTTTTTCGTAAATTGCATCGGCAATTTTATGGGCCAGGCGACGCATTTGGGGTTCTGTAATGTTTTTAGCCTCTAACGGTGCTTTCAGGGCCGTGTCAGTCAGCTGGTAATTGGCGGTTGTACCGCTGATTGAACCATAGGCAACTGTTGTTGCACCCAGTGTGGAAAGGGCGGCCCAGTTAGGGGTGCCACTTGAGTCGATGGTAAGGGCCTGGGTACGGGTAACCTCAAACTGTCCGGAGCGGATCAGATCGGCACTGATGATATCGGCAATTTCTTTGCCATTGGGGCCGGCAAAATCGGCAATGACGACAGGAAATTTATTGGAAGTACCTGAACCTTGCAGGGCGACCTGAACCTGGGCTTGGGCAAAATTGCCCAGTTGCAGGAAGCATGCAAAAACAAGGAACAGAAAAAAACGGTGCATGAATGCGAGCCGGCCCTGGCCGGTATTCCGCATGCTGCGATTATCAAGGGTTGCAGTCATAGCACATCTCCTTAGTCAGACAAAAAAGTAAGAGTTATCGTGGTGTGTAGGTATAGGGACCTGTCACAAATGTATTTCCTGATGGTGGCTTTGGAAATGGATCGCATGCCATCAGGGCTTTTTGTACAGCGGCATCAAACGCGGGATTGCCTGAACGTTTGGTTATTTTGGCTGATTTTGGCTTGAATGAGGCGTCAAAATCAACACGATAGGTTAATTCCAGTTTGGCATTGCCGTTAAAACGCAAGCGGGGCTGCACGCATTGTTGTACTTGCCTGGCGTAGGCTGAATTGCCGCCACCGCCGCCGATCTGGTTTCGGTTGCTGGCTCCGCCCTTGATACCCGCGGCACTGGCAATATCGCCACGCATGGCCGCACGCAAGGCGTCACCTTGTGATTCGGCTTTTTGCTTGGCTTGTGCCGCTTTTTTGGCATCGGCTTTTGCTTTAGCCAATGCTTTTTCTTTTTCCTGTTTGGCTTTGGCTTCTGCCAATGCCTTGGTCTTTTTCTCGGCTTCTTCCTTGGCTTTGGCCTCGGCCAGTGCCTTGGCTTTATTTGCAGCCTCTTCCTTGGCCTTGGCTTCTGCCAGTGCTTTGGCCTTGGCTTCTGCCAGCGCCTTGGCTTTTTTCTCGGCCTCTAGTTTGGCCGCTTTTGCCTCAGCCAGCGCTTTCACGCGGGCAGCTTCAAGGGCTCGTGTTTCAGCCAGTGCTTTTTCGCGGGCTTCTTTGGCTGCTTTGGCGTCTGCCAATGCTTTTTGGCGCTGTTCCTCCTGTGCCTGCTGACGCTTCTTTTCTATGGCAATTTCAGGGTCTTCCTGTTGCTGGGCGTTGGCTACTGGCTGCCGGGGGGAGGGAGGAGGTTCGGGTGCCTGTGCTGCTGCTTCGGGTTCGGCCTGTGGCTCCTGGACTTCCGGCTCTTCAGCGGGTGGATCAATATCTTCATCGCTTGTGGTATCTTCTTCTGCCAGTTCCGGAGATTGTGTTTGTGCTGGGGCCTTAAGTACCTGTTCCGTACCTTCTGTCCATAATTCCAATTGTATGGGGCCGGTAGGGGCCTCGGGAGAGGCCAGCAGACTGACAATAAGTGCGATCACTAACAGGCTATGAAGCGTCAGGGCACCGATAAGCCCCTTGCGGTCATCGGACTGCTCATAGAACTCGTTAGGATTTTCAGTGTGTTTCATGAAAATAGGGTCGTGTTAATCGGGCAATCTTAGTTTGAGGAGCTTTCGCCGTTTTGGTTCACCAATAAACCAAGTCGGGTTAGGCCATTGCTACGCAGGGTATCCATGACTTTGACGACATCTTCATAGGGCACTTTTCCATCGGCGGCAATAATGACGGGTGTGTCCGCCTGAACCAGTGCCTGTACCTCAGAGAGCAAATTGTCTTTTTCAATTTTCTGGAAGGTATTGCCAGCTTCGCGCAGGCGAATGGAAACGTCGCCGTTTTCGGCAAGCTCGATTTCAACCGGTGTTGACGGAACCGTTGCTGCCTGGCCAACCGATGGCAGGTTGATCAGGCCTGGTGTAATCATGGGGGCGGTTACCATGAAAATAACCAGCAATACCAGCATGACGTCGATATAGGGAACCACGTTCATTTCATTTTTCATTCGACGGCCGCGTCGATGGCTATTTCTTCTGGAAGACATGATTAGCGTACCTGACGTTGCAAAATATTCAGAAACTCATCAATGAAGCTGTCAAAACGGCTGGCAAGTTTGTCAATGTCGTTTGAAAAGTGGTTGTAGGCAATGACAGCGGGAATGGCGGCAAACAGGCCGATGGCCGTGGCGATAAGTGCCTCGGCAATGCCTGGGGCAACCGCGGCAAGGGTTGCCTGTTGAGCGGTTGAAAGCCCGATGAAAGAGTGCATGATGCCCCAAACAGTGCCTAACAGGCCGATATATGGGCTGACCGAACCGGCCGAAGCCAGAAAGTTGAGACGTGAATCGAGCAGGTCCAGTTCGCGCTGGTAGGTAGCTCGCATGGCGCGGTTGGGGCCGTCCATGAGCGCATTGATATCGGTGTTGCCGGTACGGCGGGCTTTCATGAATTCGCTCATGCCAGCTTCGAAAATACGGGCCAGTGCACCATGCTCATCGGTGTTGCGAGTGATGGACTGGTGTAAAGAAGACAGGTCGCCGCCTTTCCAGAAAGCATTTTCAAATTCACGTGTTTGTGATAGCGTACGTTTTAAGGTTAGCCGTTTGCTAATGATGTAAGTCCAGGAGACCACCGAAATGGCCAGCAGGATAAGCATAACGATTTGTACGGGGATGCTCGCATTGACTATCAGCGAGAAAATTGACATCTCATCTTGAACGGGTTGCATAATAAAGTATTAGTCCTGCACGGAAATTAATAAGGTTCTGACTGATGGAGGTATGGCCGCAGGCCGGAAAGTTTGATTGTTGACGCAACATATTTTAATGGTGCTTTCAACCAGTAGCTGGGAGTCTCGCTCTGCCCATTGTACGAAGGTGGCAGAAGCATCGCCGACTTTGGTGATTTTGCTTTTAATAAAAATCATGTCATCAAGCCGGGCGGGTTTTTTGTAGTTCAGCTGGGTGTTGACAACCACAAAAATGCGGTTGTCGCTGCTGGCCAGCACTGATTGATTAACACCCAGATGGCGTAGCCATTCGGTGCGGGCCCGCTCAAAAAATTTTAAATAGTTGGCGTAAAAAACAACACCTCCGGCATCCGTGTCTTCGTAGTAAACACGGATGGGGAGCGTAAATTGCCTGTTGTCTTGTTTTTCAGACATTTAAAACCCTGATAAATCAGTCAATTATAGCGTATTTTTAAGGTTTTCAAACAAGGATAAAACGTAAGCGTTTACTTCTGTCACAGGGACTTTGACTGCCTCTGCCTTGCTGCGTTCCTGTACCTCGATAACGCCGTCCTTGAGTCCGCGATCGCCAATGGTAACCCTGATTGGCACGCCAATCAGTTCCCACTCCGAGAACATGACACCAGGGCGAGCATCACGATCGTCAAGTATAACGTCTATCTTGTTTTGTTTCAGTGTTTCGTAAAGTGCAGTGGCTTCATTGCGAATTGTTTCGCTTTTTCCCCAGCCTACCGGGCAAATGACAACCTCGAAGGGGGCCATGGCGATTGGCCAGATAATGCCTTTTTCATCATGGTTTTGCTCAATCGCGGCGGCCGTGATACGGCTGATACCAATACCGTAGCAGCCCATTTGTAAGGTTTCGGGCTTGCCGTTTTCGTTCAGGAAAGTGGCTTTCAGTCCTGATGAGTATTTGTCACCCAGGAAAAATACATGTCCCACCTCAATGCCACGCTGGATCGCCAGGTTGCCGGGCTCTCCAATGGCCGGGTCTCCTGCAATTACGTTACGCAAATCGGCCACCTCGGGTTCGGGCAGGTCACGACCCCAGTTGATACCGGTGATGTGGTAGGGCGCTTTATTGGCACCACAAATAAAGTCGGACATATTGGCAACTGTGGTGTCAACAATGATGTTGACGGGTTTGACGGTATTGAGCGGGCCAAGATAACCGGGCTCAGAGCCAAAATGTTCAAGAATTTCTTCTTCAGTGGCCAGACGGAAGCCGTTTTTGAATGCCGGTAACTTGCCGACCTTGATTTCATTGACTTCATGGTCGCCACGCACCATGAGCAGCCATACCTTGGCAGGCCCCTCTTCGGGCGTGGTTACAAAGACCACCGATTTAACGGTTTTGTCCAGGCCAACGCCCAGTTGCTGGGCAACCAGTTCGCATTTATTAGCGTTGGGCGTTTCAACTTCCTGCAGCGCCTGGGTTGGCGCTTCGCGTTGTGCAATCAGGCAGGGCGCTTCGGCCAATTCTATGTTGGCCGCATAGTCGGAATCGGGGTTGTACACAATAAGGTCTTCGCCAGTCTCGGCAATGACCTGAAATTCATGGCTGCGTGAGCCGCCAATAGAGCCTGTATCGGCAGCCACGGCCCGGAAAGTCAGTCCAAGACGCTTGAAAATGCGCATGTAAGCGTTAAACATAATGTCGTAACTGGCCAGGGCGCCGGCTTCATCGCGATCGAAAGAGTAGGCGTCTTTCATGGTGAATTCACGGCCACGCATCAGGCCGAAGCGGGGGCGCCGTTCGTCACGAAACTTGGTTTGGATATGGTAAAAATTAACGGGCAGTTGCCGGTAACTGTGAATTTCATTACGGGCAATGTCGGTAATCACTTCTTCAGAGGTGGGTTGCAGCACAAAGTCGCGCTGATGGCGATCCTTGATGCGCAGCAGTTCAGGACCGTATTCTTCCCAGCGGCCGGATTCAATCCAAAGTTCTGCGGGCTGTACAACAGGCATAAGCAGCTCAATCGCGCCGGCGTTGTTCATTTCCTCACGGACAATCGCCTCTACTTTGCGCATGATTTTCAGACCCAATGGCATGTAGGTATAAATGCCGCCAGCGTGTTTGCGAATCATGCCGGCACGGGTCATTAATTGATGACTGGCGATTTCGGCTTCTGTTGGGGCTTCTTTTAAGGTATTTAAGTGAAATTTGGATGCTAACATGGTTACAGACTCAATAGATACGTATAATCAACTAAATTGTATTTGAAAATGGGGGTGGCCGCATGCTAGATCGCGAAGGCTACCGTCCTAATGTTGGTATTATCCTTGTTAATCAGAAGAATGAGGTGTTCTGGGGTAAAAGAATTCGAGAGCATTCATGGCAGTTTCCGCAAGGTGGCATTAATCATGGTGAAAGCCCTGTGCAGGCCATGTTCCGTGAACTTCATGAAGAAGTTGGTCTGAAACCAGAGCATGTACGAATATTGGGACGAACACGTAATTGGTTACGGTACAACGTACCGGATAATTTTGTGCGACGCGAGTCGCGAGGATATTATAAGGGGCAAAAGCAGATTTGGTTTTTATTACGTTTGGTGGGTAAAGATTCTGATGTCAGTTTGCGGGCAACCAATCATCCGGAATTTGATGCCTGGCGCTGGAGCCGGTACTGGGTTCCTCTTGATGCGGTAATAGAATTCAAGCGTGAAGTATATATGCAGGCACTGAATGAGTTGTCGAAAATCATTTTTCGCAACCCGTCGGAAACCCGCCTTTCAAGACCTCGACAGTTCTACGGGCGTAAATCCCAGGCTGGGCGTGGCAAAAAAACAGATACAAGCAATATCCAAAAAACGGAGAAAGCAAAAATCCCGTTGGGTGTTGAATAGCAGGTAATTTGTTTATCACTAACCGGCTGGTGCGGCTCAAATGGCATCAGCCGGTTTTTTTATTGTGATGGTTAAAATGTTGTTTTATTGCATTGAAAACAACAGAAAAGAAAAAATCATAAAATAACCAGAAATAAGGCTTGTGTTTTTTTATGATGAGATTATAATTTCATCTTCTTCGCGAAACGCAGTAAAAAGCAAATCGCAAGTAAGTGCCCAGGTGGCGGAATTGGTAGACGCACTAGGTTCAGGTCCTAGCGGGAGCAATCCTGTGGAAGTTCGAGTCTTCTCCTGGGCACCATTAATTGTATTTAAATAAAAAAACAATTAATGTAAATCTCATATTTTTCACTGTCAAAAATTTTATACAGCAATAGCTGGTTGTCAGCTATTGCATTGTCGCGTTCATTTGCCTTATATATCCCAGGCCTTGGCCACCAGTTCACTGTAATGCACGGGCGTGTGTCCAATCAGGGCCTCAAAATCAGCGCAGCTGTCTTCATTGTTCGTGGCTAGCATGGTCATGGTTTCGGTGCACCACGGAACGCCGGGAATCAGGTCTCCCAGACGGGCGCTTAGAGTGCTTAGGCTGTCTGGCAAAGGAAGAACGCTGGCCGGGCGTCGGCCACATTGTTGCCGCAGGCTGGCAATGAAGTCACTCATGAGCACCGGTTCTGCCCCTGTGCAGCTGATAATTCCCTGTTGAACAAAAGAGGGGCCCAGCAAGGCGACAATGGCTTCAGCCAGATTCAGCACGGAAACCGGCTGGACTCGTGCACGCAATACCGGTTTGGGCAAAACCAGAAAAGGCAGCCTGGCCAAATTCATGAATAGTGCGCTGCTGGCACCACCTTTGCCAAATACAATACTGGGACGCAATATGTTGTGGCTTATTTTGCCGCTGTCAGCCAGAGCCATAAGATGATGGTCGGCGGCCCGTTTGGTCCGGGCGTATTGCGTTTGGCTGGTTTCGGCGCCAAGGGCTGAAATTTGTATGACTTTTTTAATATTTGCCTGAACGCAGGCATCCCATAAGGCGATGGGGGTGTGTTGATGCACAGCCTCTATAGGACGCGCACTTGATGTGCGCAACACGCCAACCGCATTGATGACGGCATCTACATTGTCAAGCCGGGGTAACCAGGCCTGGGCGGTGGTGTCTTTGGCGTAGTCAATAACCACGCTGTTGGGCAAGGCGTCTGCATGGCGTGACGAGACGCCAGCAATCACTTCATGCCCCGCCTGTTTTAGTGCGCGGGAAATGTTTCCGCCAATAAAGCCTTTTGCACCACATACAAGCACTTTCATAATGATTCTCCAGTTTGTTTGTGATTGATTATGACTAAAGTGATGATAAATATTCTTAATTTTAAGGTCAATATCTAATTATATTTCCATTAATGGAAATATATTTGCAACAATCGCTATTTTTCTATCACGTTTACCGCTTCATAATAAACCCATCAAATCAACTTTCCCGAAATTTAACAAATCGGTTTGAAACTTGATTTTTATTGAAAGTCATTAATATTTTGGAGTTTATTATGAAAAACATCATTAAAGCCGCCCTTATTGCCACTACTCTTGCCGCAGGTGCTGTACATGCCGCAGCCTTGAGTGAGTCTGATTATCCGTTTGTGCCCAATGCAGCAAGTATTGATGCAGGACAAAAAGTTGAACAGCGCATGACTAAAGAGTCTTCTTCTCCGGCGGTTGTGGTAAACAGCACAAAAACCCGTGAGGCGGTTATGCACGAGCTGGTTGAGTACAAACAGAACCAAGGTGATGATTTTATTTCACACTAATCAGCCAGCGGTGTGTTGAATAAATAGTAAAAAAGTCGTGCCGTTTTAGTGTGGCACGACTTTTTTTGAAAAAACAATGCTTATTGTGGTTTCAGGCGGGAAATGAGGCTGGAGGTATCCCACCGGTGGCCACCTTTTTGTTGGACTTCAGCATAAAACTGGTCGACCAAAGCCGTTACCGGTAGCAGTGCGCCATTACGGTTGGCTTCATCCAGTACCAGGCCCAGGTCTTTGCGCATCCAGTCTACGGCAAAGCCAAAATCAAATTTATTTTCAATCATGGTTTTACCACGGTTATCCATTTGCCAGCTTTGGGCTGCGCCTTTGCCAATTACATCGAGCACGGCATACATATCAAGACCTGCCCGCTCTCCGAAGGCAATGGCTTCCGACAGGCCCTGAACCAGGCCGGCAATGCAAATCTGGTTGACCATTTTGGCCAATTGGCCAGCTCCGGGTTCGCCCAAAAGGGTAATTGCACGTGAATAGGACTTTGCAACAGTCTGAATTTTGTTGAAAACAGCGGCTTCCCCACCACACATAACGGTAAGCGCACCGTTGACAGCCCCCGCTTGCCCGCCGGAAACGGGGGCATCAATAAACTCAAGCTGTTTCTCTTTGGCTAATTGGTATAGTTCGCGTGCGACATCGGCAGAGGCCGTAGTGTGATCAACAAAAACAGCGCCTGGTTTCATGCCACTGAAAGCACCCGTTTCGCCCAGGACAACGCTACGCAAATCATCATCATTGCCCACGCAACAAAAAACAATATCCGCGTTTTTGCTGGCTTGTGCCGGAGTAGGGGCCCATGATCCGCCAAACTCGCCAGCCCAGCTTTCGGCTTTGGCGGTGGTGCGGTTGTAGACACAAACCTTGTGACCGGCCTTGGCCAGGTGACCAGCCATGGGAAAGCCCATAACGCCTAAACCTATAAAAGCCACATTGATGGAAGGGGTCGTTTCGTAAGATTTTTCGGTAATTGATGGCATGGCAATCCTGTTGATGTCAAAATGGATAAAAATACTTGAAAGATTAATATACCTTAATATTAAAAAATCCGGTTTGTGGTTTTGAATACAGGGTAAAATCAAGTTCTCCTTATTTTTAATTCAGTGCGTTTACCTGTAAATGCGCCTTTTGTATTGAATACGATATCACTATGTTGCAAGACTTAGATCAAGTTGCTGCTCGTGTCGGGCAAGTGGTTCAATTATCACGCAGTTTAATGGCTGAACGTCAGTCCATTGCCGCACGTCTGGCATTGGCTGAAAAGGCCCGTGACTCATTCCGCGATCAATTTCAGGCCCGAGAGGACGAGTTCAAGAGCATTATTCAACGCCTGGATAATCATGAACAGGAAGTCGGTGAAATCCGTGCCAAGGCGCAGCATGAAAATGTTCAGTTAAAATCTGAGCTCGAAAGTGCGCAACAGGAAATTACCCGGCTGCAGGCTGACCTGGCCAAGGCACAAAGTGAGTTGGCTGCTTTCCGCGAAGGGGCCATGAAAGCCCGTGATCGTGTTGAGCACGTGCTTGCCAATTTGCCGGGTGCTGTTACTGAAGGAGCTAAATAATGGAACGGGTCAACGTATCAATTTTGGGGCGCGAGCTTTCTCTTGCCTGTGCTTCTGAAGAGCGGCATAAGCTGGTAGAGGCCGTCAAGCATGCAGACCAGCTTATGCTTAAAATCAAAGGCTCTGGTAATGCATCGGTTAGCAATGAGCGCATTGCGATCATGGCATGTATTCAGATGGCGTCAGATCTTTTGTCAGTGAAGGCTGTTGATGGGCCTTTTGCCGGTGTACAATATGGTGACTTCAAGAAAAAAATTGATGAACTCAATGCATTGCTTGATGATGGAATCAATGAGTTAAAAGGCCTGTAAAATTCAGGCCACAAAATCTGGTTTTAGTGTATTATAAATTTACACGAAAGGTTGTCCCTGCGGTATTCGTGACTTGGCTTATCATCTCTTACCTATGCTTATGGCATCAGGTTATCGGATTATGAAGTGGGTGTGAGCGTCTCTTGTCAGACGAACCCGAAGCTTTATTGATGGTGACCAATCTTGAACTTTAGGGTTCGAGGTGCCGGCCTAGACGGTACATGCGGGGCATTTAATGAAAAGCGGATCTTGTGTTTCAAGATCCGCTTTTTTGCTTGGTACAGGCTTTTTCTTATTGGTCAGTTTGTTTTTTTTGCGCTGCTTATATACAACCAGATGCCTGCCAGAATCATGGGAATCGACAGCCACTGTCCCATACTAAACCCCAGTGCCAGGAAGCCCAGGTAACTGTCGGGTTCACGCGTATATTCGGCAATAAAACGAAAAATGCCATATCCCATCAGGAAGACGGCACTCACTTGCCCCACCGGTCTTTTCTTGCCTGAAAAAAACCACAGTATGATAAATAACAGAATACCTTCAAGCAGCATCTGGTAAAGCTGCGAAGGGTGGCGGGGGATGGTGCCGGCACCCGGAAAAATCATGGCCCAGGGTACATCGGCAGGACGTCCCCATAGTTCTCCGTTGATGAAGTTACCCAGACGTCCGCAAGCCAAGCCAAGCGGTACCAGTGGGGCAATGAAATCGGCGACTTCGAAAAAAGTTTTGCCTTCTTTGCGTCCGAACAGATACATGGCTAGCAAGACGCCAAGAAGCCCGCCATGAAAAGACATGCCACCGTCCCAGATTGAGAAAATTTCCAATGGGTGTGACAAATAAAAAGCCGGCTGGTAAAACAGGATGTAGCCAAGGCGGCCGCCCAAGATGACCCCCAGTACGCCATAAAAGATCAGGTCTTCAAAGCGCTGTTGAGTAAGGTCAATCATGCCTTTTTTAATACGATATCTGCCCAGTATCCATACCAGGGCAAAGGCAAGCAAGTACATCAGGCCATACCAATGGACTTTTAATGGGCCAATTTCTATGGCAACAGGATTGATTTCGGGGAATGGGATCATGTGTTCGGTTCTGTTGTGTAGGAATGATAAATAATTGGTCCAGTCAATTTTCTGGATACAATAGCATTATTGCAGTTAAAGAAGTATAAAGTGTAGTCGCGAATGTTCTGGAAGTTGTCGTGTAAATACATTTAATTGTTTAAATATTAATCATGTTTGGGTTGGATATGTTGCGTTCGGTTGGCAGATGGGGCTTTTTATTAATGGTTTGCGTGTCACCGGCCGTTTATGCTTCTGCGCAGGTTGATGGGGCAAAACTGGCGCAGGAGAAAGTTTGCATGGGCTGTCATCAGATAGAAAAGGCCCGGGTAGGGCCTCCGTTCAAAGCGATTGCCCAGCGCTACCAGCAAGCCGGTGACGACATTGAAACCTACCTGGTTCATGCAATTCGCCAGGGGGGGCGAGGTCGGTGGGGTGTTATTCCCATGCCGGCCCAGCCGCAAATCAGTGACGAAGACGCATTGACGATTGCCCGATGGATTCGGAGTTTGAGCTTGACAGGTGCTGATAATGAATAATGAATTAAGAGAGATAGCGGTATTTGGGGGTGGTTGCTTCTGGTGTACCGAGGCCGTTTTTTTACGTTTGCGAGGCGTGTTGCGGGTGCAGTCGGGTTATTGCGGTGGTCATGTCGATAACCCAAGCTACGAGCAGGTATGTGAAAAAAACACCGGTCATATCGAGGTGGTGGAAATTGAGTTTAATCCACAGGAAATCAGTTTTGACGATTTGCTAATGGTGTTTTTTGAAACGCATGACCCCACTACGCCTGATCGTCAGGGTAATGATGTGGGGCCGCAATATGCGTCAGCCATTTTCTTTCAGAATCCCGAACAGGAAGCCATTGCCCGTTTACATATAGAACGGTTGCAAGAGCATCTTGCTTCGCCAGTGGTTACCAAGTTGTTGCCCAAGGCACAATTTTGGCCGGCCGAAACCTATCATGACAATTATTTTGAGCGTAATCCCAATCAGCCTTATTGCGCTTTTGTGGTGTCTGAAAAAGTAAACAAATTCATGAAACGTTTTCCAGACAAATTGAAGGCTTTATATTAATGAAATGGCAATTGACCACATAATCACACCGGTGCCTATATCCAGTATTTGCCAGGCTCTTGCCCTTTTGAACAAAGGTTGCAGCAAACGGGCACCATAGCCCAATGAAAAGAAAAACAAAAGGGATGCCAGGCTGGCGCCAAGAAAAAAGTTCAGACCCTGGCCGGGGTAGCGGGTAGAAACAGAGCCAATTAAAAGCAGAGTATCCAGATACACATGAGGATTCAGCCAGGTAAAGGCCAGGCAAATTAATAGTGTTTTTTTCAGGCTGTTAGGTGTGTTGACCTGGCTTGCATTCAAGCTGCTTTGCCCTTTGAAGGCGGAAATGAAATTCATGAGCCCATAAAAAAACAGGAAAGCGGCACCGGCATAGCGGATGGTGGTCAGCCAGAAACTGGATTGGGACAAAACCATGCTAAAACCGGCAACGCCTATGCCAATAAGCGTTGCATCAGAGATGGCGCAAATCAGGCAAACCCAGAAAACATGTTCAGCCTTAAGGCCCTGACGAAGAATAAAGGCGTTTTGCGAGCCAATGGCCATAATCAGTGAAAAGGAAAGCAGGAATCCTGCCAAGAGAGCGGTCATGGGAATAAACAGTTCAAAAATGGTTTAAGGGCATAAAGTATGCAATGGAATCGTGAATATTTAAATATAATTTAATTTAATTTATATATATTAAATATTATTTAAGGTATCCCGATGATTCAGGATTTTGATCCACGGCAGACAATGGCATTCATGGCTATTTTGGAAACGGGTAGTTTTGAGGCAGCGGCGCAAAAACTGAATATTACCCCGGCGGCCGTATCACAACGTATGCGGGCGCTTGAAAATGCCTTGGGGGCACCGTTGGTTCAGAGGGTCAGGCCTTGTGTCGCAACCAGGCAAGGCATGAAGCTGGCTCATTTTGTCAGGAAGAGAGAGTTATTGCTCAAAGATTTTCAACGGGAGTTTGTGCCATCAGAAAATCAATTTCTTGAATTAAGCATTTCACTTAATAATGATTCAATCGGCTCGTGGTTCATGCCTGCAATTTCAGCATTTATCATTAAAAACCGGATTTTGTTGAACATTCAGCTCATTGATCAGGATTTGACGCACCGGCATATGGAAGAGGGGCGAGTCGTTGCGGCCCTATCGTCCAACCAGCAGGCAATGAGGGGTTGTTCCAGTCGTTTTTTGGGGAATTTGCGTTACTTCATGATGGCAAGCCAAGATTTCATGCAACGCTGGTTTTCAAGTGGCTTTTGCAGGGAAGCCGCCAAGCGGGCGCCAACCCTGGTTTTTGATCGGCATGATTTGTTGCAGGAAAAATTCCTGCAGAAATATTTGGGGATGTCTCAAAATGAATGCTACTGTCATCACATTCCGGCTTCAGAGCCATTTACCGATGCGATCCGTCTAGGTTTGGGTTATGGCATGGTGCCGCATACCATGTTGAAGCAAGCTGATCAGTCTGAGTTGCTGAATGTCTTGCCAAATGCATATATTGATGTGCCTTTGTATTGGCACCAGTGGGATCAGGAATCCTGGATACTTTCAGCCCTGGGCAAAGAGGTTGTTGCCAAGGCTGAAAGTCTCCTTATTCAATAATGGCCTGTTTCTGTATTAAGCCGGTTTGAGTACGCCCCGGCGCATTTGGTCCAGCTCAATAGATTCAAAAAGCGCCTTGAAGTTGCCTTCACCAAAACCCTCATTGCCTTTGCGTTGGATAATCTCAAAGAAAATCGGACCAATCTGGTTTTCTGTAAAGATTTGCAGCAGCAGGTCGTTGCTGGGGCCTCCATCCAGCAGGATCCGGTTTTGCTTCAGGCGGGCAAGGTCTTCATTATGGTTAGGCAAGCGTTGGTTGAGCATCTCATAATAAGTATCAGGCGTATCCAGGAACGTTAGCTTGTTTTTCCTTAAGGCCTCTACCGTTTCATAAATATTGTTAGTGCCCAGTGCAATGTGCTGAATCCCTTCACCATGATATAAATCCAGATATTCCTGGATTTGTCCTTTCTCTTCAGTGCCTTCCTCATTAATGGGAATACGGATTTTTCCACAGGGTGAAGTCATGGCCTTGGATTTGACGCCGGTTACTTTTCCTTCAATGTCAAAGTAACGGATTTCCTTGAAGTTAAACAGGCGCTCATAGAATTCTGCCCACTCCTGCATGCGACCCTTATGTACATTGTGGGTAAGGTGGTCAATAATTTCCAGGCCAGCGCCTTTGTGGTGCAGGTCTTCGCTGGCAGTTTCGTAATTAATGGGTTCGAAGTCGACATCATAAATACTAATGTCACCAATTCCACAGTGCCCGTCTTTGCCTTTCCAGCGATCAACCAGATAAATCAGTGAATCACCAATACCTTTAATGGCGGGAATGTTCAGTTCCATTGGTCCGCTTTGTGAGTCAAAGCCCCAGGCACCTAATTTCAATGCGCGTTTATAGGCTTTGGCAGCATCCTGGACGCGAAATGCAATCGCGCAGATAGAGGGGCCATGCTGGCGGGCAAATCGCTGGGCAAAAGAGTCCGCTTCTGCATTAATGAGGAAATTGATTTCACCTTGGCGGTAAAGGGTGACATTCTTGGTGCGATGCTTGGCAATGGCTTTAAAGCCCAAAGACGTAAATACCTTTCCCAGTGCCTCGGGGTCGGGGGCGGTATATTCAATGAATTCAAAACCGGCTGTGCCCATTGGGTTTTCCCATGGGGTGAATGTTTCAGTGCTCATTGTTATCTCCTATAGTATTAATTCATTGTTAAGCATTTAGCGCAAAATATATTCTAATGAAAAATGAATAAATAAAAATTGCGAATAGTTCTTGTAAGGAGGTGTTTTTAAATTATTATTCTAATTAATCTAAGATTTAGGAAATTAAATGCCAATAAATGAACTGGACAGGATAGACAAGCAGATCATTAATGAATTACAGCGCGACGGAAAGCTAAGTAACCTGGAATTGGCTGACCGGGTGGCGTTGTCGCCAAGCCCTTGCTTGCGTCGTGTAAAGCGTTTGGAAGATGAGGGATATATAACAGGATACACCGCCATTGTAGATCCAGATAAGATAGGTTGCGGATTGATTGCTTATGTATCTATTCATTTGAATAAAGTCAGTGGCAGCAGCCATGCGCCCATGGAGGCATTTGCCCGGGATGTGCAGAAGTGGCCTGAAGTAGTGGAGTGTTACGCCCTGTCTGGTGAAATGGATTACATATTAAGAGTGCAGGTAAAAGACCTGGCTGCTTTTTCGGCATTCTCCATGAATGTATTAATGAAGCATCCTTCGGTTATAGATATGCGGTCCAGTTTTGCGTTGCAAAAAATCAAAGAAAGCAAAATGCTTTATGTTAAATAGAAGAAGGGGCATGCTGTCATGTTGTAAAAAAAGAACGGGAGATAGTTATAGTAATAACAATGCCTGCGGAAATTAAATGAAGTTGTTTGGTGGGTTCTCGTTCAGGATCTAGATAAATGCGTTGGCTTTACTTGCCTGTTATATGGGCGC